>ERZ773008.1914-NODE-1914-length-14183-cov-15.067738_pt1 | contig 14183 bp, 12 predicted proteins | sample MGYA00580664_ERZ773008 | MGnify/ENA primary metagenome ERZ773008 (study PRJEB29015, sample SAMEA2738016) | human oral metagenome | biome: human oral; feature: human-associated habitat; material: dental | place: China | collected 2048 ... | reverse complement strand
TTGTACGTGAAATCACTGGTCTTGGCCTTAAAGAAGCTAAAGAACTTGTTGATGGTGCACCAGGTGTCATCAAAGAAGGCGTTCCAACTGCAGAAGCTGAAGAAATCAAAGCTAAATTGGAAGAAGCTGGAGCTTCAGTTACTCTTAAGTAATATAGTATCCAATTTTAAAAAAGCCAAGTCTTTCGACTTGGTTTTTTATAATTATTTAAGTTTTAACAATTTGTATTAAATAAGGTATTCTTAAGATATAGTACAAACTCGAAGAAAAGATATGCTGGTAGGTCTTTACGCTTTTTTATATTTCTGCTATACTATTCTTAGTAAGGCGTGCATTTGCGCGCTCTTTTCTGTCTAAAAGTACTCTTCAGTGCTTTTTTATTATTATAGAAATTGGAGGGATTATGCTTTACATTTGGTCTTATTTGAAACGCTACCCCAAGTGGTTGGTGCTGGATTTTGTGTCGGCCATCTTTTTTGTAGTGGTCAATCTAGGGCTGCCAACGGTTTTGGCGCGCATGATTGACGAAGGAGTTAACCAGGGCGATCAGGAACGCCTGTATTTCTGGGGCTTTATCATGTTACTGGTTATTATCCTTGGGATTTTGGGGCGGATCGTCCTTTCCTATGCTGCTGGGAAATTAACGACCAGTATGGTGCGGGATATGCGGAATGATCTCTATGACAAGCTGCAGGAGTATTCCCATCATGAGTACGAGCAGATCGGCGTTTCTTCGCTGGTGACGCGGATTACCAGTGATGCTTTTGTCCTCATGCAGTTTGCTGAGCAAACGCTCAAGATGGGAGCTATCACGCCTATCATGATGCTGTCGTCCATCCTCATGATTTTCCTGACCAGTCCGTCCATGGCTTGGATCGTGGCGATTTCAGTGCCATTTTTGGCAATTGTGGTTTGGTATGTGGCGGTCAATACGCGTCCCCTGTCTGAAAAGCAGCAGAAGACGCTGGACAAGATCAACCAGTATGCTCGGGAAAATCTGACCGGTCTGCGGGTCATTCGAGCCTTTGCCCGTGAGGAATTTCAGGAAGAGCGCTTCGCTAATGAAAATGAAATCTATGCGGAGAATTCCAACCGTCTCTTTAAGTTGACAGGTTTGACGGAGCCTCTCTTTGTGCAGATTATCATTGCCATGATTGTGGCTATTGTCTGGTTTGCTCTTAAGCCACTGGGCAGCGGCGAGCTGAAAATCGGGGATTTGGTTGCCTTTATCGAGTACAGTTTCCATGCCCTTCTGTCCTTCCTGCTCCTGTCCAGTCTCTTTACCATGTATCCACGGACGGCGGTTTCTAGCGAGCGGCTGAAGGAAGTCATGGATATGCCGATTTCCATCGATCCAAATGAGAATGGGATCACGGAAACTGCGACTCGTGGCTATCTGGAATTTGACAATGTAACCTTTGCCTATCCAGGTGAGACGGAAAATCCTGTCCTACATAATATTTCCTTCAAGGCCAAGCCGGGGGAAACGATCGCCTTTATCGGCTCAACAGGCTCTGGGAAGTCTTCCTTGGTTCAGTTGATTCCGCGTTTCTATGATGTGACCTTGGGCAAGATTTTGGTGGATGGTGTGGATGTCCGCGCCTATAATCTCAAGGCTCTCCGTCAGAAGATTGGCTTTATCCCGCAGAAAGCTCTGCTATTTACTGGGACAATCGCTGAAAATATCCGCTATGGTAAGGAAGATGCTAGCTCTGAGGAGCTCAATCAAGCAGCAGATGTGGCTCAAGCTCGCGATTTTATCGAGAGCAGAGAAGAGCGCTTCGAGACGCATTTGGCTGAAGGCGGCAGCAATCTTTCTGGTGGTCAAAAGCAACGTCTGTCTATTGCGCGTGCGGTTGTTAAGGAGCCAGATATTTATATCTTTGATGATTCCTTCTCGGCTCTGGACTACAAGACGGATGCGACTTTGCGCCGCCGACTTAAGGAAGTGACGCAGGATGCAACGGTTCTTATCGTGGCTCAGCGGGTTGGAACCATTATGGATGCAGATCAAATCATTGTCTTAGACAAGGGTGAGATCGTGGGTCGAGGCCGGCATGAGGAGCTGATGGAAAATAATGCCATCTATCGCGAAATTGCCAATTCCCAGCTCAATAGCCAATCACTAACAGAAGAATAGGAGGAAGAGATGAAAGAAAATAGTTTTGTCCGTTTATGGGGCTATCTAAAAGTCTATAAAGCAGCTGTGCTTCTTGCAGTCTTCCTCAAGATTGTCAGCGTGGTCATGAGTGTCCTAGAGCCTTTTGTCCTAGGGCTTGCTATCACAGAGCTGACACAAAATCTGCTGGATATGGCCAAGGGAGTGCCCGGTGCAGCCATCAATAGCAGCTACGTGGCTTGGATTATGCTGCTTTACTTTATTCGTGCCCTCTTTTATGAGATTGGTGCCTATTTCTCTAACTATTTTATGACCAATGCTGTGCAGAGCACCGTTCGCGATATGCGCAATGAGCTCAGTCGTAAAATCAATCGAATTCCTGTTTCCTACTTTGACAAGCACCAGTTCGGTGATTTGATTGGGCGCTTCACCAGCGATGTGGAGACTGTCTCAAATGCTCTCCAACAAAGCTTTTTGCAGGTGGTCAATGCCGTCATGACTCTTATTTTGGTCATCGGAATGGTTCTTTATCTGAATGTCCAACTGGCCTTGATCGTTATCGTCAGCATTCCTCTGACTTATTTTGGAGCTAGATTTATTCTTAAAAAATCCCAGCCCTACTTTAAGCAGCAGGCGGATGTTTTGGGCGCTATGAATGGCTTCGTTCAGGAAAATCTGTCAGGCTTTAATGTCCTCAAACTTTATGGTCGGGAAGAGACCTCGGCTGAGGATTTTCGAGCTATTACTCAAAATTTGCAGGAAGTCGGCTTTAAAGCCAGCTTTATCTCAGGGCTCATGATGCCTGTTCTTAATGGGATTTCGGATTTGACCTATCTTATTGTTGCTCTCTTGGGTGGTTTACAAGTTATTGCTGGTCAGCTGACCATCGGGAATATGCAGGCCTTTGTCCAGTACGTCTGGCAGGTCAATCAGCCTATTCAAAACCTTACCCAGCTGGCAGGTCAGCTCCAGAGTGCCAAGTCTTCGCTGGATCGGATTTTCCAGATTTTGGATGAGCCAGATGAAGTGATGGATAATACCGTCCGGCTAGATAAGGACTTGACTGGTCAAGTCAGCTTCAAAGATGTAGACTTCCAATATGTGGCAGATAAGCCGCTGATTCGCAACTTTAATCTGGAAGTTCAGCCAGGTGAAATGGTGGCTATTGTTGGGCCGACTGGAGCTGGTAAGACGACCTTGATCAACCTTCTCATGCGTTTCTACGATGTGACCAAGGGCTCTATCAGCGTGGACGGTCACGATATTCGCCAGCTATCCCGTCAAGACTATCGTAAGCAATTTGGTATGGTCTTGCAGGATGCTTGGCTTTATGAAGGGACTATCAAGGAAAATCTTCGCTTTGGTAACCTTGATGCTACTGATGAGGAGATTGTGGAAGCAGCCAAATCAGCCAACGTGGACCACTTTATCCGTACCTTGCCAGGTGGCTACAATATGGAAATGAATCAGGAGTCTAGCAATATTTCGCTGGGTCAAAAACAACTTCTGACGATCGCACGGGCGCTCTTGGCCGATCCTAAGATTCTGATTTTGGACGAGGCGACATCCTCAGTGGATACCCGTTTGGAGCTCTTGATTCAGAAGGCCATGAAAACTCTGATGCAGGGGCGGACGAGCTTTGTCATTGCTCACCGTTTGTCTACTATCCAAGAAGCAGACAAGATTTTGGTGCTCAAGGATGGACAAATCATTGAGCAGGGCAATCACGAGTCGCTGCTGGCCGACAAGGGATTCTATCATGACTTGTATATGAGCCAATTTTCAGATAAGAAAGAAGCCTAGACATACAAAAAAGGAAGCTCGCTTGAGTTTCCTTTTTGATTTATAATTGATGGGTTTTTACCTTAAAAGCTTGTCGGGTGAAAAGGTGCTTAAAGATCATCTACTTGAACGATATGGGTTTCAAATTCGAGGTTTGGCATGGCTGCTGCTAAATCCTGTTGAATGCGTTCAAGGGCTTCTAGACGCATTTGAACAGATGTATGGGCATTCCCTTGGATAATGAAAATGGCATTTTTGGTGCTATCATCAAATTTATACAGGTCGCTGTCACGAACATCAAGCCAAGCAAGGATGCCTTTTTCATCTCGATAGACATAGTCAGTCGGAGCTACGTGCTTTTCCTTGGACAAGATAGGGAGGAAAATATCGTCCTTCTGACTGACAGTAAACTCAATCTCATCACCGATTTTATCAAGGTCGTGCCCGCCAATAGCTAGAAGAGAATGCAAGGATTCCACGTTATAAATATCAATGATGCTGTTGATCCTTGGAATGGAGTCGCGGTGTTGGATATTGCGGATCAAAGCTGGTACTGTTGGCGGGTTCTTTTTAACACTGCGCCCCACTTTCTGCAGCAGATCACAGTAGCCTTGGATAGTCGGATGGTCAGTGATTTCCGCTAGATTGCAGTTCAAGGCCCAGTTCTCTGCTTCTTTCTGTTTCTGGAGAAAAGCCTCTGATAAAGGTGCTTGAGGATCAACGTTTCTGGCAATGCCAAGGACGACACTTGTGATACCAAGTTCTGCTAAACTTTTATCAATGGTAAATTTCATCTTAGACGGACCTCCATTTTTTACCATCATTATACCTTTTTCTAGGGCTTTTTACAATGAAAAATAGTGTGGAATAAGGAGAAAAGGAAGGGAAGTAGCAGAATTCCGATGATAAAAGCATGCCATTTCCAGTAGATACGGATTAAGCCAGCGGTTTCTCGGATCCATGCAGAAGGAAGAAAATAGAAGGCCGTGCGAGAACCAATACTGCGGCCTTTGAGACCAACTTGTTTCATATAGATGCCAGCACGTAGCGCGTGGAAAGAATTTGTGACTAGGAGAACTCGATCTTGCTCCAGTCCTTGTGCGAGCATGAGCTCTTTACTGAATATGAGATTTTCAAGCGTAGTGCGAGATTTATTTTCGAGGAAAATACTGTCAGTTGGGACTCCTTTTTCCATCAAATAACCTGCCATAGCCTCTGCTTCGGAAATCCACTCGTCGTCTCCCTGACCGCCAGAGACAATGATGACTGGCTTCCGATTAAATTTTTCATAGATGGCTAGGCCTTTATCCAAGCGCTGAGCCAGTAGGGGAGGTACCTTGTCTCCAAACAATCCTGCACCGAGGATAATAATAGTCTGAGGCTCTTTCTTAACTGGAAAAATATTTAAAAAGAATGCGTAGATGATATAGGAAAGATAGAGAAAGGTCCCGTAAAATAGTAGTAAATCAGCGAGGGAAATCAAAATTGCAAGAAATGAGCGAGGAGCAAGAAAATGCAGTAAAGCAAGTCCCACGATTGCTAGGCCGTAGAGAAGCGATAGTAGATTGGCTAATCTGAGTCCCTCTAGCTGCAACATTTGGTGACCATTAAAAATCAAATAGGCAGTAGAAGCGAAAATACTAATAGGAATTGCTAAAAGCAGGATATAAAAGCTAATCATAGCTGGTGTATAACCAATAAATCGCTCAAGGCTAACAATCGTAAGCCCAGCTAAAACAATTCCCATCATCATAAGAGTGAAGGCCAGGAGATAAGCATTGAATAAACTTCTAGGTTCCCGATAGACTAAAAAAGTAAAGATAGCAGCAGGAATGAGCCAGATTAGATGAAGTAACATATTAAAACCTCGCAAATGAACTTATAACTAGTATAGCATAAGTCCATCGAACAAAAAAGGAATTACGTATATGATATAAATCGAAAACGAATAAGAGTAATTTGTAATAAATCGAATTATATTTTACGGTTTTCTTGGGTTGAGAAAAGGCGATTTTTATTTCAAAATCCTTGCAATGAGTGGTGTTTATCGATATAATGGAAAAATCTTAAAAAGACTGGAGATGACGATGATAAAAAAAGGATCCTTGACCGGTTTGCTTTTATTTGGAATGTTTTTCGGAGCCGGTAACCTGATTTTTCCACCTCAATTGGGTTTGGAATCTGGTCAAAATTTCTGGCCAGCTATTGGAGGCTTTGTCCTATCGGGCGTCGGTATTGCTATTCTAACTTTGATTATAGGTACTTTGAATCCCAAGGGCTATATTGATGAAATTTCGAAAAAGATTGCCCCTTGGTTTGCGGTAGTTTACTTGGTAGCTCTTTATCTTGCAATTGGTCCCTTTTTTGCCATTCCTCGGACGGCGACCACTGCATTTTCTGTCGGGATTGAGCCCATGTTGCCTGTAGGTTCTCATGCCATTTGGCTTTTTGGTTTTACGCTGGTTTATTTTGCCTTTGCCTATCTGATTGCACTTAATCCATCGAAAATCCTTGATAGTATTGGTCGCTATTTAACGCCAATCTTTGCCCTATTGATTGTAGTTTTAGTTGTATTGGGCGCTGCCAAATATGGTTCCACCGCTCCTCAAGGAGCAACAGCGGAATATGCTGCTTCAGCTTTTGGAGCAGGCTTCCTTCAAGGCTACAATACTTTGGATGCCTTAGCTTCAGTTGCCTTTAGTGTGGTTGCCGTGACGACACTCAACCAGCTCGGTTTCAAGAATAAAAAAGAATACATTTCTACCATTTGGGTCGTGGGTATTCTTGTGGCACTTGGCTTTAGCGTTCTTTATATTGGCCTTGCCTTTCTTGGAAATCACTTCCCACTTAATCTAGCGAATTTGCCGAAAGGTGCAAACGTAGGGGCTTCTGTTTTGTCTTCTGCAACTCAGGCCATCTTTGGTCCGATGGCTCAGATTTTCCTAGCGATTATGGTAACGGTGACCTGTTTTACAACAACAGCTGGACTTATCGTCTCAACTGGTGAATTTTTCCATAATACCTTCCCGAAAGTATCTTATAAAGTGTATGCGACCATTTTTACGCTAGTTGGTTTCGCTATTGCAAATCTTGGTTTGAATGCTATTATTCAGTATTCAGTTCCAGCTCTGGAAATTCTTTATCCTATTACCATTACGATTGTGATGATTGTCATGGTTAATCGCTTTTTACCACTTTCTAAACCAGGGATGCAGTTGACCATCGCAGTGGTGACGCTGATTGCTTTTGCTAGCATTTTGGGACGACAATTCCAGCTAACTGCAATTCTCAATCTGGTTAATGCTCTGCCATTTGCTCAAGCTTCTCTACCTTGGTTGCTGCCGGCTCTAGTTGGAATTTTGCTCTCGCTCCTTTTGCCAAACAAGCAAAAAACTGAAGCATTTGAATTTGAAGCATAAGAAGAAAATTCACCACAGTGTGGTGGATTTTTTTTGACTCATTGTCAATTATAGTAGGGAATTTATGGCGAAGGAATTCAAGCTGTTTTTTTATGAGCAATATGACAATATAATCCTTTTATAAGATAGATTTAAGAAAAATTTTAACTTTTTCTTAACCATTTTTAATCTTAGGAGATTATACTAAAGTCATAAAAAAACAAACCTAAAGGAGAATCTTATGAAATTCAATTCAAATCAAAAATATACCCGCTGGTCAATTCGTCGTTTAAGCGTGGGTGTGGCTTCCGTTGTTGTTGCCAGTGGTTTCTTTTTGCTAGTTGGTCAACCAAATACCGTACATGCGGATGTTCTCACTACGACTCCGACTGAAGTTCTTCAAACAGATTCATCATCACTAGAAAAGAATGAGTTGCCAGAGACAGTTTTAAAAGAAGGAGTGGATTCAACTCTTCCTGAAAATCAGTCAGCTCCAAAGGAAGTAGTTGATGAAACTAATTCTACAGACAAGTCTAGCTCAGATCCTAATGAAGAAGCTGCAAAACCAAAAGAAGAAGAGGTTATGCCAGAAGTTAGCAAACCAAAAGAAGAAGTTAAGCCAGTGGCAACTCCTGATGTAGTTTCAAAACAGGACCCTGAAGCGACTACTCCTCAATCAGTAACGACTCAAAATGAAGTTAAAAAAGGAGTTGAAGAAAATACTAAGGACTCAGTAGACGTTCCAGCTAGCTACCTAGAAAAAGCGAACGTTCCCGGTCCATTCTTGGCTGGTGTCAATCAAGTCATTCCGTATGAAGCTTTCGGTGGAGATGGTATGTTGACGCGCCTCTTGTTGAAAGCCTCAGACAAAGCCCCATGGTCAGATAATGGAACAGCTAAAAATCCAGCTCTCTTGCCACTTGAAGGCTTGGCGAAAGGTCAATACTTCTACGAAGTGGATTTGAACGGCAACACGACAGGTAAAGACGGACAAGCCCTTCTCGACCAACTTCGTGCTAATGGAACTCACACTTACCAATCTACTGTCAAGGTCTATGGTGCTAAAGATGGAAAAGCAGATTTAACCAATCTCGTAGCTACAAAAAATGTGACGGTTGACATGAATGGTCTTATTTCAAAAGAAGCAGTCAAAGACTCAGTCACTAAAAATATTAAAGCCCATATTGACGTCCCAGCCAGCTATTTAGAAAAAGCGAACGTTCCCGGTCCATTCTTGGCAGGTGTTAATCAAGTTATTCCGTATGAAGCTTTCGGTGGAGACGGCATGTTGACGCGCCTCTTGTTAAAAGCCTCAGACAAAGCCCCATGGTCAGATAATGGAACAGCTAACAATCCAGCTCTCTTGCCACTTGAAGGCTTGGCAAAAGGTCAATACTTCTACGAAGTGGATTTGAACGGCAATACTACAGGTAAAGACGGGCAAGCCCTTCTCGACCAACTTCGTGCTAATGGCACTCGCAGTTACCAAGCGACTGTCAAGGTCTATGGTGCTAAAGATGGAAAACCAGATTTGACAAATCTTATCGCGACTCGTCAAGTAACGATTCAGCTTCGTGGAAAAGAAATGCCTACAATACCATCTCAAGAAGGTCAAATGAATATGAAACCTTCTACAACACCATCTCAAGAAGGTCAGATGAATAAGAAGCCTTCTGCAACAGATTCTATGAGTACAGCTGAGGGTACGAAGGAAGTAGATCATCGCATGACTGATGTGAAGGGGGAACACCTAACTTCTAAGCCGATGGCAGATACGATGAAAAAAAATGATAAGGCTACGTTACCCACAACTGGTGAAGCTCAAACAGCTACAGCTACCATTGGTTTCTTAGGACTAGCTTTGGCAGGAATTCTTAGCCTTCTAGGTTTGAAAGAAAAACAAAAAGATTAAGGTTCAAATCATTTAAAAATTACTAAAAATAGTGTTATACTAAAGCCAGTATAACACTGTTTTTATCAGGAGATTGGCAAATGGGAAAGACAATTTTACTCGTTGATGATGAGATGGATATTCTAGATATTCAAAAGCGCTATCTTATGCAGGAAGGCTACCATGTTTTAGTGGCTCGAGATGGCGTGGAGGGGTTGGATCTTTTCAGAAAGAAATCTGTTGACCTGATCATCACGGACATCATGATGCCGAATATGGACGGTTATGACTTTATCAGTGAGGTTCAGTATATAGCACCTGATCAGCCTTTTCTTTTTACAACGGCTAAGACTAGCGATCAAGACAAAATTTACGGTTTGAGCTTAGGAGCAGATGATTTTATAGCCAAACCTTTTAGTCCGCGTGAGCTAGTTCTAAGGGTCAATAATATCTTGCGCCGACTGCATCGTGGAGGCGAGATCGAACAAATTGAGCTCGGTGATTTGGTGATGAATCATGCGGTTCATGAGGCTCGCATCGGAGAGCATTTTTTGGAATTAACAGTGAAATCCTTTGAACTGCTCTGGATTTTAGCTAGTAATCCTGAGAGAGTTTTTTCAAAGACGGAGCTTTACGAGAAGGTGTGGCAGGAAGACTTCGTAGATGATACCAATACCCTTAATGTTCATATACATGCTCTGAGACAGGAATTGACCAAGTATGCTAGTTCAGACACTCCTGCCGTCAAAACTGTCTGGGGTCTGGGGTATAAAATGGAAGGAGCACGAGGTATAAAATGAAATTAAAAAGTTACATTCTGGTGGGGTATCTGATTTCTAGCCTACTAACGATTTTACTCGTTTTCTGGGCAGTCCAGCGGATGTTGATTGTAAAAAGTGAAATTTATTTCCTAGTTGGAATGACCTTGATTGCTAGTTTTATAGGAGCGGCAGTCAGTCTCTTTCTTTTATCGCCAGTATTTTCTTCCCTTCGGCATCTGAAAAAACAGGCTCAGAATATTGCTGACAAGGATTTTAGTACAGAGATTGACGCCAAGGGCCCTATTGAATTTCAAGAGTTGGGTCAGGCTTTTAACGATATGTCGCATAATTTGCAAGAAACGTTTGAATCGCTTGATGAAAGTGAACGAGAAAAAGGAATGATGATTGCCCAGCTTTCTCACGATATTAAAACTCCCATTACCTCTATTCAGGCGACTGTGGAGGGGATTTTAGATGGAGTGATCGAAGAAGAGGAGCAGATTCATTACTTGACCACGATTAGCCGACAGACAGAGCGTTTGAATAAACTGGTGGAAGAATTGGGTGTTTTGACTCTTAATGCCCAGCCTCGAATAGAATCAGATGGAGAAGCCGAAATAGTCTTTATAGATCAGCTATTGATTGAGGCTATGAGTGAATTTCAACTATTGATTGAGCAGGAGGAGCGAGACATCTACATTCAAGTGTCTCCTGAGTCAGCGAAAATTAAGAGCCATTACGATAAACTTTCCCGTATCTTGGTCAACTTGCTAAATAATGCCTTTAAGTATTCAGACCCTGGAACTAAAATTGAGGTCGTGGCTCAATTAACTGAGCAAATCTTGACAATAAGTGTAAAAGATGAAGGACAGGGTATTGCTCCTGAGGATTTGGATAAGATTTTTAAACGCCTTTACCGTGTGGAAACTTCTCGAAATATGAAGACAGGCGGGCATGGTCTGGGTCTTGCTATTGCGCGTGAGTTAGCTCATCAGCTGGGTGGGGAAATAACGGTCGAAAGTCAATGTGGCCTAGGAAGCACTTTTACATTTACTCTCAACTTAACATAAATCCACAGCAATTGGTATACGTTTTCAATTCTTGATTTAGCAAAGATAAAACCAAATTCAAGTTTTTCCAAATCGATCTCCCTATTTTTAGGGGGATTTTTATTTTATACTAGAGTCAGAAAATTGATAGAGAGGTTTTTGAGATGGCAACAAGTTTTTTGTTCTTTATTTCTGTTTTTCTGGCGGGGATTCTTTCCTTTTTCTCCCCTTGTATCTTACCGCTGATGCCAGTCTATGTGGGAATTCTGCTGGATTCGGATCAGCCGAAAACGGTTCGGTTTATGGGAAGGGATCTTTCTTGGCACGGTTTAGCTAAGACGCTCTGCTTTATAGCAGGTCTATCTACTGTATTTTTGGTTTTGGGCTATGGAGCTGGTGCTTTGGGGCAAGTCCTCTATGCCCCTTGGTTTCGCTATCTTTTGGGTGGCATTGTCATTCTACTGGGAATCCACCAGATGGGAATCATTAATATCCAGCAGCTGCAAAAGCAAAAGAGCATCCAACTTAAAAAGAATAGTAAAAGAAGTGATTTTCTTAACGCTTTTCTCTTGGGGATTACCTTTAGCTTTGGTTGGACGCCCTGTGTGGGACCTGTTCTGAGTTCTGTTTTAGCAATTGCAGCTTCTGGAGGTAACGGCGCTCTTCAGGGAGGTTTGCTTATGTTGGTTTATACACTTGGATTAGCCCTTCCATTTCTAGCTATGGCTTTGGCTTCCGGCTGGGTATTACAGCGCTTTGCGAAACTCAAACCTTATATGGGAACGCTTAAGAAAATCGGCGGTGCACTCATCATTCTCATGGGAATTTTGCTAATGCTTGGAAATCTCAATATCCTAGCATCGTTATTTGGATAAATATTGTATAATTAAAGGAGAAACATCATGAAAAAAATCACTACACTTACAATCGCTGCACTTAGTATCTTTGTCCTAGCTGCCTGCTCTAATCAAAAATCAGATTCTGATATGAAGAAGATGGATGACAGCAGCATGATGAAGAAGGATGATATGAAAAAAGATGACATGAAGAAAGAAGATATGAAGAAAGAAGATATGAAAGACTCTAGCATGTCCGATGATAAAATGAAAAAGGATGATATGAAGGATTCTTCTATGATGTCCGACAGTAAGTCTGACATGAAAGATGATATGAAATCAAGCGATTCAAACATGAAGGATGAAATGAAAGATTCATCCGAAATGTCATCTGACAAATAAGAATTCCACCATAGAAAAGAAAGTCGTCAGGTTTGTCGGCTTTCTCCTTATTTTGAAAGGAAAGAAAACGATGAAGAAGTTATCGATATTGACTGTCAGTCTACTTTGTGCAGGCTTACTGGGAGCTTGCTCGAATCAGCAAATGAACTCGGAAACTTCTAAAAATGATAACAGTTCTATGACGGCCAAGACTGATTCTGAGCAATCTACCAAGATGGCCAAGGACTTTAGTCTGAAAGGAGTAGACGGCAAGACCTACAAGTTGTCTGATTTCAAAGGCAAGAAAGTCTACCTTAAGTTTTGGGCTTCTTGGTGCTCAATCTGTCTATCTACACTTGGAGATACTAATGATTTAGCTAAGGAGCAGTCAGGAAAAGATTATGTTGTCCTGACGGTTGTGTCTCCAACTTTTAACGGAGAAAAGTCTGCCGATGACTTCAAGGAATGGTACAAATCTTTGGATTACAAAGACTTCCCAGTTCTCATGGACACCAAGGGAGAATTGCTGAAAGAATACGGTATTCGCTCTTATCCATCTGCTCTTTTTGTTGGCAGCGATGGTTCTCTTGCCAAGACACATATTGGCTACATGAGCAAGGAAGATATTGAGAAAACACTAAAGGAAATCAAGTAGAAAGGTGCAATGAACATGGAAGGAAAATGGAAAATTCTTCTGGTTATGCTTGGCTTGCTTGTCTGCTTTGGACTGGTCTATGTGATTGCAGGGAATGGTAAGCAATCATCTCCAGAACAGATCAAGAAAGCATCTATGAGTAAGACAGAAGCTGTATCCCAACAAAAGCAAGAAGATGTCAAGGAAGAAGATAAGCGGGAGATTTATCTGGCTGGCGGCTGTTTCTGGGGAGTAGAAGAGTACTTTTCTCGCGTGCCAGGTGTACTTGATGCAGTATCAGGCTATGCAAATGGTAAGGGAGACACGACCAAGTATGAATTGGTCTCTCAAACTGGTCACGCTGAGACGGTAAAAATTACCTATAACGTTAAAAAGATATCTCTCAAAGAAATCTTACTACATTATTTCCGCATCATTGATCCAACTTCTAAAAACAAGCAGGGAAATGATCAGGGTACCCAGTATCGAACAGGTGTTTATTATAAGGACGAAGCTGATCTTGATACTATTAATCAAGTCTTTGATGAGGTCGCTAAGAAATATGATAAGCCTTTGGCTGTCGAAAAAGAACCTCTGAAAAACTTTATCAAGGCAGAAGATTATCATCAGGATTACCTAAAAAAGAATCCTAATGGATATTGCCATATCGATGTCAATCAAGCTGCTTATCCTGTTATCGAAGCTAGTCGCTATCCAAAGCCTAGCGATGAAGAGATTAAGGCTAAGCTCTCGCCAGAAGAATACGCAGTCACACAAAAGAATGACACAGAGCGGGCCTTTTCTAACCGCTATTGGGATAAGTTCGATGCTGGTATCTACGTGGATGTGGTGACGGGAGAGCCTCTCTTTTCATCAAAGGATAAGTTTGACTCAGGCTGCGGTTGGCCTAGTTTCACACGTCCTATCAGTCCAGATGTTGCGACTTACAAAGAAGATAAGAGTTTCAACATGACACGGACGGAAGTTCGCAGTCGGGTTGGAAATTCACATCTGGGGCATGTTTTTACAGATGGTCCTAAGGACAAGGGTGGCTTACGCTATTGTATTAATAGTTTGTCAATCAAGTTCATTCCCAAAGCTGAAATGGAGGAGAAGGGCTACGGTTATCTTTTGGATTATGTTTAAGAGCATTTTGATCAAAAATTTGCTATAATAAATCCAGTATAAATAAGGAGTTGAATCTTGTGTATTCAATTATGATTGTAGAGGATGAGTATCTGGTAAGACAGGGGATTGCGTCCTTGGTAGACTATGAACAGTTTGGTATGCAAGTCATTGCCCAGGCTGAAAATGGAATAGAAGCTTGGCAGA
>ERZ773008.1904-NODE-1904-length-14214-cov-38.494950_pt1 | contig 14214 bp, 15 predicted proteins | sample MGYA00580664_ERZ773008 | MGnify/ENA primary metagenome ERZ773008 (study PRJEB29015, sample SAMEA2738016) | human oral metagenome | biome: human oral; feature: human-associated habitat; material: dental | place: China | collected 2048 ... | reverse complement strand
GTGGCGAATATGTCTCTGTATCCACTCAGAAAGACACGGAAGAAGCCGCTGTTGCCAGAGAACAGTTACTCTTGGATAAGGACATCGAATCTGCAAAACAATCCCTCTATGCTGCTTATCTTCAAAACGGAGAGTGTGAAACGTCCGCCCAACTCTTGACCAACAAAGCCTTTTTGAAAAATCCTCTTAAAGCCTTGGTCGAAGAAAAGTATGGAATCGAGTACGAAGAGTTTACCAACCCTTGGCATGCTGCTATCTCTAGCTTTATCGCCTTTGTACTGGGAAGTCTTCCTCCAATGCTTTCCATCACCGTCTTTCCAAGCGACTATCGTATTCCAGCTACTGTTCTTATCGTAGCGCTTTCCCTTCTTATTACGGGCTATACCAGTGCCAAGCTAGGCAAGGCTCCTACGAAAACTGCTATGATCCGTAACCTCTGTATCGGACTTCTCACCATGGGCGTAACCTTCCTCTTGGGACAACTCTTTAGTATCTAAGATAAAAGAAATACCTCGATATAAATCGAGGTATCTTTTTTACATTTGTACAATCTTGCGATAGCTTCTTGAGGTAATCATAAAGATCAAAACGTAGACGATGAGGAAGATGGCACAGATGGACAATGTAACGGTCAACATCATGGTCGCATCGAGCACGCCAATGACTTTTAGGATGAGGCTAAGCATATGATAGGCAAAAGCAAGGTGTAGAAAGGCAAAGAGCAATGGAAGGAAGAAAACAGTTAGGACCTGTTTGTTAATCGTTTGCTTGATTTGCTTTTGATCAAGTCCGACCTTTTGCAAGATGATGAAACGTTCACGGTCTTCATAGCCTTCAGAGATTTGTTTGTAGTAAATAACCAGGACTGTTCCCACCATAAAGATGATAGAGAGGAAGATACCGATGAAGAAGACACCTCCATAAAGGGCACTTATTTGCGCACTGCTATCAGCCAGATTGCTTCCGTATACATAGCTTCCCTCTTTGTTTAATTCTCTATTAAAGTTATTAAGGAATTTTGAAAAATCATCAGCGAGTTTGAGCTGTTCTTCCTCACTAGCTGTTACATTCATACCGCCATAAAGTTGATCAAAGAGAGAGGAATCCGGATATTGATCAATAAAGGCTTGCAGATTAGGCACAACAAGATAATTGTAGTCAGATGTGAGAATGTTAAACTGATTTGGCACATGTTCCAGAACGAAATCATTTTTAATTTCTTCTTTAACAGTGTAAGTCTGGTCATTTAGAGTGAGTTCTTTCTGCCCTTCAAGCACCTTATTCTTAGTAAACAAGCCGACTTCATTGCCTGAAAGGGAGAGTTTTTGACCAGTCATGATTTCATAGTCTTTTTGATCAAAGACCATGAAAATGGTTTTCGGTTGGACAAAGTTATTCCCCTTTTTAAAGATACGGAGTTTGGTTCCATCTTGACTCTCGATGCCAAAATTGCTGTGACGAAAGACTTCTTTTTTGGTGACAGTTAATCCCTTATCGCTAGCATACTGACTCAAAAGTTTATCTAAATCTTCTTTATCAACATTTCGCCCTGAAATTCCAAAATCATGTGGATTCATGAATTTCTTGAAGGTTTCTGAAGCCTTGAAGATACTAGTTGCAGCAGACATGGTCACCAAGACCATGGTTGAAAGAATGGCAATCGTCGCAAGACCAACCGCATTTTTCTTCATACGGAAGATGAGATTGGATACGGAAATCATGTTGTTGGGTTGGTAATAGTAACGCTTGTTTTTCTTCAAGATTTGTAGAAATACTGTAATCCCTGCATTAAACAAGAGATAGGTCCCAAAGATTACCAACAAGACTGCCACAAAGAAAATCAGAACAGCATTAAGTGGATTTTCAACTGTAACTGCTAGGTAGTAGCCAGCTCCCATACTAATCAAACCTAGAATGGTCTGAAGGCTTAAGAAACGTCCTTTTTTCTCACCACTGGCCTTCTCACGAGAGAGCTGTAGGGCATTCATGCGTGCAATCCGAAAGGAATTGATAAAAACCAAACCTAGGAAAATAGCTCCAAAAATAAGGGTAACTAGGATAAAGACACTTGGTTGGAAGGTCGCTACGAGCTCCACCTTCATATTCATCAGCTTCAGAAGCAGAGCAAAGATTAGCTTATCAAAGAGAGCTCCTAGGCCAAGTCCAACTGTCAAGGTTAAACCTCCAAAAATAAGAAGCTCCTTAAAGACCATGCTGATCAAATGACGTTTTTCTAATCCTAGCATGCCGTAAATTCCTAGTTCCTTGGAACGGTTTTTCATGACGAAACTATTGGCATAAAAGACAATGATAGCTGAGGCAATGGTGACAATCACCATACCAAGACCGAGCGTCACAGAGATAGTCTCTCCCCCTCGAATCTTGCCAATATTGGGATTAAGTGTCAATGAGTAAAAGAGATAAGTGATGGTCACAGCTAAGAGAACTGCTAAAGCAAAGGGATAGTAGAGTTTGCGGTTTTTGATTAAGTTCGAAACCGCTAACTTATTGGTTAATCGAAACATACTAGTTCACCTCGCTCGCCATGACTGTCAAGGTATCAGAGATTTCCTGGAACATTTGACGTTCTGTCTTGTCTCCGCGGTAGATTTGGTTATAGAGGATTCCGTCCTTGATAAAGAGAACGCGCTTGGCCCTGCTAGCTGCCGCGGTTGAGTGAGTCACCATAAGAATAGTTTGGCCACGCTCATTGATTTCATCAAAAACATCTAGAAGAGCTGCAGATGACTTGGAATCAAGGGCTCCTGTTGGCTCATCCGCAAGGAGAATTTCAGGTTCAGTGATGATGGCGCGTGCTACTGCTACCCGCTGTTTTTGACCACCTGAAATCTCGTAAGGGTACTTCTCTTGCAATTGGTTGATACCCAAATTTTCAGCTGTTACCACCAATTTCTTCATCATCTCTGTGATGGGTCTTCTTGATAAAACTAGCGGAAGCAAGATATTGTCTTTGACCGATAGAGTATCTAGTAAGTTAAAGTCTTGGAAGACAAATCCCAACTTCTCACGACGGAAACTCGAAGCTTGTGAATTTTTAATAGTGGCTGTGTCGGTTCCATTTAGGTAAACCTGACCACGAGTTGGTTTATCCAGCATAGCTAAGATATTGAGTAGGGTAGACTTCCCTGAGCCAGACTCTCCCATGATAGCAACGTAGTCACCCTTTTCTACAGTAAAGTGAATGTCTTTGAGGGCCTCTACTTGGTTGCCTTGGAAACGTGTTTTGTAGATTTTTTGAACGTGTTTTACATCTAAAAGTGTCATTGTTATCTCCTTCTTAATATCCCATCAATTGAAACTGTGCTTGCATCATAGCGCATCCTAGTTGAACACGCTCGATATCTTTTTGACTTGGTTTTCTTCTTTTCTTTTGTAAAATTCTTTTCATGGTTTTGCTCCTTTGTTCTTTATGAGTCTAGTTTATCGCAAAAAAAGATGGCTTGCCATAACCTAACCTTACAAAAGAGACTTTAATCTTACATTTTTGTAAGATAGAAAAAAATTTAGAAATTTCACTAAAAGTATTGTACCATAAATGGAAAACAAGAAGAAAACCCTTGCGGATGCAAGGGTTAAGATTTGGTATTTATTATGTATCGACCAATAAAACATTTAGCTACGACTTGAGGATGTATTCTTTCATTTAATTATATTTCTATGTAAGCAGAACAGTTTTCTTCTAAAGAAAAGTCTTCTTTTATCAACAAAGTTAAATCTTTTGAAGTCAAATTTTCACTTTGATCAATTCGAACAGCTTGATTCATTATTAAATCTTCATAAAGATTTCGAACAAAACGACCGTTAGAAAAATTGGTAAGATTGCTTTCTAACTTATCATTAAAATAATTTAATAATATTTCTTTCAGCTTGTCATCTATCTGGTAGTCGTCTTTTCTTGCTAAAGTTTCAAGAATATCTAACAATTCTGTAGAAGAATAATTTTCAAAATTAATAAAATAATTAAAGCGAGACTTTAGACCAGGATTCGATTCAAAAAAATGATTCATTGGGTCAGTATATCCTGCAACAATGACAATTAGATCATCTCTTGAATCCTCTAAAGCCTTTGTCAATTCTGTTAAACATTCTCGGCCATATGAATCAGTATTGTCATTTTCTGTAATACTATAAGCTTCATCTATGAATAAAACGCCACCTTTTGCTTTTTCAATGACACTTTTTACTTTTAAAGCAGTTTGACCTTGATAACCAGCGATTAAATCTGTTCTAGAGACTTCGGTAAAATGCCCCTTTGAAAGAAGGCCTAATTGATAATACATCCGACCTACAATTCTGGCAACTGTCGTCTTTCCAGTACCAGGATTCCCCATAAACGCCATATGTAAAGTTCTCTTTGGTACTTTTAGCCCAGACTCTTTTCTTTTGGACTGAACCTTTTGATATATAACTAACCTCGAAACTTCCTCTTTAACTTTTTGTAAACCAACTAATTGATTTAATTCCTTCATCAATTCATCCAAAGAAGAGTTGTTACGTTTTCCTAGCTCCTTCCCTAGTATTTCAAAAAGATAAGAGTAACCTAAATAACAAGCTAAATTATCAGATAATTCTTTTAGCGTTTGACTTATCTTGCTTATTTTATTCTCTTTTTGAAATAAATATATAGATTTATATAGATCTGCTACTTTATTTGTGTCTGAATGATCAATTATAATCTCATTCACTTTTGTGAGAAAAGTCGACTCATTACCCAGTTGTCGATCCAATTTTTTGGCGCTCTCAATTAGCTTGTCACGAGATACAGTCATAATTTACCTCAAAAACATAAACACTAAAGTGATTATTAACATTCCAATAGATACTCCAGATATGATAAAAACAGTTAAAAGTCGACTAGAAATAAGTTTAATTTGTTCTTTACTTTCTTTCAATTCTTTTCTGAGTTCTTCAATTTCAGAAGTATGCGAGACAGGCTCCAAAGGAAGCGCGCTTACTATATCCTCTAAGCTTACAATTCTATCGTCTAATTTAGAAAGTCTATTCTCATGTTCCTCAATGGATTCTTTATGATTATTTTCAGTTAATTTTTCTTTAAATTGCTTAAGTGCTAAGAGTGTAGAAGTCTGTTTCTCAATCGTTTTATCAATACGTGCTTGTTCTTTTAATATTTTTTTATTTGTATGATCAATTGCTGCTACAGAAGAAAGAATTGCTTGAATATAATCCTTATCTAACGCCTCCAAAGCTTTATAAACTTGACCAAATTCTTCAATAAGTGTTTGTTGATTATCATAAAATTTTGAAATGTAATTTTGAGTTTGTTCAACTAAAGTATTAAACTCTTTACCCGTAACTCCATGTTCAGCAAATTCAAAACCAAAGAAATCTTCATGAGTTCTAACTGTATCAAAATACAATTCATCTTGACTTTGCTCAGCAAACTCTTTCAGATGCTCTTTCGCTTCATCGAAATCATGTTTGCTAATGTTTATTTCAATTGTTTCTTGTTCTTGCTCAAATACTTCTTGTTCCATATTTATCTCCCTAATCTAATAATTCTTGTAATAATGCATCAATCTCATCAAAGTCACTTTTATCGTCTCTTGTAGATTCTGCAAAAATATCTGATAGCTTTTCTTTCATTATTGAAGCAGCTATATCGTGTCTTTCCTTAATAGTATTGATAACAGAATCTTTTTCTACTTGAAGCTTTATGCTCTTTACATCTAGTAATTGATCTTTGATTACTAACATTTCATTATTTTGATCAATTTTCTTAGAACTTAATTCAGTAATCTGTTTATTGACAATTTGCTGATCAATCATTTTTAATACAAAAGCGCCAATAATTCCAGATAAGGTCGCTCCCATAAATGTTCCAATAACACTACCAATTGTACCCAAAAGTGGTATAGAGATAGCCAAAACTGGAAAACTTGCTGTTAGAGATGCTCCTAATGCTTCTCCCACTAAAATAGCACCTGTAGCCGTTAAACCTGCAACAACAATTTTACCGATCTCTAGCATCATTATCTGAACACTTTTTTCTTTGTTCTCTGGATTATTTAGATAATCAATCGCTTCTTTTAATGACTTCCAACCTTGGTGTATAAATGTCCATGCTTTTAGAAAAGTGTTAATTACAGGTCCAACTATCGCAGAAGCAATCATCGTAACCACTGATTTCCCAACGTTTAATAAGTGATTTGATAAGTTGTTTACAAATGAAATGATGGCCTCTTTTACCTTTTCAATAAAAGTTGATAAGTTTCTTTCTGTGTCTTTAAGCCAAGAGATAAATTTTGAAATTAACTCTCGCAAAAATTCTGATAGTAACTGTAAAAGCGCTGCTTTCAGAGCTTTTCCGGAAACTTTTAACGCCTCGTCACGTCTTGATTTTTTACCAGATTTTATAGCTCGCTTCTCAGCTTCGTCTCTTACTCGGTCGTATTCATCGCGTGCCTCTTTATCTTTCTCTCTTAACTGTTTCTCTTCTTTTGAACTAATATTATGGACTTCTTTAGCATATTGCCCTTTAGAATTTGGATTATCAAATAATTCAGTTGTTGATTGATCACCTTTAGCTTGATTAATATCACTCCTAATTTCGTTAAGGTTAACTTTACTATTTGCAAAAGCAATCTGCTCTTCCTTTGTCAAAAAAGCATTTGCCTTTGGATCACGTATAATCTCTCCTGCAGAAACTGTATGATCCATCTGAGTTCCTTTTTCTTTTGAACCTGTTGGTCGTCCTGCGTCAAATGGTTTTCTCGCATCTTTGGTTAAAGTATTTACAATTTTTCCTGAACGAGTTGAGTGTGTTTTAATATTTCCTAAGTCATCTTTAACAAAATTATTTTGCCAAGTATCGTATCTTTCTTGATAATCGACATCTCTATTATGAGTTGCTAGTTTTCCTTTTTCAAAATTTTCAGCAGTTTGTATATGTGCATCTTTTCGTAAATCTAGAGTTTGACCATTGTTATCTTTAATAAACTCTTCACCTATTTGGGCAGCAAGTTGAAGTTGTACTTGTTCCCAAACTATATTTTCAATAGATTCTTGAAGGTATTCATTATTTTGTAATTTTTCTCTATCTATATCAAGTTGCTCTATGTGTTCAACAACATCCTTAAGGTTATTTTCTAAAGAATTTTCTATTTCAAGTAACTGTTCATAGTCAAAGTCAATTTCAGAACTTTGTAATTCAAACGTTTTATTTTCGTTAGCCATATTAATCTCTCTAAATTATTGTATTCACTGATTTATTATACCATTTCAGGATTTGATTTGACAAGTTTAAAAAAACTTCGTCCTCTTGGACGAAGTTCATGCTTCAACTATTATCACCAAAACCATCCATCATTGTCTTCAATGGCTTGGGCTTCCTTGCGTTTGCGTGGTCCTGTTCCATACATTTCTGCTTCGATTTCTTCCTTAGTTGGCAGGATAGAGGCTAGGATGATGTAGATAATCACGCCAATCCCAAAATTTGATATGGTAAAAATAGCAAAGAGAAAGCGAACTAGAGTCACATCAAAATTCCACTTGTCTGATAGACCAGCTAAAACTCCCGATACCATACTATTTCGTTTCATTTTATAAAATTTATTATTCATGATTTGTTCCTCTTTCGGTATTCTTACAAGTAGTATAGCATGAAACAGGTTCACAAACATCAGTCCTTAGGCCGATTTAAGATGACGAGTTTACCACGGCAGACGCCACAACGATAGCGTTTGGTATCAATCCTTCTCTTACGCTGATAACTTTGCTGGCAAGATTGGCACTGATAGACTAGGTAAGCACTTTGAGATTGTGTTTTCATGGGTGGTACATAGCGCAGTCCATCCACTTCTTTCAAAAGTTCTTTAAAATCTCGGTCCTTATGTCGATATCCTTTTTTCTGAAAATAAAGGTGATAGTGACAGAGTTCATGGCGCACGATTTTGCGAAAGACTTCCAAACCTAGTTCATTATAAACCTTGGGATTAAAGTCCAAATGCCCATCCTTGGGGAAAAATCGTCCACCTGTCGTTCGCAGACGAGAATTCCACTGGGCTTGGTGGGTAAAAGGTCTACCAAAGTCTTCGAGGGAAACAGACTGAACGTACTCAGTCAGTTTCATCTGGAGCTAAGAGCGACAGATTGACTTTTTCACGTTCGGTATCGATTTTCTTGACCCAAACCGTTACCAAATCTCCGACTGATACCACTTGACTAGGATGTTTGATAAATTTACGACTCATATGAGAAATATGAATTAAACCGTCCTCGTGAATCCCAATATCAACGAATGCACCGAAATCAACAACATTACGCACCACACCTTCTAGCTTCTGGCCGACTTTTAAGTCCTTGATATCCAGTACATCTTGACGGAGAACAGGTGCATCAAAAGAATCACGGAAGTCTCGACCTGGTTTGAGAAGGTCGGAAATGATATCTTTAAGCGTTTCTGGTCCAAGATCCAGTTCTTGCGCCATCTCCTTGACTGATAGGGATTTAAGCTTATTTTGTGCTTCTTCATTCAAGTCCTTGATATCCAAGCGTTTGAAGAGCTCCTTAACCGCAGCATAGTTTTCTGGGTGAACTCCTGTATTATCAAGGATATTGCTACTTTCCGGGATACGGAGGAAACCTGCAGCCTGCTCAAAGGCTTTAGCTCCCAGGCGAGGAACTTTCTTAATTTGAGCGCGTGAAGTGATTTTTCCTTCTTCTTCACGGTATTTTACGATATTTTCAGAGATAGTTTTATTGAGTCCAGCTACGTGGGAAAGAAGAGCTGGGCTAGCTGTATTGACATTGACGCCAACCTGGTTAACCACGGTATCAACTACAAAGTCCAGACTTTCAGACAGTTTCTTCTGACTGACATCGTGCTGGTATTGCCCGACACCGATTGACTTGGGATCAATTTTGACCAATTCGGCAAGCGGATCTTGCAAACGTCGAGCGATAGAGATAGCAGAGCGTTTTTCAACAGTTAATTCTGGAAACTCCTGACGAGCAAGTTCACTAGCAGAGTAGACAGAAGCGCCACTTTCATTGACGATAACATAGCTAACTTCTGGAAAATCTTTCAGAACTTCCGCCACAAAGGCTTCACTTTCACGACTGGCAGTTCCATTTCCGATAGCAATAATTTCTACACTGTATTGACCAATCAAGTCTGCCAAATCTTTCTTGGCTTCTTCAATTTGACGAGCTGATGCTGGTTTTACTGGATAAATGACTTGGGTCGTCAGCATTTTACCCGTCGCATCAACGACAGCTAGCTTGGCGCCTGTACGAAAGGCGGGGTCAAATCCTAGAACCACGCGCCCTTTCAGCGGAGCAACCAATAGGAGATTGCGCAGGTTGTCAGAAAAGAGTTGGATAGCTCCTTCTTCTGCTTTCTCAGTTAACTCTGTCCTAATGCGTCGTTCGATAGCAGGCAAGACTTTTTTCTTAACTGACTGTTGAACAACTTCATCTATATAGGCATTTTTCACCTTGAAACGGGCAGCAAAGAAAGCTAGAATACGATCTGTCGCGTGCTCAAAACCGACTTTTAAGACGCCTAGCTTCTCCCCACGGTTGAGAGCCAAGGTGCGATAGCCCTGCATGTTGCCAACTGTCTCTGAGAAATCATAATAAATCTGGAAAACTTGCTTCTCATCAAGACTCTCATCTTTGACTTTCGAAGTGATTTTAGAGTGTCTCAACACTTCCTGATAGGTCAGTGAACGCAAGGTCACATCTTCTGATAAGGCTTCAACTAAGATATCAACTGCTCCAGCCAAGGCTTCTTGAACTGTCGCAAATCCTTCACAGACAAACTTCTCAGCTTCTTTCTCTAAGCTAGTAACATTCTGCAAAATCAAGCGAGCAAGAGGAAAGAGTCCAGCTTCTCGGGCAATAGTTGCCTTGGTCCGACGCTTTTCCTTATAAGGAAGGTAGAGTTCTTCTACATCTGCTAATTTCTCAGCTGTCAGGATAGCATCTTCCAATTCCTTGGTTAGTTTGCCTTGTTCTTGTATCTTAGCTAAGACACCTTCCTTGCGGTCATTAAGATTAGTCAGACTTTTATCCAGGTCGATAATGGCCTTAATCGCCACCTCATCCAAACTACCAGTCATGTCCTTTCGATAACGCGCGATAAAGGGAATTGTCGCCCCCTCAGCCGTCAAACTTAGAACGGTATCGATTTGCTTTAAGGTTACTCCCAAATCTTGGGAGATTTTTTCATATTTTTTATCCATAAATCTATTATACCATAAGGAACTGCTCTTGTTTTGCCTTACCTGTTTTTGCATCTTTGATTATCAAAATAATCCCTTTTCCAAAAAATAATAGTATAATAGAGGTAGAATGTAGAAAAGAGGTAGGCCCATGGCTGTTAAATTTACAAAAACCGATGACTTGGACAAGATGTTTGAAGAATTTGCTAAACTTCCTGACTTAACACAAGTCAGTTTCCCAGATGACAAAGAAAAAAAAGAAAAAGTTGAGAAGAAAAAATAGATGATGATTTTCCAATCTCTTCCTCCTAGTGTATTACAAGCGGGAGCTATTTTTCTCTCCATCATGATTGAAGCCCTTCCCTTTGTCTTGATTGGAAGTCTCATTTCGGGATTGATTGAGGTCTATATCACACCTGATAAAGTTTATGAGTTTCTTCCTCGCAATCGTTGGGGGAGGATCTTTTTTGGTACCTTCATTGGCTTTCTCTTTCCATCATGCGAGTGTGGAATCGTTCCAATTATCAATCGTTTTCTGGAAAAGAAAGTGCCCAGCTACACAGCGGTTCCCTTTCTGGTGACTGCTCCCATTATCAATCCTATCGTTCTTTTCGCCACTTATTCTGCCTTTGGCAATTCAATAAAATTTGCCTTATTGCGAGCTCTGGGAGCTATTGTGATTGCTTTGGTGCTTGGAATTTTCCTAGGATTTTTCTGGAAGGAACCCATTCAAAAAGAGAATCTTATCGCTTGTCATGAACATGACTTTTCACACTTGACTCCTGCTAGAAAGGTATTTCAGGTCTTCATACAAGCTATTGATGAGTTTTTCGATATGGGGCGTTACTTGGTCTTTGGCTGTCTCTTTGCGGCTATCGTGCAGGTCTATGTCCCGACTCGGATCTTGACCTCTATCAGCGCAAGTCCAGTCCTTGCGATTCTCTTGCTTATGTTTCTAGCCTTTCTCCTCTCTCTTTGTAGCGAGGCGGACGCCTTTATCGGTGCTTCTCTCCTCTCGAGCTTCGGCCTAGCGCCAGTCCTTGCTTTTCTGGTCATTGGCCCCATGCTTGATATCAAAAATCTCCTCATGATGAAACACTATCTAAAAGCGCACTTCATCTGGCAATTCATGGGCATCGTGACAGCGCTTGTCTTGCTTTATTCTTACATGATGGGGGTGATGCTATGATCCGATTTATCATTCTACTAGGTTATTTTGCTCTGACTCTTTATCTGCAGCTATCTGGCAAGCTCAGTCACTACATTAACCTCCACTATTCCTATCTAGTCTATATCTCCATGTTCCTTTCTCTTCTGTTGGCTCTGGTCCAATTCTACATCTGGATTAAGAAAATCAACTCTCACAGCCATATGGAAAGTCGTCGAGCTAGACAAATCAGCGTCCTTTTACTGTCTCTACCTCTCTTGATTGGAGTTGCCTTTCCGACAGTAAGTTTGGACTCGAGAACCGTATCTGCCAAAGGCTATCATTTCCCACTCGCTGAGGGAATCGATACAGCCATTCAAGCAAGTGAAGGCACATCCAGTCAATATCTCAAACCCGATACCAGTACCTATTTTTCCAAATCTGCTTATGAAAAGGAAATGAGGAAAACAGCTGATAAATACCTCTCCCAGGAAACCATTCAAGTCACAGACGAAAACTATTTGGAGGTCATGGAAGTTCTCTATGACTATCCTCAAGAGTTTGAAGGAAAGAAAATCGAGTTTACAGGCTTTGTTTATAACGATCCTAGCCATCCAGATAGCCAGTTCCTCTTTCGCTTTGGAATCATCCACTGTATCGCAGACTCTGGTGTATATGGACTCCTAACTAAGGGAAACTCACGCCAGTATCCTGACAATACTTGGATCACCGCTAGAGGAACCCTGACTCTCCACTACCATAAAGAACTCAAACAAAAACTCCCAACACTGGAAGTTGAGAGTTTCACCAAAGTAGACAAACCAGAAAATCCTTATGTCTATCGCGTGTTTTAATAAAAAGAGACAATATCAGAGTTTCTGTATTACAGAATTCTAATATTGTCTCTTCATTTTTTTCTTATGCTCATTTCAATCTAACAAACTAGCCTACTTTTTGTTCTTTTCTATGACAGAATGTTCAGAAACCCATTTAGAATAGCTTATCATTTTTTCATCAGTTAAAGCTTCTACCGCTATAGTCACACACATTTCAACCGCTTCTTCCACAGAAACAGAAAAGTGATAACCATTTAATTGTAAAAATTTCACCAAAACATAAAAGGCTGTTCGTTTATTGGCATTGGCAAAAACACGCTTCTTTATCAATTGGACAAATAATATTGTCGCTTTATCAAAATTGTTGGATAAAGAGGTTTACCAAAAACAAATTGTTCTGGTAAGTTTACAATCATATTTAACGCTGAAGGACTAACTGTTTGAATTTGCTCATTTGGAGAATACCGTTGAATTACTAAAGCATTGATTTTTTCAATTTGCTTTTCTGTTAGATAGACTTTCATTTTTCCACCAAAGCTTTGAAAACATCGTCGTATTCATCAAAAATTGTATCCAATTTCAAGTTAAAGGCATCATCAGATACATAAGAGAGCTGATGATCCAATTCTTCAGGAGTAAAGATAATTTCGCCACTTGGTAGCAATTTCGCTTCGTATTTAACACCACTTGGAATATTGAATTCGCTTGGAATCGTAATGGTGATTGAATTTCCTTGTTTTCTTGTTTTTACGACCATCTGATTTCCTCCTTTGAAGTATTATGATAAATAACTACGGTAATTACAATGATAGTGTCAAACTGCTATCTCATCCCAAATCTTAACCGAAATACCCCTGCATAAGTGATTTTTTAGGATTTGCATTTCCTTCTGTCCACAGCATTTCCCACAACTGATCAATTTTATTTTTTAATTCACCTGTAATCATACTAGTCTCTTTTCTTTGGTTTTAAAGTTATGAATATCACTATTTTAACAGATTTTCAATCAAGCTTCAATTATGTTTCTTTCTATTAAAATTTCTTTCAAAAATAAAAAAGCAAACACAAAATATGGTTCACTTTTTTAAACTTTTCTATTCTTCATCCTTCCAGTTCCGAGCAATTTCTTCGTCTTTCTGGAGTTGGTCTACGAGCTCTTCGATGGAGTCAAATTTGACCATATCACGGACACGGTCCAGCCAGTAGACCATGACTGTCTCACCGTAAATATCGTCTGAAAAGTCGAAAATATTGACTTCAAAACGCGGTTCTTCTCCATCAAAAGTAACATTTTTCCCAACACTTGCCATGCCACGATATCTCTGACGTTGTACTTCTACATCGACTACGTAAACACCGTCTGCTGGCATATAAGTTCGATCTCTGAGGACCAGATTGGCTGTTGGATAACCGATAGTACGCCCACGAGCATTTCCATGAACGACCATCCCACGAGATGGGAGCGGAGTGCCGAGCAGATGCTTGACTTCCTTGACATCTCCATCAAGAATAGCCTGACGAATCCGTGTGGAACTAATCTTGCCCTTTTCGTCCTCAACTGGAGGAACAATGATGATCTCTCCATCAAAATAGTCCTTCAGTTCATCCGCAGTTTTCTTATCTGAGCCAAAGGTATAGTCAAATCCTGCTACAATAATCGCTGGTTTTAAAGCTCTAACATATGTATCAAAGAATTCTTGACCCGTTAAACTAGCAAATTTGCTACTAAAGTCTAGCAAGAAAAGAGCCTCTACTCCGTGCCACTTCATCTTGTGCTCCCGCTCCTCATGATTAACGATGTGAAGCATGAGCTCAGGTTGGTAAGGTTGTAAGGCAAGTTTTGGCGATTCTGTAAAGGTCATCACGACAACTGGCAGATAGTCCTTCATCGAAGCCTTACTGGCCACTTCAAAAAGTTTCTGATGACCCTTGTGGATGCCATCAAAATAACCTAGTACAAGGACTGTTTTTCCCGGTACTGCAATATCTTTTTCGTTCTTAATAGGTACTGTTGTAATCATGAAAC
>ERZ773008.1903-NODE-1903-length-14215-cov-3.591525_pt1 | contig 14215 bp, 10 predicted proteins | sample MGYA00580664_ERZ773008 | MGnify/ENA primary metagenome ERZ773008 (study PRJEB29015, sample SAMEA2738016) | human oral metagenome | biome: human oral; feature: human-associated habitat; material: dental | place: China | collected 2048 ... | reverse complement strand
TGGCCTGCCCAGGCCCAGCCGCCAGCAGGCGGCGCGCCGCACAAACTGCTGTTCATCGCCACGTCCAACGTGCCCAAGGGCAAATTTCACGAACTGGCCCAAATGGCCGCGCCCTACGGCCTGGCCGTGGATTCATACATCGTGCCGTTGGGCGCGGGCGCGGGCGCGCTGGAGCCGCAGCGGCTCAAGGGCCATGAAGCCGTTTTGCTGGATTTGCCCATGCGCCCGCAAACCATGGCGGCCATGGGCGACATCGTGAAAAACATTGAAGCGCCTTATTTCGCCTGGCTGCATGAATCGGAAACGCCGCTGGCCGGCGGTTTTGACGAAAAGCAGCTTAAAAACCTGATTGCCTATTATGAAAATGGCGGCGAGCGCAACATGAAAAACTTTCTCGCGCTGCTTTCAGCCATTGTTCACAAAAAGCCCGCCCCGGCTGATTTGCCCGCGCCCGTGGTCTTTCCAAAATCCGCCGTATATCACCCCAAAGCGCCCGATCTGGTTTTTGCCAGCGTGCCCGAATTTCTGAAATTCAAGGGATTGAGCCAAGCGCAGATTCAGGGCCAGGCCGAGCGGCCGCCCATCATCGCCTTGTCCATCCATCAGGAATACATCTCGGGCATGCAAACGGGCTTTATTGACGACCTGGTGCAGCGCATCGAAAAAACAGGCGCCATTGCCATGCCCATTTACGACCGCATGCTGCCCGCTGGCGACATCGGCAAGCTGCTGCGCCCCTTTGCCGCAGTGAATGCCAGCGGGCAGCCCGATGCCGCCCCGCTGGCCGACGCCATCGTCAGCTTTCAAATCACGCTCAACGCCGAAGGCCGCCGGAAAGAATTTGAAGAATTGGGCCTGCCCGTCATCCAGGCCACCACCTACCGCACGGGCGACGAAGCCGCCTGGGCCGCCGACGAACACGGCCTGCCCATGGCAAGCATTCCCTTTTACATGACGCAGCCTGAAATGGCGGGCGTGGCCGACATCCAGATTGCCTCTGCCGTGCGCCAGGGCGGCGATGAGGCCATCGCCGCCATTCCTGCACAAATGCAGTCCATGGCCGGCAAGGCGTTGAACCTGGCCGCCCTGCGCCGCAAGCCCAACGCGCAAAAAGAGCTGGCGCTCATCTTCTGGAACCACCCCGGCGGCGAAAAAAACGTGGCCGCTTCATTCATGAACGTGCCGCGCAGCCTCATCAGCGTGATGAAAGCCCTGCACGCGGCAGGCTATGACGTGCCCGAGCCGCCCGAAGAAGAAAAACTCATTGCCGACGTGCAGCGCCTGCTGGCCCCCGGCTACCGCGACGGCGAGCTGCCCGGCCTGCTCAAAGACGGCCTGGCCGCCTTGCTGCCCGTGGCGCAATACCGCCAGTGGCTGCAAAGCCTGCCTGCGGCCACGCAAGCGGCCATGCGCAAGCGCTGGGGCGAGCCGGAACGCTCGGCCTACGTCATCCAGCAAGGCGGCAAAAGCTACTTCGTCATTCCCCGCCTGCAAATGGGCCGCCTGGCCCTGCTGCCCCTCATGGGCCGCAGCGACAAAGGCGTGGACAAAAACGCAGGCGAAGGCAGCCTGAGCGAAGCCGCCCTCTACCACTCCACCAAGGCCGACGCGCTGCCGCCCCACTCGTATCTGGCCGCCTACCTCTGGGTGCGCCAGGGCGCGATGGATGAAAAAGCCCTGCAAGCGGCCAAAAAACACCCGCTGCCGCCCGCTGCCTCGCCCGCGCGCGACGCGCTCATTCACTTCGGCACCCACGGTACGCAAGAGTGGCTGCCGGGCAAGGAGCGGGGCCTGTCCCTGTTCGACCCGCCCATGCTCGCCGTGGGCGACGTGCCCGTGGTCTATCCCTACATCATCGACAACGTGGGCGAAGCCACCCAGGCCAAGCGCCGGGGGCGCGCCGTCACCATCAGCCACCAGACCGCCGCCCTGCGCCCGGCGGGCCTGCACGACAAGCTGGAAGAAATCCACGAGCTGCTGCACAAATGGCTGGCGCAAGACGAAGGCGCCGTCAAGGCGCAATACGCCGCCGACATTTTGAAAATGGCCGAAAAAGAGCGCCTCATGGCCGACATGGCCTGGGCGCCCGAAAAAGCCAGGGCCGAATTCCCCGCCTTTGTGGACGCGCTGCACGTGCACCTGCACGAGCTGGCGCAAACCATCCAGCCCATCGGCCTGCACACCTTCGGCGAAGCCGCCACGCCCGGGCACCGCATCGCCACCGCCATGATGATGCTGGGCCAGCCATACCAGGAAGCCGCCGCCCGCCAGGCCGGCGTGCCTGAAAGCGAGCTGGACGAAGCCTTGGTCATCAACTACGAAGCGCTGGACCAAAACCCCGGCTACCGCCTGCTGGCCGACTACCTTGACGGCAAAACCCCCGCCAATCTGCCCGAAGAGCTGCAAAAGCAGCTGGAGCAAGGCAAAGCGTGGTGGCAGGCGCTGGACGCCAGCAGCGAAAACGAAGGCCTGCTACAAGCCCTGGCAGGCCGCTACGTGCCCACCAGCACCGGGGGCGACCCCGTGCGCAACCCCGACACCTTGCGCACGGGCCGCAACCTCTACGGCTTTGACCCCAGCCGCGTGCCGCCCAAACAGGCATGGGAAGCGGGCAAAAAAGCGGGCGACGCCCTCATTGAAGCCCACCGCCAGCAAAACGGCGGCAAATACCCCGCCAAGATCGCCTTTTCCCTGTGGTCTGCCGAAACCATGCGCCACCAGGGCCTGCTCGAAGCGCAGGCGCTGTGGCTCATGGGCGTGGAGCCGGTGTGGAACGCGGGCGGGCGCGTGGAAGGCGTGCGCCTCATCCCCCGCCAGGAGCTGGGCCGCCCGCGCGTGGACGTGGTCATCTCCGCCACCGGCCTGTACCGCGACCACTTCCCCAACATCATGGAAAAGCTCGCCCAGGCCGCCAAACTCGCCTCCGAGGCCGAAGGCGAAAGCGAAGCCGACAACCCCATTGCCGCCAACACCCGCCGCATTGCCAGCAAGCTGCGCGCAGACGGCATGAGCGAAGCCGACGCGCTAGACGCCGCGCAAACGCGCATCTTCTCCTCCGCCTCGGGCCGCTACGGCACCGGCATCAACCACGCCGCCATGGACACCGACCAGTGGCAAGGCAAGGCCGAGGGCGACCGCAAGCTCGCCCGCCTTTACCTCTCGCGCATGCAATACGCCTACGGCCCCAACGCCGCCAAATGGGGCAGCACCCTGGCAGGCGATGGCGAAGATGAAGGCGGCGGCAAAGCCAGTGGAAAAGAAAGCGGCAAAGCCAGCGCCCAGAACGCCCCCAACCTCTACGCCGAACAATTGCGCGGCACCGAAGGCGCCGTGCTCTCGCGCACCTCCAACGTCTACGGCATGCTCACCACCGACGACCCCTTCCAGTTCCTCGGCGGCATTGGCCTGGCCGTGCGCCACCTCGACGGCAAAGCGCCGCAGCTGTACATCAGCAACCTGCGCAAAGCGGGCGGCGAACGGCTCGAAACTGCCGCCCAGTTCCTGGCCAAAGAACTGTCCACCCGCCAGTTCCACCCCGGCTACATCAAGGGCCTGATGGCCGAAGGCTATGCCGGCACGCTCGAAGTGCTCGACGCCACCAACAACTTCTGGGGCTGGACCGCCGTCTCCCGCGAAATCGTGCGCGACGACCAGTGGCAGGAAATGATGGATGTCTACGTGCGCGACAAACACCAGCTGGGCCTGAACCAGTGGTTTGAAAAGCACAACCCCCACGCCCAGGCCCAAACCATCGAGCGCATGGTCGAAGCCATCCGCCAGGGCTACTGGCGCACCGACGAGCAAACGCTGGCCGATCTGAAGGCCCGCTACGTCGAACTCGCGCGCAAATACGACGTGCGCAGCGAAAACGCCCCGTTCACCGCCTTCGTCAATGACCCCGCCAGCACAGCCCCGGCCCCCGGCTTCGGCCTGGAAGCGCCCGCTGCGGCCGCCCCGGCCGAGCAGCCCGCCCAGCCGCAGGCTGAACAACCGCCCGAAACACCGCCCGAAACACCGCCCGAACAAGCCGCCGACACCCCGCCCGCCGAAACCGTGCGCGGCATGCAGCTCGAACGCCAGCAGCCGCCCCCCCCGCCTGATGGCAGCGACGAAACCAACTGGCAGCGCCTGATCGCCATCTGCGCCCTGCTCGCCCTCATGGCCGCCGGCGCAGCCAGCCAGGCGCGCGCCGGACGCAAGTGCAGGTAGGCAAGCAAAAGCGCGCCCCCAACGCGCCCCCAAAAGGGCGCGGGCGGCATCCATCACAAAGCCAATGCCTGCTCTATGACGGCCCTAGAAACTGCCCCGCTCCAGCGCCCGCAACCGTTGCACAGTTCTGAAAGCCTCTTTTATTGCTCATCAATCCATAGCATGACGTCCTAGTGGAATATGCGGTGAGCGGCATTTGAACCCCATCAAATTTGCTCCTGTTTTTGATGCCATCTTGGCAGAAAGCCAGGAAAAGCGCTGAAGCGGGCCTCAGCGGCTCGCCGCAAGCCCAGCGCCACAAATGAAAGCGCTGCAGATGGAAGTGCCGCAGATTTGCCACGCCGGCCTGCGCGAATCAGCGGGCGGGAGCTTTGCGCCCGTCTTAAGTCCGTCACAATCGGCCTTTCGTATTTACGGCCTGTTTCATGAATCCTCGCCTTGCCCGTTTGCAGCCCTATCCCTTCGAGCGGCTGCGCCAGTTGTTTGCCGGTGTGCAGCCGCCTGCGGCGCTGCGCCACATCAACCTGGGTATTGGCGAGCCGCGCCACGCCGCGCCGCCGCTGATCAGGCAGGCGCTGGATGAAGCGCTGGCCGATGGCCTGGCGGGCTACCCTGCCACGGCGGGGCTGCCGCTGTTGCGCGAAGCTTGCGCGGCCTGGCTGCGGCGGCGCTACGGCGTGCAGACGGATGCGGCCACGCAAGTGCTGCCCACGCTGGGTTCGCGCGAGGCGCTGTTTGCGCTGGCGCAGACGGTGATTGACCCCACGCGGGCGCGGCCCACGGTGGTTTGCCCCAATCCCTTCTATCAAATCTACGAAGGCGCGGCCTTGCTGGCTGGCGCCGAGCCGCATTACGTGCCCAGCGACGCGGCACGCAATTTCGCGCCGCGCTGGGACCAGGTGCCTGAGGCCGTGTGGCAGCGCACGCAGCTGGCCTACGTGTGCTCGCCCGGCAATCCCACGGGCGCGGTGATGCCGCTGGACGAATGGCGCATGCTGTTTGAGCTGAGCGAGCGGCACGGCTTCGTCATTGCCTCTGACGAGTGCTACAGCGAGATTTACTTTGACGACGACGCCCCGCCGCTGGGCGGCTTGCAGGCGGCCATGCAGCTGGGGCGCGGCTGGCGCAATCTCGTCATGCTCACCAGCCTGTCCAAGCGCAGCAGCGTGCCGGGGCTGCGTTCGGGCTTCGTGGCGGGCGATGCGCAGCTGCTCAAATCGTTTTTGCTCTACCGCACCTACCACGGCAGCGCGATGGGCGGCGCAGTGCAGGCGGCCAGCGCCGCTGCCTGGGGCGACGAAGCGCACGTGCGTGAAAACCGGCGGCTGTACCGCGACAAGTTCGCGCAGGTCATGCCCATCTTGCAGCCGGTGATGGATGTGCGCCTGCCCGATGCGTCGTTTTACCTGTGGGCCGGGGTGCCGCCCGCCTTTGGCGGCGATGACGCGGCCTTTGCCCGCGCGCTGTATGCCGCATGCCATGTGACAGTGCTGCCAGGCAGCTTTCTGGCGCGCGAGGCGGCGGGCTTCAACCCGGGCGCGGGCCGCGTGCGCCTGGCGCTGGTGGCGCCGGTGGATGAATGCGTGCAAGCGGCGCGGCGCATCGCGGCGTTCATCAGCGGCAACCCTGATTGAACGCTGGTTTTGCCGATTTCAAACCCTGAGGAAATGAGTGATGAGTGACGGTTCAGAAAAAATCTGGTGGTACGCCGTTGGGCAAGAGAAATTCGGCCCGTGCACGGGCGGCGAACTGGCGCGGCTGGCGCGCAAGGGCGTTGTCATGCCTGACACGCTCGTCTGGCGCGAAGGCATGACCGAGTGGGTGCGCGCCAGCAAGCTCACCAAACTGTGGGAGCGTGCGACCCAGCCGCCGGCCCTGAATGCCGACGAGCAGCTGCCGCCCCCGCCGCCAGCCGCGCCGTGGCCGCCGTGCCGGAGCTGGAAGTGGCGCGCCGCGCTCAAGGGCCGTCTTCCGTGCCGCCTGGCGGCCATGCGCATGGATGGTCCGCTGGCGGCGCAGCAGCGGCCAGCAGATCAAGCCGCGCAGGCCGCCGCTCCAGCAGCGATGACGGCAGCGCCGGCTTTTTGTGGGCTATTCAGCAGTGCTTCCGGAAATATTTCGACTTTTCCGGGCGCGCGCGGCGGGCGGAATGCTGGTATTTCATGCTGCTTCAGCTTTTATTGCTCGTGGCGCTTGTGATGCTGTTTTTCGTATCCCCGCAGCTGGCCGATAACCTGGCGTCTGTTGCCGGCCTGGTCTTGCTGATACCCACCTTCTCCGTGGGCGCCCGCCGCCTGCACGACGTGGGCCGCAGCGGCTGGTGGCAGCTGCTCTGCCTCACAGGCATAGGCATATTCGTCTTGCTGTTCTGGTTCGTGCAGCCCAGCGACGAAGGCCGCAACGATTACGGCCAAGACCCAACATGGTGATGGCGCGCCTTGCTTGATCTCCCTGATTCACTCACTCAACCCGAAAGAAACCCATGACCCAGCTATTGCAGCAAACCATTGATGCCGCGTGGGAAAACCGCGCGCAAATTTCCCCCGCGCAAGCCCCGGCCGGCGTGCGCGAGGCCGTGCGGCATGTGCTGGCCGAGCTGGACGCGGGGCGCCTGCGCGTGGCCACGCGAGAAGGCGTGGGGCAGTGGACGGTGCATCAGTGGATCAAGAAAGCCGTGCTGCTCTCCTTTCGCCTGACTGACAACGCGCCCGTGCGTGCGGGCGAATTGGCCTTTTTTGACAAGGTGCCCACCAAATTCGGCAGCATGGACGACGCCGCGCTGGCCGCCAGCGGCGTGCGCGTGGCGCCGCCCGCCGTGGCGCGGCGCGGCAGCTTTATCGGCAAGGGCGTGGTGCTCATGCCCTCTTACGTGAACATTGGCGCCTACGTGGACGAAGGCGCAATGGTGGACACCTGGGCCACCGTGGGCAGCTGCGCGCAAGTGGGCAAAAACGTGCACCTGTCAGGCGGCGTGGGGCTGGGCGGCGTGCTGGAGCCTTTGCAGGCCAACCCCACCATCATTGAAGACAACTGCTTCATCGGCGCGCGCTCTGAAGTGGTGGAAGGCGTGATCGTGGAAGAAAACTCGGTGCTCGGCATGGGCGTGTACCTGGGCCAGAGCACGCCCATCTTCAACCGCGAAACCGGCGAAATCAGCTATGGCCGCGTGCCGGCGGGCAGCGTGGTGGTCAGCGGCAGCCTGCCCCGGCAGACCGCCAGCGGCCAGCCCTACAGCCTGTATGCCGCCGTCATCGTCAAGCGCGTGGACGCGCAAACGCGCGCCAAAACCAGCATCAACGACCTGTTGCGCCTCTGAAGGCCAAAGGGGATGGGTTGCGGAGATGATCTAGCTCCTCGATTCATAGCATTAGGTCCTAGTGAAACGTGCGTAAACGCCATTTTTAGCGCTCTGAATCTGCTCCTCTTTTCAATGTGAAACCGCTCCGCAGCACCCGGCCCGCACTGCACATATCTCTCAAGGGAAAGGAAAACACACCATGTCCAACGCACCCGCTTCCATGATGGAGCGCATCCTGCACCTGATGGCGGAAAAAAAGGCGTCTGACGTCTACCTCTCGCCGCGCGCGCCCGCCACCATCAAGATCAACGGCGAATACCTGCCCATCAACTCGCAGCCGCTGCCCGTGGACGGGCCGATGAACCTGCTGCTGGACATCGTGCCGCCCAACCGCATTGAAGAGCTGAAGGAAACCGGCGAACTCAACACCGCCATTCCGCTGCACGGCGTGGGCAACTTCCGCCTCTCGGCCATGCGCCAGCGCGGCATGTACTCAGCCGTCATCCGCTTCATCAGCCCCGACATCCCGCCGCTGCACACGCTCAACCTGCCCGACGTGCTGCGCACCCTCGTGCTCGAAAAGCGCGGCCTCATCCTCATGGTGGGCGCCACCGGCGCGGGCAAATCCACCACGCTGGCGGCCATGCTGGACCACCGCAACGAGAACATGACCGGCCACATCCTCACCATTGAAGACCCGCTGGAATACATGTTCACCAACAAAAAATCCATCGTGAACCAGCGCGAAGTGGGCAGCGACACCGCCAGCTTGCAAATCGGCCTGAAAAACGCCCTGCGCCAGGCGCCTGACGTCATCATGATTGGCGAAATCCGCGACCGCGAAACCATGAGCGCCTCCATCGCCTACGCCCAATCCGGCCACCTGTGCCTGGCCACGCTGCACGCCAACAACAGCTACCACGCGCTCAACCGCATCCTCTCCTTCTACCCCGTGGAAGTGCGGCCCACGCTGCTGGGCGATCTGGCATCGGCGCTCAAATCCATCGTCTCGCAGCGCCTCATCCGCACCGTGGACGGCCTGCGCACCCCGGCGGTGGAAGTCATGCTCAACACCAAACTCGTGGCCGACCTCATTGAAAAAGGCGACTTCACCGGCGTGAAAGAAGCCATGGAAAACTCCATGGCCGAAGGCTCGCAGACCTTTGAAGCCGACCTGGCGCGCCTGATCAACGAAGGCCGCATCGACCGCAAAGAAGGCCTGGCCTACGCCGACTCGCCCACCAACCTGCTCTGGCGCCTGCAAAACGACACCAGCCGCCACATCGCCGCCCAGCAGGCGCACGTACATGAAGACGTGATTGCCGACGAGCCTTCGTTCACCGACATCACGCTGGACGTGCACAACAGCGCCTTCCGCACCACGGGCTTTGGCTCATCAGGCTTTGACCGCACCACAGGCTTTGGCTCCTCGCACCTCGGCCCGCTGGACGACCCCAAACTCGGCAAGCAATCCTGAAGGCCCGCCTGCGGCCTTCAAATGAGAAAGGAAAAAGCAAAAAGAGATCGGATTTGCTCTTATATCCGCAGCGTTATGTCTTACTGGAATAAGCGCTGAGCAGTATTTTTGCCCCTCAAATTTGCTCCTTTTTTAAATGCAACCAGGCTAACCTGAGCAACCTGAAGCCTTTCCGCACCCGCCCTGGCACGGCGGCGTGGGCGCGGCGCACGTTACATTTATGTCCGGCTGCCGTCAGAGGGCCTGGCGGCGTAGCCGCTTCTTCCTTTTTTCAAGGACGCACATCATGAACAAAACCACCGCTTTCACCCGCCTTGCCGCCGCTGCCATGCTGGCTGCTGGCGCGGCCGCCTTCACCACGGGCTGCACCACGACTGGCCTTTACGACAACGCCAACCAGAAAGTGCAGCAGGAGTCGCTCCAGGCGCAGGTCAATGAAGCCTTGTCGCGCCTGTATCGCGCCGCGCCAGGCTCCGAGGCGCTGGTGGCCCGTTCGGCGGGCACGCTGGTGTTTCCGCAAGTGGTGGGCGGCAGCCTGATCGTGGGCGTGGAGCATGGCCGTGGCCTGCTATACGTGGCTGGCAACGCGCAGCCGCAGGAATACACCATCAATGCCGGATCGCTGGGTTTTCAGGCGGGCGGACAGGCCAAGTCGGTCATCTACGTTTTCAACTCGCCCGAGGCGCTGGAAATGTTTCGCCGCAGCAATGGCTGGACCATCGGCATCGACGCCACGGCCGCCATCGGCCATCTGGGCGCCAATGGCATGGTGGACAGCCGCACCAGCGAACAGCCTGTGACCAGCTTCGTGCTCACCAATGTGGGGCTGGAAGCGGGGGTATCCGTGCAGGGCGCGAAAGTCTCGCGCGCACGCTGAACGCTGAAACATTCTCTGCCTGAAGCGCGAAAAGCTGGCGGCCGCAACGCAAGCGGCTGCCAGCTTTTTTGTTGGCCGCGCCAGGCGTTTTTTTCTTTGGCCAACGCCGGTTCGCCAGACGGCTTGGGCGCCGCGCCGTCACTGCTGGCGGCCCGCCGCGTCAAAAGCCCAGAATTTGTCGCGCTCCGGCGGGCGGGCGATCAGGCGCAGGTCTTCGCCTATGCGGTCAATGGCGTGAAAGCGCAGGGGCACGCCCGCTGCCAGCGAGTCCAGCGAGCCGATATCCGCCAGCCCCCGGCCGGGGCCAAGCAGCAGCGGGGCCAGGTACAGCAGGCATTCGTCAGCCAGGCCCGCTTGCAGCAGCGCGCCCGCAAGGCGCTGGCCGGCTTCCACGTGCAGCTCGTTCACTTCGAGCGCGGCCAGCGTGTGCAGCAAGGCGGGCAGGTGCAGGCGGCCCTGCGGCGTGGCGGGAATGACGTGCAGGCGCGCGCCTTGGGCCAGGTAGGGGGCGTGCCGCTCGGCGCTGTCCACGGTGGTGCAAATGTGGATGCAGCGGCCCGGCGTTTGCCACAGACGGGCGGCCAGCGGCGTGCGCAATTGGCTATCGGCAATGAACAGGGCGGGCTGGCGGGCGGCGCTGGCGTGGCGCACATTCAGCAGCGGGTCATCTTGCAGCACGGTGCCGATGCCGGTGAGGATGGCGCTGGCGCGGGCGCGCCAGGCATGGCCGTTGGCGCGGGCGGCTTCGCCCGTAATCCACTGGCTTTGGCCGTTGGACAAGGCCGTGGCGCCATCCAGCGAGGCGGCCAGTTTCAGCCGTACCCAGGGCAGGCCGCGCACCATGCGGCTGAAAAAGCCGATGTTGTCTTCAAAAGCCTGCCGCGCGCCCGGGCCGGTTTGCACCTGCATGCCAGCGGCGCGCAAGCGCGCAAAGCCCTGTCCGGCCACGCGGGGGTTGGGGTCAGGCAGGGCGGCGACCACGCGGGCCACGCCAGCGGCGATCAGGGCATCAGCGCAGGGGCCGGTGCGGCCCTGGTGCGAGCAAGGCTCCAGCGTCACATAGGCCGTGGCGCCTTGCGTGCTTTGGCCAGCGGCCTGCGCGGCGCGCAGCGCCATGATTTCTGCGTGGGGGCCGCCTGCGCGCTGGGTGCAGCCTTCACCGATGACGCGGCCATCGGCGGCCGCCAGCACGCAGCCAATGCGGGGATTGGGGTCGGCGTCATTGGGAGCCTGCCGGCCCAGAGCCAGGGCGCGATTCATGTAGGGCATGGAGTCAAGCTTTCCGGATGCCTGCGCCAGCTCCGGCGGAGCCTGCCCGGAGGGACTCGAACCCCCGACCTGCTGCTTAGAAGGCAGCTGCTCTATCCAGTTGAGCTACGGGCAGACGAAAAAAACGGGCCAGCAAAAAGATGGAAACCCGGCCAGCCGGGCCTTTCGCCAGGGCGGAAACCGCCAGGCTGTTTTGCTGCCGAACGACAAGAGCCAGCGGCAAATGCCAAGGCCATGACGAAACGGCGCGAAGCGCGCGATTATGCAGTGCAGGCGGCTATGCCCGAAGAAGGCACGGTGCGCGGCCCTCATGCTTTCTGCGCCCCTCACGCCCACGGCGAGCCGCACGAACTGCGCACCGCGACGGGCCTTTGCCAGTTCACCGGCTTGCGGTTGGGTAAAGAACAGACCCGGGCCTTCGCATGAGATGGGCAAGGGCAAGCTGCATTATTTTCGCTATGTAATCCATAGCGCGATGTCCTAGTGGAAAGAGCGCGGACGCCATTTTTCACCCCATTAAATCCGCTCCTGTTTTTCATGCCTTCTGGCAACGCAAGCGCCCGCGCCAGAATGAAAAAAAACCGCCAGCGCGGCTGTTGCCGGGCGCTGGCGGTTATTTGGATGGTCGGAACGGCGGGATTCGAACTCGCGACCCTCTGCTCCCAAAGCAGATGCGCTACCAGACTGCGCTACGTTCCGTGAAAGCGGGCAATTCTAGCCTTGTTTTTCAAATGCCTTCAGGCCCTTTTGCACGGCGGGGCGCTGGCTGATGCGGTCGAACCAGGCTTTGAGCGCCGGGTAATCGGCCCAGTCTATGCCGTGCCGCTCGTGGTGGATGAGCCAGGGGTAGATGGCGATGTCGGCGATGGAGTAGTCGCCGCCGGCGATGAAGGCGCCCGTGCGCTCGATCTGCCCGTTCATCACGCCGTAGAGGCGCTTGGCCTCGGCGGTGTAGCGCTCAATGCCGTAGGGCACTTTTTCAGTGGCGAAGAAGCGAAAGTGCCCGGCTTGCCCCAGCATGGGGCCGACGCCGCCCATCTGGAACATGAGCCATTGCAGCACGGTGTAGCGTGCGGCGCCCGCAGCGGGCAGCAGGCGGCCCGTTTTGTCGGCCAGGTAAATGAGGATGGCGCCAGACTCGAACAGCGGCAGCGGCTGCCCGCCAGGGCCTTCGCTATCGACCAGCGCCGGAATCTTGTTGTTGGGGCTGATCTTGAGAAAGTCGGGAGCGAACTGCTCGTTCTTGCCAATATTGACGGGGTGCAGGCGATAGGCCAGGCCGCACTCTTCCAGCATGATGGTGGCCTTGAAGCCGTTGGGCGTGGTCCAGGAGTAGAGATCGATCATGGCAAGCTCTCTTTCAGTGAGTGGAAAGGCGTATTGTCGTTCTGCGCGCCTGGTCTATTCAGGGCTGGCCGCGCAGGGCGGGGAAAAAGCGGCGCGGCGGGCCGCACTTTCGCCCTCGCGGCCCCAAGCGCTGAACAGGCTCTGGAGCCGCCTCGTTGCAGGCAGGCGCCCGGTTCGCCTCCAAAATCCGGGCCTGCGGAGCACTTTCATGAACGGACACACGTGGTTTTTCTGGGCGCTGGCCTCGGCCTTCTTCGCGGCGCTGACGGCCATCTTCGCCAAGGCGGGCCTGCAAGGCATTGATTCGGACTTCGCCACTTTCATCCGCACGCTTGTCATCCTGGCCGCTCTGGCGCTGTTTCTCACCTGGGCGGGCAAATGGCAAGGCGTGGCGGCCTTCACGGCGCGCAACTGGCTGTTTCTCGTGCTTTCCGGGCTGGCCACGGGCGCGTCGTGGCTGGCGTACTTCAAGGCGCTGCAGCTGGGCGACGCCTCCAGGGTGGCCCCGGTGGACAAATTCAGCCTGGTGCTCGTGGCGCTGCTGGCCGTGGTTTTCCTGGGCGAGCGCCCCAGGCCGCATGAGTGGGGCGGCCTGGGGCTGGTTGCCGCTGGCGTGCTGGTGCTGGCGATCAAGCGCTGAGCGCCTGTTCAAAGGACTTTGAGCAGGTTCTGAAAGCGCGGCAGCTGGCCTTTTGAGGCAAAGCGCTGCGCTTGCGGCGCACATTCAAGGATGCAGTTGTCTGATTGGCCATCACGCGCATCCATTCAGCCAGTCCAATCGACCGCTCGTCGGAAGGCAAAAAAATCGTGCACTATTTCACGAAGTGGCAGCTTTTTTGCTATATTCCCGTCCGCGCCTTCGGGCGCCCTGCTTTTCCTCCCTGAGCGGGAGCCTTTCTGACGAGAGGCTTTTCAGCCCCTGGTCCTTGCGGATCAGGGGTTTTCTTTTTTCCGGCGGCAGGCAGCTTGAAGCAGATCATGCCGCCCGCGTTCTGCGCCCTCTGGCGCGCCCTACACTTGCGTGCATGTTGTGGATCAAGGCCCTGCACATTGTTTTCATCGCAAGCTGGTTCGCAGGCTTGTTTTATTTGCCGCGCATTTACGTCAATCTGGCGATGGTGGCGCCCGATTCGCGCGCCGAATACGAGCGGCTGTTGCTGATGGCGCGCAAGCTCTACCGCTTCATGACGCTGCTGGCCGCGCCCGCGCTGGCGCTGGGCCTGTGGCTGTGGCTGGGCTACGGCATCGGGCTGGGACCGGGCAATGGCTGGATGCATGCCAAGCTGGCCGTTGTGCTGCTGCTGCTGGCCTATCACTTCTGGTGCTGGCGGCTGCTGCGGCGCTTTGAGGCGCGGCTGCCCACTCACGGCCATGTGTGGTTCCGCTGGTTCAATGAAGGCCCCGTGCTGATGATGCTGGCCGCCGTGCTGCTCGTGGTGCTCAAGCCGTTCTGAGCAAACGCCCGCTGCACTGCCCATGACCGCCAAACCACCGCCCAGCGAAAAGTCCGCCGCCGCGCCGTTGGCGCTGTGCTGGGTGGCGCTCATTGCCTACGCCAGTCTCTTTCCCTTCACGGGCTGGCGCAATCAGGGGCTGATGCCGTGGGCCTACATTGACGAAGCCCTGCCGCAGTACTGGACGCGCTTTGACGTGCTTGCCAACTTTGCAGGCTACGCCCCGCTGGGCCTGCTGCTGACGCTGGCCTGGTCTGCCCGCGGCCGCCTGCGCCCCTGGCTGG
>ERZ773008.1899-NODE-1899-length-14243-cov-13.508105_pt1 | contig 14243 bp, 13 predicted proteins | sample MGYA00580664_ERZ773008 | MGnify/ENA primary metagenome ERZ773008 (study PRJEB29015, sample SAMEA2738016) | human oral metagenome | biome: human oral; feature: human-associated habitat; material: dental | place: China | collected 2048 ... | reverse complement strand
GCTTTAAAGTACTGGGTAACGGTGGTGTAAAACGCGGTCATGCGTTCAAAAGTCACATCCTGACCAAAAAAACCACTAAAACTAAACGTCAATTGCGCGGCACCGCTATGGTGGATTCACGCGATTTGGCTTCTGTTGCTAAAATGTTGCCCTACGCTTAAGGAGTTTAGAATATGCCACGCGTAAAACGCGGTGTTACCGCTCGTGCTCGTCACCAAAAAGTCTTCGCGTTAGCCAAAGGCTACCGCGGTCGTCGTAAAAACGTTTACCGTGTTGCCAAACAAGCGGTAATGAAAGCCGGTCAATACGCATACCGTGACCGTCGCCAACGCAAACGTCAATTCCGTCAGCTGTGGATCGTTCGTATCAACGCAGGTGCACGTGAAAATGGTCTGTCTTACAGCAAATTTATGAACGGCCTGAAACGCGCTGCTATCGAAATCGACCGCAAAGTATTGGCTGATTTGGCTGTATTCGACAAAGCTGCATTTGCACAATTGGTTGAAAAAGCTAAAGCTGCTTTGGCTGCTTAATTCAATAAGATTATTTAAAAAGGAAGCTTATGCTTCCTTTTTTCTTTTCTTAAAGAAAGTCTATGTAGTTGATTTTCTTTCTTTAAACTCTATTTTTTTATACTAATTTGCGATAAAATAGGCCTCTCTTATCAAACGGATTGGCCGCAGTAAGACAAAAGGCCGTCTGAACGGGTTTGCAATCAAATCCAACAGACGGCTTTGTTGTTTCAGACGGCCTGCCATCAACAAACAGACGATAAACCACTATGGAAAATGTAAACCGTATCGTTGCAGAAGGTATTGCCGCTATTGAAGCCGCGCAAGACTTCAATGCCTTAGAACAAATTAAAGCACGCTATCTTGGTAAAACCGGCGAATTGACCGGACTTTTGAAAACTTTGGGTCAAATGTCTCCTGAAGAGCGTAAAACCATAGGCGCGCACATTAACGAATGCAAAAATCAGTTTCAGACGGCCTTTAATGCCAAACGCGATGCCCTGAATGAAGCCAAGCTGCAAGCCCAATTGGCTGCAGAAGCCTTGGATATTACTTTGCCGGGCCGTGCACAAGAGCATGGCGGTTTGCATCCAGTTACTTTGACTTTGCAACGTGTGGTCGAGCTGTTTCACGGTATGGGTTTTGAAGTGGCAGACGGCCCTGAAATCGAAGACGATTTCCATAATTTCCAAGCCTTGAATATTCCTGCAAATCACCCTGCACGTGCAATGCAAGATACTTTCTACGTTGAAAACGGCGACGTTTTGCGTACACACACTTCGCCTATTCAAATCCGCTATATGCTCGATAAAAAAGAGCCGCCTATCCGCATTATTGCTCCCGGCCGCGTTTACCGCGTGGACAGTGATGCCACTCACTCGCCTATGTTCCATCAGGCCGAAGGTTTGTGGGTAGAAGAGGGTGTGACTTTTGCCGACTTGAAAGCAGTGTTCACTGACTTTATCCGTCGCTTTTTTGAACGCGATGACCTGCAAGTGCGTTTCCGTCCGTCTTTCTTCCCGTTTACCGAGCCTTCTGCCGAAATCGACATCATGGGCGAAAACGGTAAATGGCTGGAGGTTGGTGGCTGTGGCATGGTACATCCTAACGTATTGAAAAACGTCAATATCGACCCTGAGAAATATACCGGTTTCGCCTTTGGTATCGGTCTCGACCGCTTTGCCATGTTGCGCTACAACGTCAATGACCTGCGTTTATTCTTCGATAATGATTTGAACTTCTTGAAGCAGTTTAAATAAATTTCAAATAAACCCAATGGATAAATTAACCCCGGAGCAGCGCAAAAAATGTATGCGTGCCAACAAAAGTACAGGGACGAAACCCGAGCTTGTATTGGCGAAGGCAATGTGGGCTTTGGGGCTCAGGTATCGGAAAAATAGCGGAAGCATTTTTGGGAAACCTGACTTTTCGTTTAAAAAATATAAAGTTGCTATATTTGTCGATGGAGAATTCTGGCACGGTAAGGATTGGGAACAGAAAAAAGCGGAAATAAAGGGAAATCGTGAGTTTTGGATTGCCAAAATTGAGCGCAATATCAAAAGGGATATAGAAGTAACAGGCCGTCTGAAAGCCGAGGGCTGGATGGTTTTACGTTTTTGGAGTAACGATGTCGTTAAAGATACAACCAGCTGTGCAGAAAAAGTCAAAGAAATCATCCGAGCAAGAAGAATTGATTTACAAAAACGAAATTAAGGGTAGTAATCAAGGCGAATACTTGGAAGAAAAAGCAGCGCAATACTGTCTTTTTGAAAACAGTGATACTTTTCAGTCGGCCTTGAAGCCCAAATTTACCTTTATCGACTTGTTTGCAGGTATCGGAGGCTTCCGCATAGCGATGCAGAACTTGGGCGGAAAATGTGTGTTCTCGAGCGAGTGGGACGAGAAAGCTAAACAGACGTATGAAGCCAATTTCGGAGAAGTGCCGTTTGGTGATATTACTCTGGAAGAAACTAAAAAATACATTCCGAAGCAATTTGATGTGTTGTGTGCGGGTTTCCCTTGTCAAGCTTTTTCGATTGCCGGACGGCGAGGGGGATTTGAAGATACGCGCGGTACATTGTTTTTCGATGTAGCGGAAATTATCCGCAGGCACCGTCCTAAGGCATTCTTTTTGGAAAACGTAAAAGGATTGACTAATCATGATCGAGGCAGGACGTTGCAGACGATATTGAATACGTTGAGAGAAGATTTAGGATATTTTGTACCAGAGCCGAAAATTGTCAATGCAAAGGATTTCGGGGTGCCGCAAAACCGTGAAAGGATCTTTATTGTGGGCTTTCGGGGAGATACCAATATTAAAGATTTCGAATATCCCGAACCGACAGGAATTCAGGTGGCTTTTAAGGATATACGCGAAAAAGATACTGTGCCGACGAAATATTATTTGTCCACCCAATATATTGATACTTTAAGAAAACACAAGAAAAGGCATGAAGAAAAGGGTAATGGGTTTGGATATGAGATTATTCCCGATGACGGGATTGCCAATGCGATTGTCGTCGGAGGTATGGGACGGGAGCGGAATTTGGTAATCGACAAGCGTATTACCGATTTTACTCCGACCACCAATATTAAAGGCGAGGTAAACCGCGAAGGAATCAGAAAAATGACTCCGCGCGAATGGGCAAGGCTGCAAGGGTTTCCTGAAGAATTTAAAATCCCGGTTGCAGATGCTTCCGCATATAAACAATTCGGCAATTCGGTTGCTGTGCCAGCAATTCAGGCAGTGGCTGAGAGAGTTTTAGACAAGCTATTATCAGATAAGGGATAAAATTATGGCGGTACGAGCAAATAAAGGGGAGTGGACAGAATTATATGTATTATTGAAACTAATTGCAGAGGGAAAGTTGGTTCAGTCAGATATGGATTTAAATCCTGATAATACAAATATTTATCAAGTGATGAAAAGCTATAAATCTGAACAAGGATATCGGCTAGAGTTTGAAAGAGAAGAGCTAGGTGAAGAAGTAAAAATACATATCTTTAAAGTTGATAATACTCAAGAAGAATTATTGAATAGCTATACATATCAGGAATTAACTAAAGTAATTGAAAATGCTTTATCAGGTATAAAAGATGGAAAAGACCGTTCATTTCCAATTTCTAAATTAGATCCATTTTTACAGAGCAATCAAATTAAAACAGCAAAAGCTAATTCTGGTACTAAATCGGATATAAGGTTAAAAATTTATGATCATCGGCTTGCCAAGGATACTGATTTAGGCTTCAGTATTAAGTCTTTATTAGGAGAAAATGCAACTTTATTGAACACAGGGGCTGGAAACAACTTTATTTATAAGATAACAAATCTTCCAAAAAGCTTTGATTTACAGTCTTTCAATGGTAATACTTATGAGACAAAAGGAAAGAAAGGAAAGATAACAGCAAGATTAGAAAAAATAGAAAACATTGGTGCAGATGTTTGCTTTCAAGGAATACAGTCCAGGCAGTTTTATAATAATCTAAAGATTATAGATGGGGATCTACCTGAAATTTTGGCACATTGCCTATACTTAAGGTATTTGAATAGGGAATCTTCTATTGAAAAATTAGTAGACATATTAGAGGATTCAGACCCATTAAATTTTTATGAAGGGGGGAGGGGGCAGCAGAAGTTTTATGAGTATAAGATTAAAAAATTTTTAGTAGAAAGTGCGATGGGAATGACCTCGGAAGCTGTATGGCTGGGAGAATATGAATCTTTTGGTGGGGTAATTGTAGCAAAAAAGGATGGAAGTGTCGTATGTTTCCACATTTATGACTTCAATTTACTTAGAAACTATCTCTTAAAGCGTACAAAATTGGAACAAGCTGCTACAGGCGAAGATAAAAATAATCCAGGGCATTCTGACAATGATGCTAAGAAGAAGTATTTTTACGGTTGGCTATTCAAAGAAGACAATGACTTTTTTATCAAACTGAATCTTCAAGTTCGCTTTAAATAAAGCAGATTTATTTTATAGGAAGTGATAAATGCAATTCTCCTACTCATGGCTGAAAACCCAAGCCAATCCTGATCTTTCTGCCGATAAACTGGAACATCTTTTGACCATGGCCGGTTTGGAAGTGGAAGAAATCGATACCGCTGCCTCTGCTTTCAGTGGCGTGGTTGTTGCCGAAGTAAAATCTGTTGAAAAGCATCCTGATGCAGACCGTTTGAACGTTACCCAAGTTGATGCCGGTACGGGTGAGTTGGTTCAGATTGTTTGTGGTGCGCCGAATGTCAAGCCGGGTATTAAAGTGCCGTGTTCGTTGCCGGGTGCCGTTTTGCCGGGCAATTTCAAAATTAAGCCGACTAAAATGCGTGGTGTGTCATCAAACGGTATGCTGTGTTCGACCAATGAACTGGGTTTGCCTGATGATGGTGTAGACGGTCTGCACATTCTGCCTGAAGATGCGCCTGTCGGTACTAATATCCGTGAATATTTGGATTTGGACGATACGCTGTTTACGTTGAAAATTACGCCTAACCGTGCTGATTGCTTGAGTGTTAAGGGCATTGCGCGCGAGGTTTCTGCGTTGACTCAATGTGCGTTTACGCCTGTTGAAATTCAGACGGCCTCTATCGGCAGTGAGAAAAAACAGGCTGTCCGTATTGATGCACCGGCCGACTGTGGCCGTTTTATCAGCCGCGTTATTGAAAATGTTAATGCGAAAGCGGCTACTCCTGATTGGATGAAACAACGTTTGGAGCGCAGCGGTATCCGCAGCATTTCCGCATTGGTGGACATCGGCAACTATGTGATGCTGGAAATCGGTCAGCCTATGCATGTTTTCGATGCTGACAAGCTGTCAGGCAGTTTGATTGTCCGCCGTGCTCAAAATGGCGAGACTTTGGCGTGCCTGAATGAGAAGACGGTTACTTTGGCTGATAATACACTGGTGGTCGCTGATGAAAAAGGTGCGTTGAGCTTGGCCGGCTTGATGGGCGGCGAGGCAAGCGCGGTTTCTGATGAGACGCAAAATATTGTGTTGGAAGCTGCTTGGTTTGCTCCGGAGATTATTGCCGGTAAATCCCGTCAATACGGTTTTGGCTCGGATTCTTCTTTCCGTTTTGAGCGTGGCGTGGATTACCGCTTGCAAGCTGATGCCATTGAGCGTGCCACTGAATTGGTGGTACAGATTTGCGGTGGTGCAGCCGGTGAAATGGTTGAAGCACAAGGAAAATTGCCTGAGGCAAAACAGGTTGAATTGCGTTTAGGCCGTCTGAAAACGGTATTGGGCGTTGAAATTCCTGCCGAGCAAGTCGAAATTATCTTGCAACACTTGGGTTTGCAGCCTGAGAAAACTGAAGAAGGCTTCCGTGTTACTTCTCCTAGCTTCCGTTTCGATATCGAGATCGAAGCCGATTTGATTGAAGAAATCGGCCGTGTTTACGGTTATGAAAATATTCCCGACGACTATACTTCAGGCCGTCTGAAAATGTTGGCTTTGCCTGAAACCAAACGTCCGCGTTTTGCGGTTTATAACGAAATGGCGGCTCGTGGTTACCGCGAAGTGGTCAGCTATGCGTTTGTGGATGAGCAATGGGAGCAAGACTTTGCTGCCAATACCAATCCTATCCGCCTGCAAAATCCGTTGGCGGCGCAGTATGCAGTCATGCGTTCTACGCTTATCGGCGGTTTGGTGGAAGTTTTGCAAAACAATTTGAACCGTAAGCAAAACCGTGTACGCGTATTTGAAATTGCCCGTGTGTTCAGCAAAGATGCGGCTGATCAATTTGTTCAAAACGAACGTATCGGCGGTTTGTGGTATGGCTCTGTGCTGCCTGAGCAATGGGGCGAGAAAACACGTAACGTAGATTTCTACGATATGAAAGCCGATGTTGAGAGCCTTTTGAAAAACAAAGAGGTATCCTTTGTTAAAACCGAACATCCGGCATTGCATCCTGGACGTGCCGCCAATATTGTTTCAGACGGCCGAGTAGTTGGTTTTGTTGGCGAGTTGCATCCGAAATGGCTGCAAAAATATGATTTGCCGCAAGCGCCGCTGGTGTTTGAAATCGATATGGATGCGGTATTGGGTCGTGAGAAAACCCGTTATCAGTCCGTATCCAAATTCCAAGCTGCACGCCGAGATTTGGCATTTGTAATGCCTGAAGCTGTGACGCATGATGATCTGTTAAATGCCCTGAAAGCGGCGGCGAACAAGCTGGTTCAAGAAATCAGCGTGTTTGACGTTTACCGCGGTACGGGCGTGCCTGAAGGCATGAAGAGCGTTGCCGTCAAAATCATTTTGCAAGATATGGAAAACACGCTGACAGATGAAGTCATCGAGCCTTTGGTTGCGAAAATGATTAAAGCGGCAGCCGAAAAAGGCGCACAGCTTCGCGCTTAACATAAGATAAAAGTTGTCGCTAAAAATCGCCAATAATATTTGATTTTTTGGTGAGGACTTGATTTTTAAAAGAATTTTGGTAATAATTGCACCAGTTTGAATGAAGGTAAACACATGACACTAACTAAAGCAGAATTGGCTGATATTTTGGTCGACAAAGTCAGTAACGTCACCAAGAATGATGCCAAAGAAATCGTCGAGCTCTTTTTTGAAGAAATCCGCAGCACTTTGGCGCGTGGTGAAGAAATTAAAATTTCCGGTTTCGGTAATTTCCAATTGCGCGATAAACCTCAACGCCCAGGTCGTAACCCTAAAACAGGCGAAGAAGTGCCGATTACCGCACGCCGTGTGGTGACTTTCCATGCCAGCCAAAAACTCAAAGGCATGGTGGAGCATTACTATGACAAACAACAATAATCCGGTTATTCCTGCCAAGCGTTATTTTACGTTGGATGAGATGTGCCAATTGGTGCAAATCAGCCCGGCCCAGTTTGCCCAATGGCAACATGAAAATAATGTTGTGATTGGATACGGTGGCGATCGATATACGCGCTCAGATGTAGTTAAGTTGTTGAAACTGAAAGATACGTTTGAACCATATATCGATACGTTCAGCCGTGGTGCTTTGGATGCAAACGGCAATCCTGCCGCTAATGCAGAAGAAGTCCGCCATGGTCTGATGCAGGTTTTGTCTGATTTGGAGCGTCATCTGGGTTCTGAACAACAAAACCACCATGTCGAGTTGTAATCGATAGGGAAATTCTGATCAAAAGTGCGAAGGCATACAAAGATTTGCATAATTGATTCTAATAAAGGCTGTTTGAATGATTTTCAGACGGCCTTTATTGTTTTATATTGCTTTCAAAATATCAGAATCTTGATTGCAAATGATTCTATGAAATAGCCGTAAATGTTATACTTAGCCTCTTGTTTGCCGATTGGGAAGAAACAGTCATTAGATAATGCGGATAGATGCCGCCTTTTCATGGCAGACTGAGGTTTTTAAAACAAATGCAACGGCAGAATAAACAGGCTGCCGGACAATATTCAAATCGATGAAATGGATAGCAGAAAATGAGCAGAATCCAACAAACTTTCTCAGCGCTCAATGGCGCAAAAGCACTGATTCCTTATATTACGGTGGGTGATCCCAGCCTTGAGACAACCTTGGCATTGATGCATAGCCTGGTGGCTAATGGTGCTGATATTTTGGAACTGGGTGTGCCGTTTTCTGACCCTATGGCGGATGGCCCGACTATTCAACGTGCGGCTGAAAGGGCGTTGGCAAATCAAGTTTCCTTGCACGACGTATTGGAAACAGTGCGCTTGTTCCGCCAAACCAATGATAAAACGCCGGTTGTGTTAATGGGCTATTTGAACCCAGTACATAAAATGGGTTATCAGGCGTTTGCGCAAGCAGCTGCCGAAGCAGGCGTAGATGGCGTGTTGACCGTGGATTCTCCGGTAGAAACCATTGCTCCTTTGTATGAGTCGTTGAAAGCGCAAGGTATTGATTGTATTTTCCTTATTGCGCCAACGACAACTGAGGAGCGTATTCAAACGATTGCCAAAGTAGCCGGCGGTTTTGTGTATTATGTATCGCTCAAGGGTGTAACCGGTGCGGCAAGTTTGGATACTGAAGAAGTTTCGCGTAAAATAGAGCTTTTGCGCAAATACATTGATATTCCGATTGGTGTCGGCTTCGGCATCAATAATGCGGAGAGTGCGCGTAAGATTGGTGCGATAGCAGATGCAGTTATTGTCGGCAGCCGTATCGTCAAAGAGATTGAAAGCCATGCGTGTAGCGAGGCTGAAGCAGTAGGCGCGTTGGTTAAAGAGTTGAAAGACGCGATTCGCTAAATTTTTCCATTCCATTATTTCAGACGACCTTACGTTTAACAGGCCGTCTGGATTCTGAATCCTAAGGAGTCATTCATGAGCTGGCTAGATAAAATTCTTCCTCCGAAAATTAAAAACCGAAGCAGTTCGTCCAGCGTCCCTGAAGGTCTGTGGCACAAATGTCCGTCTTGTTCGGCAACGGTTTACTCAACCGAGTTGAAACAAAACAGCGAAGTCTGCCCAAAATGTAATCATCACAATCCGCTTTCTGCGCGCGAACGTTTGGACCTGCTTTTGGATGAAGAAGGCCGTGAAGAGATTGCAGCCAATATTAAACCGACAGACCCGTTGAAGTTTAAAGACAGCAAAAAATATCCAGATCGCCTCGCTGCTGCGCGTAAAGCAACCGGCGAAGACGATGCTTTGGTCGTTATGAGAGGCACCATGAACGGCCTGCCCGTCGTGGTGGCTGCGTTTGAATTCCGTTTTATCGGCGGCTCCATGGGTTCGGTAGTGGGCGAGCGTTTCGTGCAGGGTGTACGCCGTGCTGTTGCAGATAATTGTTCGTTTATTTGTGTGGCGGCTTCCGGTGGTGCGCGTATGCAGGAGGGTTTGAACTCTTTGATGCAGATGACGAAAACCAGCGCGGCTTTGCATTTGCTGACTGAAAAACGTCTGCCGTTTATTTCCGTATTGACCGACCCGACCATGGGCGGCGTATCTGCCAGCTTTGCCTTCTTGGGCGATGTGGTTTTGGCAGAACCAAATGCTCTGATTGGTTTTGCAGGTCCGCGCGTTATCGAGCAGACTGTACGCGAAACCTTGCCGGAAGGTTTCCAACGTGCAGAATTCTTGTTGGAGAAGGGTGCAATCGACCAAATCGTCGATCGCCGTTCCATGAAAAAACGTATCAGCGATTTGATTACTTTGTTGCGTCATGAAGGTAAAGTAACTGCTGCTTGATGAGCACAATAAGAAAGGCCGTCTGAAAATAATATTTCAGACGGCCTTTTGATTATTGATGATTAAGCAGTCAATGCGGCTTTCAAAACCTTGTTGACTTCGCCCATGTCGGCTTTGCCGGCCAGACGGGTTTTTAGTACGCCCATGACTTTGCCCATATCGGCCATGCCTGATGCACCAGTTTCTGCAATGGCTGCTTCAACGACAGTCTTGATTTCTTCTGCAGACATCATTTGGGGCAGGTAGCGGTTGAGGATTTCGATTTCCGCGTTTTCTTTGTCAGCCAAATCTTGGCGGTCGGCTTCGGTATAGATTTTGGCACTGTCTTTGCGCTGTTTCACCATCTTGGTCAGGATGGAGATGACTTTTGCGTCATCGGCTTCGGTACGCTCATCTACTTCAAATTGTTTGATGGCGGCATTAATCAGGCGGATGGTGCTTAAAGACACTTGGTCTTTGGCACGCATGGCGGTTTTCATGTCTTCGGTTAATTGTGTTTTTAGGCTCATAATGTTCTCACTTTATATAAAAAGATGCCGTCTGAAAAACAAAACACACCGCAAAGCTGCCCTTGCGGTGTGTCGTTTATCACAGGGCAGGCCTGTAATTAGTACATTTTAGGAGGCAGTTGTTGGCTGCGCAGACGTTTTTGCAGACGTTTGGCTGCAGCAGCTTTTTTGCGTTTGCGTTCGGTAGTTGGTTTTTCGTACGCTTCACGGGCGCGCAGTTCGGTCAACAGACCGGTTTTTTCTACGGCACGTTTGAAACGACGCATGGCAACTTCAAATGGTTCATTCTCTTTAACACGAATAGCAGGCATTTTATTTCCTTTAAATTTTGTTCAATCAAACCGTTTTAAGAAATAGAGGACGGTTTGTCATAATGGGGTAGTTGTTGTATCGCTGGTTTGCCTAAGGCAGGGCGGGATACGCGCCGTGATGTAAACATCACCTCCTAACAAGTCGGCTTTTGCCGTGCAAGTGACTTTTTCGGTCAGAAACAATTGGGCGATTATCTTATAAACCCGATAGTCTGTCAAGATTGCAGGCCGTCTGAACGTTTGATTCTGTCTCACTTTTCAGACGGCCTATCGGATATTAATAGCGGCCGGGAACCGTACCCATACGTTGTTTCAACGAAGTTTGCGGTTCGTTGAACAATGACGCGTAATAAGTCGCGTTGGTCATGACTTTTTTCACGTAATCACGAGTTTCGGTGAATGGGATGGTCTCGGCATAGATGGCACCTTCCAAAGGCGAAGAGGCCTGCCAGTTGCGGGCGCGGCCGGGGCCGGCATTGTAGCCTGCGGTGGCCATTACTTCGTTATTTTGCAGGCGGCGTTTGGCATCTGCCATGTACCAAGTACCCATGCGGATATTGCCGTCCATGGTGTAGAGTTCGCTGCTGCTCATGCCGATTTTGCCGGCGATTTCGCGGGCGGTTGCAGGCATTACCTGCATCAGGCCTTGTGCACCGACGCTGGATTGCGCGCCCATGACAAAGCGGCTCTCTTGGCGAATCAAACCATAAACCCATGCAGGGTCAACGCCTGCCTGTGCGGCATAGCGGACGGTCAGGTCTTTAAACGGAGAGAGGTAGCGCAGTTTGTAGTTGAGTTTGTGGTCGGTACGGTCGGCGCTGTTGATTGCCATGTCGTAGAACTGGTTGTCAAAAGCGACTTGTGCGGCAGTCAGTAGGTTGTCTTCGTTGAAGTCGCGGGTGGCAAAACGCCATTCTGCCTGTGCCTGACGTCGCATTTTGGAGTCGCCGTTGCTTTGGCTGTTTTTAAACAGAACCAATGCGCGTTTGATGGCACCGTCTTCGCTCATGCGGCGGACGTCTCTGGCATCGGCATCGGAAACGTTGTTGCGCGTATTGATGCGGCGGCCCAATTCTTCACCTGCCATCACGGCGTAGAAATTGCGGCCGGAAGCGGCGGCTTTTTCGTACATTTCTTTGGCTTGGCTGCTTTTGCCTTGTGCAGCGAAGCTGCGGCCCAGCCAATATTGCCATGTCGGGTCTTTTTGCAGTTTTTCAGGCATATGCTGAATCACGCTTGCCAATTCGTCCCAACGTTGCAGGCGCAAAGCGGCGCGTGCGTACCATTCCAATTGTTCGTCGGTCAGTTGCTTGCGGTCGGAAACGCGGCCGTAGTAGCTCAAAGCAGTCGGCATGTTTTGGCTTTGTGCATGGTAGTGGCCCAGTACGCCCCATGCGAAGCTGCGTTGTTCGCGGCTGAGGCCGGATTCCATGTCGGACAGGGTAGCGGCGGCAGAAGCGGATTTGCGCGCATCTTTGCCGATTACGCTCAACAGGCTGTATTCGGTCGCACCTTGCGCGCCACCTTCAAACGGGCTGCCCAATGCGGCGGCGAGGTTGCGTGCATCTGTGGTCTGACTGTTGCTCAACAAGCCGCGCACGCGACGCCATGCGTCGTTGGTGTTCAGACGACCTGAAGCTGCCGCGCTTTCAACCAAGCGGGTACAGCCGGCAGGCAGTTTACCGGTCACGCGAACCAGCTCGGCGGCTTTGCTGTAATTGCCGCTGCTCAAATCGGCATAACATTGCACTTCTTGTGCGACGCCGGCGGCGTTCAATTTACTGAATTCTTGACGGAACAAATCCCATTGGCCGCGCGCGCCCAAGGTTTTCAGCCATTCGTTGCGGACGTTTTCAGCCATTGCGCTGTCGCTGGCTTGGGATAAAAATTGTTGTACCCAAGCATCGTCGCCGCGTTTGGCGGCATCGATGGCGCTTTGGTATTGGCTGTAATCGGACAGGATTTTGGATTCGCTGTCGGCGCGGCGTGAAGGAATAGAAGTAGATTTAGGCTGAACGACGGTTTCGGTTTTCGAAGCAGTCGGTGTGTTTTGGGTGGCGCACGCCGATAAAACAGCGGCGGTAATCAAGCTGAGGGAGAGAGGGAAAAGACGTTGAACGTTCATTGGATACCGTGTCGTTTTTAGAATCAAAATAACTGCTTATTTTAAATGATTTATGCGGAATAACCGAATTACAAACCGATATTTACATTTTCAAAGCCCGGAAATGACTAAGGCCGTCTGAAATATGAAACACTTTTGAGGTATTCCTAATTCAGACGGCCTTTTATGAAGGAAGTCGTCAATCGGGTTTGTGTTCGATATAGTCTTGCGGTTTGTCGGCTTTACCGGTGCGCGTAACCGTGTATTCGCCTTCGATAATGTCTTCATCATATTTAGCGGAACTGTAAGTCTGGCGGCTTTGGAAAGACTGTGTAGAAGAAACGGCCGCATTGCCTTTAAATGGAATCAGCAAGAGCAGGGCAACGGCGGTTGAAATAAAACCGGGGCTGAGCAGGAAAACTGCGGCGGCAGTATAGCGAATCGGCCACAGCATCTGATAGAGGGAAATGTTTTGTCCGCTACGGACGGCTGCACCAGCGAGTAAAAGGCCGGAGATGCCGGTATGGCGCAGCATAAAGATACCGCTGATAAAGCTGAGAGCCATCACAAACAGCGTCCAACCGCCACCAAGCCAGTCGGCAACCCAGACGATGGACATGATTTCCAAAAAGATTAAAACCAAAAAACCGATTCCAAAATACTGCATAAGTGTTTGTTCCTTCATTCAACGGATAGTGTCGATTGTGTTCTATCTAGATAAAGATAAACCTTATTTTTTCAAGCAAATGCTGTGTGAAAAAGGGTAAACGGGCGATGAGGTCGTCTGAACGGAGATAAAAAGAAGGCAGATGTTTCAGACGGCCTTTAGATATTCTATCGCATCACATTGTTCCAATCACTTTCAAAATAACTGACGAGAATTTGGTTGTTCAAATAATTTGCTTCCACCTTGCGCCTTGCCATATCGGGCGGAAAGCGGAACATTTCGGCAACGGTCTGGGCATTGAGATAGCGGGTGGGTACGTCGAATTTTTGCGGAATGGGGAAGTTTTGGTCAAACCCTGCCAACACAAATCCCCATTCGCCGAAGGAGGGGACGTAAACATGATAGGGCGCGGTATTCAACTTGGCTGCTTCGAGGGTGGCAACGACCGACCAGTAGGCATTGGGTGCGAAATAAGGCGAAGTCGATTGCACAACAATCTTACCCTGCGGCTCAAGATGGCGGGCCACGAGGCGGTACATGGGGACGGAGTAGAGTTTGCCCAGCGAGAAATTGGACGGGTCGGGCAGGTCGATGATGATAATGTCGAATTTTTCAGACGACCTTTCCAGCCATTTGGCGGCATCGTCGTTGACGACGTGCATTTTGGGATGGGATAGTGAGCCTTGATTGAGCGCGCTTAAGGTGGCGGAGATTCTAAAAGTAGCGGTCATGTCGGGGTCGAGATCGACCAAAGTAACATTTTTGACCTGCGGATATTTCAAGACTTCGCGTGCCGCCAATCCGTCGCCGCCGCCGAGAATCAGGACGCGTTCAGCGTTCGGCACCATCTGCATGGCAGGCAGAACGAGTGCTTCATGGTAACGTGCTTCGTCGCGCGAGGAGAATTGCAGGTTGCCGTTGATATAGAGGCGGGTGTCGTCTTTCCAGCGTGTAACGACGAGCCGTTGGTAGGGAGAATGG
>ERZ773008.1891-NODE-1891-length-14301-cov-16.226520_pt1 | contig 14301 bp, 16 predicted proteins | sample MGYA00580664_ERZ773008 | MGnify/ENA primary metagenome ERZ773008 (study PRJEB29015, sample SAMEA2738016) | human oral metagenome | biome: human oral; feature: human-associated habitat; material: dental | place: China | collected 2048 ... | reverse complement strand
GTATATCCATAAGAACCTCCATTTATCTGTATATACACAAGTATAGTACAATAAATCACCAATCAAGTCAAGAAGCTTTATTGATTTTTCAGGAAAATTTGGTTAAAATATGGTAAAGAATTTTTTGTTTTAGGAGAAAATGTGATGATACTTGTTGTTTACCTCGTTGTGGTAATCGTGATGATGTCAAAACTGAAAAAAGAAGGGAAAGTTGTTTCAGGTTGGACTCGTTTCATAGTGTATAGTTTATTGGTCCTTTCACTAATCTCTCTATTAGCAGGTACCCTGGCTCTTTCACTTTTGGACCATCCCTTATTAGGTATTTTCTTGATGGCTGCTATACTAAAAATTTCCTATTTCGTCAGATTGGTGATTGCATTTGGTTTGATTTTTCTATCACTAACCCTATATTTGGATAGCCAGAAAAGCCAGCAACCTACCCCTCTTTCGTATCATCTCCTGCGCTTTGGCTTTCATATTCTATTGATGTTTCTCATGTTTTAAATGCTTAACTCCACCTTCAGGATGAAAGTGGAGTTGTTTTTTTATTTCTTCAAGGTTTCGAGACGTGGGACAATTGCTACTGTTAGAACGGCAGAAATGACAAGCTCGGCAATTGAGTTTGTAGAAATAACGGTTGCCAGGAGTTTTTGGATATTGCCATCGAAGACATTTCCAAAAAGGAAGAAGATTCCCCCAAGGACAAAGACGGTGTTGGTAAGGGAACCAAGGGCACCAGCTAGGATTAGCCCAGTTTTATTTTTCATCAGTTTATATACCAAGTAAGGTGTCAGACCGATCAAAATGCGAGGGACAATAGCAATAATCGCAGAATAGATGTTTCCGTTCGGTACGAATGGTGAGAAGAGGTAGCTGGTTGGAAGGATGGTAATCGTGTTTACCGTTAAGCTTAGCAGTCCCATCAAGAAACCAAGTGTAACACCAACTCGTGGGCCGTAAATGATACTAGCAATGATTACTGGAATATGAACGATAGTTGGTTTAATTGGAAATGGGAAAAGATTAAATAGGAGAGAGCTCAAAAAGTGGATAACGAGCATAACTGCAAAAAAGATAGCAATTGGGGCAATGTTAGAGCGTTTGTTCATCGAGGGTTTCCTTTATTCTTTCTAATATAGTATTCAGGTCAGCTAGGGCGCCTTTGCCGTGATCGCCACAGGCTAGTAGAGATTCTTTTGGAGAGATGATCTGATAACCATAGGTATCTAATATTTTTAGATTAGCCTGAGTTGCCGGATGGTCATACATTTTTGTGTTCATGGCTGGCGCGACTAACTTTTTGACGTGGTCTGGCAGGGCAAGTGCTGTACTTGTCACCATGTTGTCCGCAAATCCGTGGGCTAACTTTGCGATGGTATTAGCAGTAGCAGGGACGACGATAAAAAGGTCAGTTCTTTTGCCTAGTTCGATATGATTGACTTGATCAGGATAGGGTTCCTGCATGACATCAAGGTGGACAGGATTTTGAGAGAGGACCTGTAGTGTCAACGGTTGGATAAACTCTCTCGCCGCCTCAGTCATTAAGACAGTGACCTCATGGCCTTGTTTTTTCAAAGAACTGACTAGGTCAGCGGCTTTATAGGAGGCAATGGAACCTGTCACTGCGATGAGAATATTTGCCATGGCTTTCCTTTCTATGAATCGTATGCTTGAATTTTTTCAAGGAGGAGGTTTGCTATTTCCTCTTTGGTTTGAACGGTTTGGAGTTGCTCTTTCTCAACAAAGATTGCGCGATGCTGGTTTGCTGAAATTTGAGTCAGGTCATTTGCAATGATTAAGTCTGCTTGGTTCTTGATAAGACTCTGTCTAGCAATTTCTATGAGATAATCTTCAGAGACATCAACCAGCAATTTAAACCCAATCAGATGAATGGCAGGATTCCATTCTTTGACCAGAGAGATGATTTTGGGTGTTTTTTTCAGGAATAAGACCTGAACCTCATCAGTTGAAGAAATCTTAGTCTGATGATTCTGCTTGTTTAAGAATTCTTCTAAATTGGAGCTAGCCTGTACCTCCTCAAGCCCCGTCATATAAACAGGAGTGTAGTCAGACACAGCCATTGAGTGGATTAAGACCTGATATTCCTTAACAAGTTCTTGCATCACAACTAGAAGGTCGTTGGTATTATCAATTTCTCGAATGCTTAGGTTGGGATGAGCTTCTGACTTCAGAGCTCGTTTTGTCGTTATTAAACAAACTTCATGCCCCGCAGCAAGCAGAGTTTCTGTGATGATTTTCCCCAAGCGACCTGTAGAATGGTTAGTAATAGAGCGGACACTATCAATAGCTTCACTGGTACCGCCCGATGTGACTAAAATTTTCATAGGACTATTGTACACAAAAATAAACAGTAAGTAAAATGAAAGCATTTAAAAGAAAAATATATTATCATTGACATTCATAGTAATAAATAAGATAATGAATCTAAGTAAATTAAAAGGGATATTATTATGGATTTTTTTAAATTTGCAGACAATATTGCAAAAGAAGCTGGTAAAGTATTGAACGATGTCGGTTCTGCTACTAGCGAAGCCTTAAATGAAGCGAGTAAATTTACTGGAGAAGTTATTACTGAATCTGTAAAAACTATAGGTGAAGTATCAAGCCAAGTTGGTAATGTTGTCTCAGATGTCTCAGTGAAAGCTGTTGGAGTTGCCGAAGATGTAGCACATCAGATAACAAATGTGACTTCTGAAACATTTAACGAAGCTGGGAAAATAGCGAATAATACAAAAGAACAAATTGAATCGGTAGACCTTTTTAATTCTAAACTAAGACAAGAAGCTGTTGATGGATATAATGAAGCTATTAGTTGTTATAATGAGGAAGCTGATAGCTTGGCTAATAAATCAATAGAGCTTTATCAGGTTAGGGATAAAGCTATCAAAGTTGTAAAAATTGTTGAAGAAAGAATTAACAAACTAGCAAATAAACCAAAAGAGTTTGAAACAAAATTAGAAGCAATTGATGTTGAAATTCAGAATTTTGAAGATAAGCAAATTGCTATTTCACAGTCAATTAAGGAAGCTGAATTAGCAAGTGGTAGCACAGCGGCTACGGCTTCACTTAGCGCATTAGGAGTAACAGTTGCAACTTTAGGGCCTACTGCCGCTATGGGTGTTGCAACTACATTTGGTGTTGCATCAACAGGTACTGCAATTTCAAGTTTGACAGGTGCTGCAGCAAATAGCGCCGCTCTGGCTTGGTTAGGTGGTGGAAGTGTAGCAGCTGGTGGCGGTGGAGTGGCAGCCGGTAACGCATTTTTGGCATTGGCTGGTCCTGTCGGTTGGGGAATTGCAGGCGCTATGTTGACCGCTTCTGTTGGCGCTGGTGTAGTAGCTAATAGGAAAAATGAAGAAGTTGCAAAAGAGGCTATAGAGGAACAGAAAAAGGTAGAATTGTTGGCTAGACAACTTAAAGAAAAAGTAATAGAAGTTACGGAATTAATAGAACTAACTGAAAAACAAACAGAAGGAATTTATTTAGCCAATTTATCTTTAACTGGAATGGACTATAGCTTATTTACTGATGACGAAAAATATCAAGCAGGTGCTTTAGTGAATTCAACTCTATCATTGACTGCTATGGTAAATAAGGAAATTAGAATAAATGAGTAACCAGATTATTAATCAAGCTTTTAACCAAGGTATTGGTGCATATGTCAATTGTTTAAATAACTTGAGAATTCAAGATTTACATAATGCTATGAAAATCATAGAGGATGAAGCACGCAGAGTCATCTTAAACAAGGACAATGCCTCAAAGATTTTAAACTATACGAGAGACAATATTGAAGACGTTATTTTAAAGAAGCGTGGAGGAGATTATGGTGGTCACGGCTTTATCGCTGAATTTGCAGAAGCAGGGATTGTAAATGCGAGGAGAGCCATTGAAGGGTTAAATCCTATTGTCGAAGTATTGAATGATAATGGACCAGCCGATTTATTAATTGGTAGAAATACCATTCAAATGAAGTTTTATGGTAATTTACGTGATGAACTAGCTCAATCGTTTCATTACAGTTCAAAAATGAAAATGATGTTTCCAAAAGATCACGTTCAAGTATTTGAAAAAATAATGGCTGGAGCAAAAGAAGTTGAAGTGAATGGCAAGAGATTATCCATTAAACAAATTACGGATATATGTCAAATGATTAATGATATCACTGAAAGCAAGGGACTTACTTCATACAAATATTGGATGAAATCCTCTGCTCTAGATTATAAAGACGCTCAAAAAAATTCAATTCATTCTCTTATAGATTCTGAAGAGAAGAATATTCGTAAAACAGTCAGACTAAAACAAGAAGAATTAAATAAAAAAAGATTAGTGGCCCAAAAACATGCATTACCAAATTTAAAAGAAGCTAACAAGGTTGCAAGAAACGCAGCTTTTTTACAGGGTGGTTTAGCATTAATGTCGACTGTGTATGGGAAATACAAAGAAGGAAAAAGTATTTTTGAATTCGAACAATCAGATTGGTTAGATTGTGGATTGGACACAGCTGAAGGAGTTGTAAAGGGGGCAATATCTGGTTATTCCATTTACGGATTAACAAATGTCTTTGGTATTAGTGCTCCAAATGCTAGTGCTTTAGTTATGGCAACTTATGGAATGATAGACATTATTATAAAGTATAGATCTACAGAAATAACCCAAGATGAATTTATGAATCTTTTGACATTAAATGTAATGGATGCTTCCTTTGCAACAATTGGTGCTTGTATTGGTCAGATCATGATTCCAATACCTGTTCTTGGTTCTGTAGTTGGTTCAATATCTACTTCAATAATTTGGGAGATAGGTAAGGGAATATTAAATGAAAGAGAACAAAGGATAATTCAAGATTACAAAGAAAATCTGAATAGTTACATAAAAACTTTAGACGAAAATTATCTTGTCATTTACAACGAAATTATAGAAAAGTATAAAAAATTGGGCGAAATACAAGCATATTCGTTTGATTTGTCAATAAATACTAAACTTAGGTTTGAGTACTCTATTGAGATGGCAGAAAGTTTAGAAATTGAAGATAATAAAATTCTCCATGATTTGTCTGAAATTGATAATTTCTTTCTTGACTAGATTATTTTCACATTCTTTATAGTCTAAAACTATAAAAGCATATAAAATTTTAAAAATCGCTATTATATCCCTTGAAATATTGATATTTACGAACATTAGCAAGCAAGATGGGTGTTAAAAATCTTTTTTTGTGTTATAATGAGTTATCATATTAGAGGTTAGAGGAGTTTTGAATGAAAACAGATATTGAAATCGCACAGAGCATTGAGTTAAAGCCAATCGTTGATGTTGTTGAGAAACTTGGTATTTCTTACGACGATTTGGAATTGTACGGGAAGTACAAGGCTAAGCTCAGCTTTGATAAAATTCGTGCAGTTGAGAGCAATCCAGTTGGGAAATTGATCTTGGTTACTGCCATCAATCCAACACCAGCAGGTGAAGGGAAATCAACTATTACCATTGGTCTGGCAGACGCCTTGAACAAGATTGGTAAGAAAACCATGATTGCTATTCGCGAACCGTCTCTTGGCCCAGTCATGGGGATTAAGGGTGGTGCAGCCGGTGGTGGTTATGCCCAAGTGTTGCCAATGGAGGACATCAACCTTCACTTTACCGGGGATATGCATGCCATTACAACTGCTAACAATGCTCTTTCTGCTATGATTGACAACCACTTGCACCAAGGGAATGAGTTGGGTATTGACCAACGTCGTATCCTCTGGAAACGTGTTGTGGACTTGAATGACCGTGCTCTTCGTCATGTGACTGTTGGCCTTGGTGGTCCTATAAATGGTATTCCACGTGAGGATGGTTTCGATATTACCGTCGCTTCTGAAATTATGGCCATTCTTTGCTTGGCAACGGACATTGAGGACTTGAAACGTCGTTTGGCGAATATCGTTATTGGCTATCGCTATGACCGTACACCAGTTACTGTTGGTGATTTACAGGTTGAGGGAGCATTAGCATTGATTTTGAAAGATGCTATCAAACCGAACTTGGTTCAGACAATTTACGGTACACCTGCCTTTGTACACGGTGGTCCATTTGCCAATATCGCTCATGGATGTAACTCTGTTTTGGCAACAAGCACAGCCCTTCGCTTGGCTGATTATACTGTTACTGAAGCTGGTTTTGGTGCGGACCTTGGTGCTGAGAAATTCCTTGACATTAAGACACCAAACTTGCCAACATCTCCAGATGCAGTTGTCATCGTTGCAACCCTTCGTGCCCTTAAGATGAATGGTGGTGTAGCTAAGGACGCTTTGACAGAGGAAAATGTAGAAGCAGTTCGTTCAGGTTTTGCTAACTTGAAACGCCACGTTGAGAACATCCGTAAGTTCGGTATTCCAGCAGTTGTAGCTATCAATGAATTTGTTTCTGATACAGAGGCTGAAATCGCAGCCTTGAAGGAACTTTGTGCCTCAATCGATGTACCAGTAGAATTGGCTAGTGTCTGGGCTGATGGCGCAGAAGGTGGTGTAAAACTTGCCGAAACGCTTGTCAATACAATCTCAGAAAATCCAGCTAACTACACACGTCTTTATGACAATGACCTTTCTGTCCAAGAAAAGATTGAAAAGATTGTTACAGAGATCTATCGTGGTAGCAAAGTGAACTTTGAGAAGAAAGCCCAAACGCAAATTGCTCAAATCGTTCAGAATGGTTGGGACAAATTGCCAATCTGTATGGCGAAAACTCAGTACAGTTTCTCTGACAATCCAAATGCACTTGGAGCACCAGAAAACTTTGAAATTACCATCCGTGAATTGGTACCAAAATTAGGTGCAGGCTTCATCGTTGCCCTAACTGGTGATGTTATGACCATGCCAGGCCTTCCAAAACGACCTGCCGCTCTCAACATGGATGTTGAAAGCGATGGAACCGTTTTAGGATTGTTCTAGTATATTGCAATTGATTTCAAATGAGTTTGGAAAAGCTATCCAAGCTCATTTTCGATTTTAGAAAGAGAAATATATGCCAACGATTCGAACAGTAAGGGAGTCTGATATTCCAGACCTACTTGCTATTTATGCTCCCTATGTCCTTAATACAGCCATTACATTTGAATATGAGGTGCCAAGTGTTGAAGAATTTCAAAGACCTTGCTTAAATATCCTTATCTAGTGCTAGAGGAAGAAGGCAAAATTTTGGGATATGCCTATGCCTCCACCTATTATGATAGGAGAGCTTATGATTGGTCAGTTGAAGTGTCAATTTACTTGCACCAAGAAGCCAAAGGTCGAGGGTTAGGGAGTCTACTCTATGACTGTCTGGAGGAAGAATTAGTGTCAAGGGGTTACTTACGCTTCTTAGCTTGTATCGCTTTGCCAAATGATAGGAGCATTTCTCTTCACCGAAAGAGGGGCTATGAACAAGTAGCTCATTTCCCTAAGATAGGCTATAAGTTTGAAAAATGGCATGATATCGTTTGGATGCAAAAGTCATTGACTCCTCCTGATGATATGAAAGAGTAGAATTCCACACGCAATCAGTCTAGCTAAAGATATTTTCCCTAATTTTTGATATAATAGAAACATTGACTTCAAGAGTAAGGAAGAGAAAATGAACGCATTATTGAATGGAATGAATGACCGTCAGGCTGAGGCGGTGCAAACGACAGAAGGGCCCTTGTTAATCATGGCGGGGGCTGGTTCTGGGAAGACCCGAGTTTTGACCCATCGTATTGCTTATTTGATTGATGAGAAGATGGTCAATCCTTGGAATATTTTGGCCATTACCTTTACCAATAAGGCTGCGCGTGAGATGAAGGAGCGTGCCTATGGGCTCAATCCAGCAACCCAGGACTGTCTGATTGCGACCTTTCACTCCATGTGTGTTCGTATCCTACGTCGCGATGCGGATCATATTGGCTACAACCGCAATTTTACCATAGTAGATCCTGGTGAGCAACGTACTCTCATGAAACGCATTCTCAAGCAGTTGAACTTGGATCCTAAAAAATGGAATGAACGGACTATTTTGGGAACCATTTCCAATGCTAAGAATGACCTGATTGATGATGTCGCTTATGCTGCTCAGGCTGGTGATATGTATACGCAAATCGTAGCCCAGTGTTATACAGCCTATCAGAAAGAGCTTCGTCAGTCAGAGTCTGTTGATTTTGATGATTTGATTATGCTGACCCTGCGTCTCTTTGATCAGAATCCTGATGTTTTGACCTACTATCAGCAGAAGTTCCAGTACATTCACGTTGATGAGTACCAAGATACCAACCATGCCCAGTACCAATTGGTCAAGCTTTTGGCTTCACGCTTTAAAAATATCTGTGTTGTTGGGGATGCGGACCAGTCTATCTACGGTTGGCGTGGTGCTGATATGCAGAATATCTTGGATTTTGAGAAAGATTACCCTCAAGCCAAGGTCGTTTTGTTGGAAGAAAATTATCGTTCAACCAAAACCATTCTCCAAGCAGCCAACGATGTCATCAAAAACAATAAAAATCGTCGACCTAAGAATCTCTGGACCCAGAATGCTGATGGGGAACAGATTATTTACTATCGTGCAAATGACGAACAAGATGAGGCTGTTTTTGTAGCCAAAACCATAGATGAACTTGGTCGTAGTCAAAACTTCCTCCACAAGGATTTTGCAGTTCTTTATCGAACCAATGCGCAATCTCGTACTATTGAGGAAGCCCTGCTCAAGTCCAATATTCCTTATACTATGGTTGGAGGGACCAAGTTCTACAGCCGTAAGGAAATTCGCGATATTATTGCCTACCTTAATCTTATTGCTAATTTGAGTGACAATATCAGTTTTGAGCGTGTTATCAACGAGCCTAAACGTGGAATTGGGCCAGGTACTGTTGAGAAAATCCGTGACTTTGCTAGTTTGCAAGATATGTCTATGCTGGATGCTTCAGCAAATATCATGTTATCAGGAATCAGGGGTAAGGCAGCCCAGTCTATCTGGGATTTTGCCAATATGATTCTGGATTTGCGGGAGCAACTGGATCAATTAACTATCACCGAGCTGGTGGAGGCTGTTCTAGAAAAAACTGGTTATATCGATATTCTCAATGCCCAAGCGACCTTGGAGAGCAAGGCGCGGGTTGAAAATATCGAAGAGTTCCTATCTGTTACCAAGAATTTTGACGACAATCCTGATAGTCAAGAAGAAGAAACAGGTTTGGATAAACTCAGTCGTTTCTTGAATGACCTTGCCCTGATTGCGGATACGGATTCAGGCAGTCAGGAGACATCTGAAGTAACCTTGATGACCCTCCATGCAGCTAAGGGACTTGAGTTCCCAGTTGTCTTTATCATTGGGATGGAGGAAAATGTCTTTCCCCTTAGCCGTGCGGCCGAGGATCCAGATGAATTAGAAGAAGAACGCCGTCTGGCCTATGTGGGTATTACGCGTGCGGAGAAAATCCTCTATCTGACCAATGCCAACTCTCGCCTGCTTTTCGGTCGTACCAATTATAACCGTCCAACACGTTTCATCAATGAAATCAGTTCAGACTTGCTTGAGTATCAAGGCTTGGCCCGTCCAGCTAATACCAGCTTCAAGGCATCTTATAGCAGTGGTGGGATTGCTTTCGGTCAAGGTATGAGCCTAGCCCAGGCCCTTCAAGAACGAAAACGCAATGCTGCACCAAGCTCTATCCAGTCAAGTGGTCTTCCATTTGGACAGTTTGCAGGAGGAAATAAAAAAGATTCAAGCGATACAAACTGGTCTATTGGAGATATAGCATTTCACAAGAAATGGGGAGAGGGAACAGTCCTTGAAGTGTCGGGTAGTGGCGCTACTCAGGAATTGAAAATCAATTTCCCAGAAGTCGGTCTGAAAAAACTCTTAGCTAGTGTAGCCCCAATTGAGAAAAAAATCTAATTTTTCATCCTTCTCACGAATAATAAAGTGAGGAGGATTTTTATGTACAGTATTTCATTCCAAGAAGATTCACTCTTGCCTAGAGAAAGACTAGTTAAAGAAGGAGTAGGGGCTCTGAGCAATCAAGAATTGCTAGCAATTCTGCTCAGAACAGGAACACGTCAGGCCAATGTCTTTGAAATTTCCCAAAAAGTCTTGAATAGTCTCAACAGTCTAACTGATTTGAAAAAAATGACTCTGCAGGAACTGCAAAGTCTGTCTGGTATTGGACGGATTAAAGCCATTGAACTACAAGCGGTGATTGAACTGGGACATCGCATTCACAAACATGAAACCCTTGAGATGGAAAGTATTATCAGTAGTCAAAAACTAGCCAAGAAAATGCAACAGGAACTTGGCGACAAAAAACAAGAGCACCTAGTGGCGCTCTATCTCAATACTCAAAATCAAATCATTCATCAGCAAACTATTTTTATCGGATCTGCGACACGCAGCATTGCTGAACCACGGGAAATTCTTCACTATGCTTTGAAGCATATGGCAACTTCCGTGATTCTCGTTCACAATCATCCATCCGGCGCTGTATCTCCTAGTCGAAACGATGACCATGTCACTAAACTAGTCAAGGAAGCCTGCGAACTGATGGGAATTGTGTTCTTGGACCATTTGATTGTCTCGCACTCTGATTACTTTAGTTACCGTGAAAAGACTGATTTGATTTAAGATTGCACATGATCTTACTCAATCACTTTTAAAACATAGGAATCTACTTCTGCCATATTGATAACAGGAAGAGGTTTTATCGTGGGTACAAGTAAATTTTCTTGAACGATAAAGTTGACAATCGAATTGAAATCTTCGATTTTATAATATCTTTTTTTATGAATGAGAATATCTCTGTAAAAGTAAAGACTTGAACGAAATTTACTTTTTAGTTTGGCATCTGCCTTTTTACAAAATCGTTTTGCCTTTTTAGACATTTCTTTCAGCTGTTTTTCTTTTTCTTTTTGAGATAGTTTATCGAAATTCTCTTTATTCTTAGAAAAAGATTGGTAACTTTCCGCTGTTAAAAGTCTATAGAGATTAGAAAGATGAAAGCAAACCCTTGTTTCTTTTTCATTGTTTGATAAGAAAAGATTAGCTTCCTTTTTCTTATAAGATATGAAAACATTAGCTTCTATATCTCTCAAAATCTCATGAGTAGAAGGTATTTCAATTTCATTCATGATTTAATAACCTATTTATAAGTCCTAGAGTTCATTAACAACATAGTCAAATAGCGTTTTATCTTTGGGGCGATTTTCAAATAGAAATTCTGGATGCCATTGGACACCAAGATAAGGAAAGCCGTCCGTAGTTGTCACAGCCTCAATGATTCCATCTTTAGGATCATGTGCTACAACCTTAAGATTAGGAGCTAAATCTTTAATACTCTGGTGGTGGAAGGAGTTGATATGAGAGATTTCTCCATAGATCTCTCGGAGAATGGTATCAGGTTCCGTTACGAGACGTTGGGTCGTGTATTCGGCTGAACAGTCCTGCCAATGATCCTCGATATCTTGGTGTAGCGTGCCTCCCATGGCGACATTGAAAAGTTGAGTACCCCGACAAACAGAGAAAATTGGTTTCTTTTGCTTAATCGCTTCTTTGATAAGTGCTAGTTCAAAAATATCTCTTTGAAGATGGTAGTCATCACTATCAATAGCCTTTGGTTCACCATAGTATTTTGGATCAACATTTTGCCCACCCGTTAGGATGAGCTTATCAATGATACTGATGTAATAGGCAGCCATTTCTTGATCACCAATCGGTAGGATGATTGGAATTCCGCCAGCGTCCTTGACTCCTTCAACAAAGCCTTTTGCTGCATAGCTCATCATGATGTCATCATCTGGATGAGCTTTTTCATTTCCTGTAATCCCAATAACTGGTTTATTCATAAATGCTTTCGCTTTCTAATCCTCTTTACGCATAAAATAGAGGAGGGTTTGGAGTTCGCTTGTCAAATCGACATACTGAACGACCACATCTTTTGGGAGGTGAAGGTGAACAGGGGAAAAGCTGAGAATACCTTTTATACCAGCATCAACCAAAAGATTGGCAACTTCTTGTGATTTAACACTTGGAACTGTTAGGATAGCAGTTTTGACATCTGCTTCTTTGATTTTTTCTTTAATCTGAGAGATACCATAGATTGGAATCCCATCAGGCGTCTGGCTTCCAACTTCTGGATGGTCATCTAGGTCAAAGGCCATGATAATTTTCATCTTGTTACGCTCATGGAAGCGGTAGTGGAGAAGGGCATGGCCCATATTTCCAATCCCAACCAACATAACATTTGTAATGGAGTTATCATTTAGGAGGTCAGCAAAAAAATTCATCAATTTTTTGACATCGTAACCAAAACCTCGACGACCTAGTTCACCAAAATAGGAAAAATCCCGACGAACGGTCGCAGAATCGATTCCGATAGCCTCTGCAATTTGCTTGGAGTTGGCACGTTCGATTTTTTCTGCATGAAATCTCTTGAAAATTCGATAGTAAAGTGAGAGTCTTTTTGCTGTTGCTTTTGGAATAGCAGACTGTTTTTCTTTCACAAAATCACAACCTTTCTATTCTTCTATTTTATAGAATCATTGTGAAAAAATCAACAAAAATAAGAAAAAACTAAGAAAATTCTTAGTTTTTATCTAAAAAATGAACTTGTGATAGAAATCGATAGAGATCTCCGACTAAACCTTGGTAGATCACTTTATCATTAAAGGTTAACGAGGTTACCAGAAATGTATCTGGTAGGGTCACGCATCCTGACAGGGATAACATGAGTTCATCATAGTCGGTATATTCAAGTATGCGCTCAATTTGGTAACTATCTAGGTAGGTGAGACGATACATGAGGTCTTATCTTTCCTCTTTAGTGAAAATCCCACGTTCCACAAGACTATCCATGAGGAAGTAGAATTTTTCTTGGTGGATATGGTGATCATCTGATTTAAAGATATCTACCAAACGAAGACCGGATTTATCAGTAATGTTGAGTTTAACACCTGTAAGGTCTTTATTGATGATGATTTTTAGTTTGAAACCCTCACCACTATTAGGTACTTTCTCAAGTAGACGAGTCAGTTCGTAGTTTCCTACTTTTGTTTCAAAGAAAGTATTGTCTTTCAGTGTGAACTTTTTAACAGTTGGACTAAGTGTATAGTTGTAGCGACAGTTTTGTAGTTTAATGGTTTTTTCGAATGCCATTAGTTTAATCTCCAATAATATTTTTTAAGGTTTGTGCGAGTTGTTTCAGTTCTTCCTCAGTATTAAGAGGAGAGAGACTGATACGGACAGATTCTTTTAAACGAGGCGAATCGGGTCCATAGAAAGCTTCGAGTACATGACTGGTTTGCACAATACCAGCAGTACAAGCTGAACCGGTAGAAATTGAAATTCCTTCAAGGTCTAACCGAAGCAAAAGCAAATCATTTTTCTGACCAGGAAAACCGATATTAAAAACATAAGGAAGTTGGTTGTGACTTTCATTGAGATAGTAGTCTAAATCGGCAATCTCTTCTAAAAAAGTAGCTTTAAGTGTGCTTAGTTTTTGGTAATGATCAACTTGATAATCCAGATCTTCTTTGAGAGCAGCAACCATGCCTACAATGGCTGCAAGGTTTTCTGTTCCAGCCCGTTTTTTTTGCTCTTGGTCCCCACCGTGAAGGTAGGAATCAAAGTCCGTGGAAGAAGCATAAAGAAAGCCAACTCCTTTTGGTCCCTGGAATTTGTGGGCAGAAGCGCTAAGGAAATCAATTCCTAATTCTTCGGGATGGATAGGAATCTTCCCGATAGCTTGAACAGCATCTACATGATAAGCAGCAGGATGGTCTTTTAAAATATGTCCAATCTCAGCGATAGGTAAGAGGCTACCTGTTTCATTATTAGCACACATGGTGGAAACGAGGATGGTATCATCACGTAAAGCTTCTTGAATTTGCTGGGCAGTGATTTCTTGATTTACTGGTTGGATGATGGTCGCTTCAAAGCCAAAATGTTGAACCAAATGATCAATGGTCTCAAGCACAGAATGGTGTTCGATAGCTGTTGTGATGATATGTTTGCCACGTTCCTGATGACGGAGACAATAGCCAATGATGGCTGTATTGTTACTTTCTGTACCACCAGACGTGAAAAAGATATGTTGAGGCTTGGTTCCAAGTAAGTGAGCCAGGTCTTGACGAGCTTCACGGAGCAGTTTAGCAGCATGGCGACCATGACTATGAATACTTGACGGATTACCATGGGTTTCTTTCATGACCTTGGTCATTTCTGCGATAGCTACAGCTGACATAGGTGTAGTTGCAGCATTGTCCAAATAAATCAAAGAATCACCTTATTTCTTTTTGTTGTAGG
>ERZ773008.1887-NODE-1887-length-14316-cov-3.078816_pt1 | contig 14316 bp, 13 predicted proteins | sample MGYA00580664_ERZ773008 | MGnify/ENA primary metagenome ERZ773008 (study PRJEB29015, sample SAMEA2738016) | human oral metagenome | biome: human oral; feature: human-associated habitat; material: dental | place: China | collected 2048 ... | reverse complement strand
GAGAAGCCGCCGCCGTCGGGGTGGCGGCGGAAGAAGACGTCGAAGGAGGCGCGTGCTTTCCTAGCCTCCTCGCCCTCGCGGAAATAGCCGTAGGCCATCGTCAGCTCATAGAGATCCATCATCATCGTGATGTTGCGCGATTCAAACTGTGCCATCGAGATCGTCCTTTCTGGCGGCCGCCGCAAAAGCGGCAATCGGTCGTCCCCGTCAATGGAAAGGGTATGTCCGTCTGCGTCCTTGGGCAAAAATCCCTTCGTCCTGTTATCGGCAAAGAGGCAAGGCTTCTTAAAAGCGCAGCGCTACTCCTCGTCTTCAAGGAAATTGCCGAGCACATAGAACGTGCCGTGCCCCTTGGCGTAGATCTTGCCGTCCTCGTCCTTGATCTCGCTCTCCAAGGTCATCACGTGCTTGCCGTCGTGCAGACAGACGCCCGTCGCGATGATCGTCTTGGCCAGCGGCACGGCGTGCATGAATTCCATCGAAAGCGACATCGTCACGACCTTCTTGTTTCGCGCGAGCGCGGCTGCGCCCATCGCCGTGTCGGCGAGCGTCATGAGAACGCCGCCATGCACGATGTTGTAGAGGTTCGTATGCTCGGACTCGATCGTCAGACGAAGCTCTACAGTGCCGTCCGGTTTCGGCACGACGGCGGCATGCAGGTATTCGATGAACGGATTGAGATGGTAGAAGCGGATGATTTCCTGCTGTCTTTGGGTCAAAGGGAAGCCCATGGGATACCTCCTTATTCTTGCGGATATTCCTGCGGCGTGCTCCTGCGCGGACGCTCTTTCGGCGCAGGCCGCGTCACGAGGAATGCCGTCGCATACGCCGTGATGGGAATGGCGAAGAGCAGTCCGATGCTGCCGATGAGCGAGCGCACGATCTCGGTCGCGATCATGTCGAGGTTTGCGACGTGCACGAAGGAGAGGTTCGGCTGCGAGAAGAGCAGCAGCATCAAAGGAAGTGCGCCGCCGATGTAGGCGAGCACGAGCGTGTTCGCCATCGTGCCCATGACGTCGCGCCCGACGGCGAGTCCCGAAGCGACGAGCACGGTGAACGACGTCTTGGGCGCGAGGTTTTTCATCTCGCACTGCGCGGACGCGATGGAGACGGCGACGTCCATGACCGCGCCGAGCGCGCCGAGGACGATGCCCGAAAAGAGCAGTTCGCGAAAATCGACGTCTTTCAGATACAGTACCTTGAGCATGCCCGCATGCTCCTCGGCAATTCCCGTCAGGTAGGTAAAGTGGATGGCGAGGAGCGCGAGCAGGCCTGCGATGCAGATGCCGCCGATCGTGCCGACGATCGCGCCCGCCGACTTCACGTTGCAGCCGTTGACGACGAGCTGGGTGCTGAGCGTGATGAGAGAGCCAATGAGGAACGTCCACAAGAGGATGTGCGTCGGCGAGAAGAGGATCAGCGATATGAGCCCCTTGGCGATCAGGAAGACGGCGAAGAGCAGCACGAGAAGAGCTTTGAGTCCCGTTATGCCGCCGAAGAGGATGAGGACGAGCGCGAAGCCGAAGAGCAGCCACAGCACGCCGGGCAGGCGGTCGTAGTCGACGATGGCATAGGAGCCGTGCTCCTCGCGCACGAGGATGTTCTCGCCCTCCTTCGGATGGATGTCAAAGGCCGGATTGTTGAGCGTGCGGTGGACGATGCGCGCCTCCTCGCCCTCGTTGGAGCCGGATTCGAGGCGGATCGTCACATAATATTTCTCGCTGCCCGGCGCGAACTTCTCCATATCGTTCGCGCTCTCCTCGACGGCGAGGATCTGCGCCTTGCACGTCGGCGGATCATCTTCCTCGCCGCCCGGCAGGTGAAAAAGCCCGTAGAGGGCGAGGGCAATGAGAAAGCAAAAGGAAAGGAATGCGCCCAAACGGCGCGGCTGCGGCTGGATTTTCATGGTGGTCTTCTCCTAAGCGGCGCTTTCCTGCGCCTGGTTTTCTATAGAGGACAGACTGTGCGTTCCTTCACGCAAACAGCCCGAGGATATACGCCCAAAGCCCCTCGATGCTCAGCCCTCTGCCGACGCTCTTCTCGGCGAGCAGCGGGATGCGCGTAAGCTCCTTGCCGCCGTGGGAGACGACGAGATCGCCGACGCGGTCGCCCTCCTTGACGCCGGCGGCGATGACGCGCGGCAGGTCGTAGGTCAGGCGATAGTTTTCCTCGGCCTCGCCGTCGACGAGCGGCAGGTGCAGATCTTCCGACGGATAGACGGCAAGGCGGCCTTCTCTGCCGCCCTTGACCCAGACTCTTCGCGCGAGATCCGTCTTCGTATAGGCGGGCGCGGCCTTCACGCGGCGAAAGCCCATGTCCAAGAGTTTTGCCGCATCAGAGAAGCGTGCATTCTCGTCCGCCGCGCCGAGGACGACGGCGATCAGCTCGACGCCGCCGCGCCGCGCCGAGGCCGCGAGGCAGCCGCCCGCCGCATTCGTGTAGCCCGTCTTGACGCCCGTCGCGCCCTCGTACGTCGAGAGCAGGCGGTTCGTGTTCGCCATCAAGGCGCGTTTCTTCTCGGGCGTGACCCAGGGGATCTCACGCTCCTTCGTGCCGACGAAGGAGCGGAACTTCGGATTCTTCATGCCGTAGGCGGCGATGCGAGCGATGTCGTGCGCCGTCGAGACATGCGCGGGATCGGGCAGCCCGTTCGGATTGAGGAAATGCGTGTCCTTCGCGCCGATGGCCTTCGCCTTCTCGTTCATGTGCGCGGCGAAGCTGCCGACAGAGCCGGCGAGGTCTTCAGCAATGGCGACGGCGGCGCCGTTGTCCGAGCGCAGCATCATCTCGGCGACAAGTTCGGCGAGGATAAAGCGGTCGCCCGCATTGACCTCCGTATCCTCCGTCTCCGCCGCCGTGCGGCTCGCGGTGACAATGGACGAGAGGTCGCCCTCCTCGATGGCGAGCACGCATGTCATCATCTTCGTCGTGCTCGCGGGAAAGCGCGGCACATCCGCCGCCTTCTCGTAGAGCACGCGCCCCGTCGAAGCCTCGATGAGGATCGCCGAGGCCGCCGTGATCTGTATGTTTTCCTCCGCGCCCGCCTGCGCCGCAAGAAGCAGCAGAAACAGGGCGCAGAGGGAAAGGATTCGCTGGAAATGCAAGAAAAAGCCTCCTGTCGAGATTGCTTTCTTAGGAAGCGCCAATCATCATGAAGTCACTCTGATTTGCACGGATTGTAACGGCTGAACATATGTCCTGAAAGATAATGCCTGATACAAGATGGTTTAGCGTCCGCTTTTTTCAACTATCTTTGCCAAAATATCACGAACACCGACTTCATATTCGTTAAAATCATCAATGTTTGTGTCCTTCAGCCAGAGTTGCCCTTCGCCAACATTGCCGCGGTGCTGACCGGAAGAATAGTAGCGATTATTCTTGACATCATCGCTGGAAAGCACCCAATAACGGATAACATCGCGCCAAACTGCGATCCATACAAAGACATCGCAGCAAGCAGGTTTGATTTGTTGGAAGTTCATATCAAAACCGTATTTTGAATCACTTGAAAGCGCCTTGATAATCAACGAACCGCCACTTTTGCGCCGTACAGCCCTCGATGCTTTCACTTCAATTCGTATGCCGTTATACCAAAAATCATATTGCCCGGAATAACCAGGGTCATAAGACGTGGAGGGGCGCTGCAGTTCCGGCACAACTTCATTGAGATGTTGCTGCGCCCATGTTTCTCCAAATGTACGGGGAGCAGTAATTTCAAATACGTACAAATATTTATTGCGTTCTAAATATCTGTTGCGAATATTTAGATACTGTTGCAACGTAATGGTATTGGTACCTATCAAATGACAGATGATATATTCAAATTTATTGAACGGATAAACGGAATACAGGCTGTCTAAAACCTCATCGCTAAGGTTGTACTCGCTGTCGTTCATCTTGTTCATGACAGAGATCTGCAATTCTAGTTCCTCAATTAGTTTTTCCATTTACCGTTCTCCTAACATAAGTAATTTGTTCTTCTGTAAATCCATAGATGGAAAATATATAATCCTCTATGGTTTCTCGTTTTGCACTATTCCCGCTCAAAACATCATCAACCAATGAGGATAATTGTTCATTGTCGGTTGTGGATATTTCAGGGAAAGGAAGTTCGATCAAGTTTCCTTTTAATATTTTAACTTCTCCAAATAGCTTTATATACATAAAGCTGAATAAGGTTGAATTTAAGAAAGCCATAACGGTCTTGGCGCACATATATGGAATATGCGGGATAAGGATATTTGTACTATTGAGGAAAAGACTTCCGCTATTATCATAAGCGAAAACAAGTTTGCTTGATATGAACTTATATACTAATTTTTCCGGTGCGCGATAGATTTCTTCTTTTGCGACTTGTTGCAAATTTGCTCTATCGTATAAAATATAATTTTTTGCGGGCTGTAATGTATAAGGTTGAATTTCTTTGCCGGTATATATTTTTTCCATGCCTTCAAGACATTCTGAAAATAGCTTCCCCTTATTATCACCTGTAACAACGCCTAAGGCCCAGATACTATTTCGAAGAGAGTATCTTCCTCTGCTTTTAATAATTCTAACTATTGATAAATCATCATCTGACAACAAATTAAATATCAAATTTTTTGTTTCATATATCGTCTTTATTTCAACAGTTCTCTTTTTGTCGCCTGTGCAAACATTAAAAAAATCTTTACTAGCGTCGTTGCTGCATTCGATATCAACATACTTTGTGGTTACACCTGAAAACATGCCATCATATATTGTGATACTGACAAGCCCTGCCCGTTCAAGCATGAATATACGAATGTCTTTGTGAATTTTGACATTCAGTATGGCTTCGGGAAAAAGAAATCTAATAGTGCCGGTTCCCTTTAATTGTTCAAAGGCTTTCACAAAGAAATATGAAAATGTCTCTTTTGACGTTATGTCATAGATATTACTATAATCGTTCATTGCTCCCCACGGGGGATTTGTAGCAATATAGTCAAAATTTTTTTCAAATATGGGATGCTGCGGCATTGCAGAGTTGCCAATCAGAAAATCAAAACAGTATATTTGTGGAATAAATTCCATATTGCTATATTTCAGCAACAGATTGATTTTTGAAATGAGAACAGCAACCTTGTCATTATCAACGCCGAAAATTTGATGGGGGTCGCTTGCATTGACAGTTATCAAAAATGCGCCGCTGCCACAACAGGGGTCAAAGAAAGATTCACCGTTTGAAAAACGAAAATTTTTTATCATGTTGTGAGCAATTTTCTGCGGAGTATAGTATGAACCGATAATATTCTTCTTTCCTTCTTGTAAATACGACTGATATATCAATCCCAAAATATCAAATTCATTGGTTGGCAAATCAGTTGATGATAAATCATCTATAATTTTAATATCTGTATATTCGGCTAAAACGCTTGTAACGTGCGGTTTTTCGTAAATGTTTTTTTCCTTTAAAAGGTTAATCCCCAATGAGAATATAGCCGACATTATATCCGTGCTGTTTTCATCAATATAGTCAAGCGTGGTTTGGATAAACGCGACATTATCCTTATCGCTTATATATTCAGCAGGAAGAATGCGCTTCTTTGACTTTCGCTTATTGGCGCGCGTTGTCAACCGGCCGGTTGATTGTGTATGGAGTTTCCTCCAATTCCTTATCGTGGCGTTGGAAATATGATGTTTTGTTGGTTTAATATTGCAGCATGAATTGTTTTCAGAAACATCTGTAACATTAAAAAGAGAATGTTGTAAAGCTGTACATATCTTTGCAAGATTATCCATTGCAACAGGTTCACCTTTTCCCATTTTTGCGAGAGTGCTGCGCCTATCCCTGCTTGTTTCCTCATCTCGGCTTTTGTCCTGAAGGTTTATCCATATTTTCCATAGTTGACTATAATTATATGCCGTATGAACTTTCAGGACATATGTTCAGTCGTCATGAAGAGCGGCAGGAGCTGCGTTTTCGTCCGTTTCCCACAACAGTTTCATCAAAGCGGCACTGCTGTACATATGTCCTCACGCCTTACAGAAGCTTGGCCAATCGGTTTGCGCCTCCGGCTTGACCTCTTGGGGCTTCATGGTAAACTACACGCACAAACGTCCACTTCGTGGACATTGTGCGCCGCCCTTACAGAAACCTAGCCAATCGGTCTGCGCCCTTTGGGCTTGACCTCTTGGGGTTTCATGGTAAACTACACGCACAAAAGAAACAAGAGATGAGGACAGGAGGACGATTCCTTGAAAAAAACTTTGGAGGACGCCGTTGTCGTTTTGAACCGCGTCATATTGCCCGACGTCTGGCAGATGGAGCTTCTCTCGCCGAAGATTGCAGCGGGGGCAGAGCCGGGGCAGTTCGTCATGGTGAAGAAGCCGAAGAGCGCACATCTTCTGCGCCGCCCGTTCGGCGTGGCGGACATCGACGACGAGAAGGGCACGATCACGCTCTTTTACCGCATCTTGGGCGAGGGGACGGCGGAGCTTTCCACGTTGCGGCCGGGCGAAACTCTGAGCGTCGAGGGCGCACTCGGCACGGGCTTTACGCTCACGGACGAGCCTGCGCTTCTCATCGGCGGCGGATTGGGACTGGCGCCGCTCCTTTTGCTTGCGCGTCGCCTGCGCGAAAAGCCCGTCGTCATCGTCGCCGCCCGCACGGAGGCGGAAACCTTTTGGACGCGCTTCTTCACGCCGCATGCGAAGGCGGTCTACATAGCGACGGACGACGGCTCAAGCGGCTTCCATGGCTATCCGCTTCACTTGATGCCGCTTGTCCTCTGTGAGAATGAAGTGCATTCCGTCAAGGTCTGCGGCCCTGACCCGATGATGGACGGCATCGCGCGTCTGGCGCGGAGCGCGGGGCTTTCCTGCGAGGTATCGTTGGAAAAGCGCATGGCGTGCGGCTTCGGCGTCTGTCTGGGCTGCACCTTCGAGGGGAAAGCGACGGGCAGGAGGCGCAAGGTTTGCACGGAAGGGCCGGTCTTTGCGGCGGAGGAGGTTTTTGAATGAACAGGGAAAGGCTTGCCGTCGAGGTCGCGGGCATCCGCATGGCGACGCCGGTCATGGGCGCGTCGGGCACGTTCGGCTTCGGCATGGAGTATGAAGATTTCCTCGACCTCGCGGATGTCGGCGCCGTCGTCTCAAAGGGCGTCACGCCGAAGCCGCGTGCGGGAAACGGCGGCGTGCGCATCGCCGAGACGCCCGCCGGCATGCTCAATTCCATCGGTTTGGAAAATCCCGGCATCGAGGCGTTCTGCCGTGACATCCTGCCCGAGGCGGCAAAACTGCCGACCGCGTTCATCGTCAACATCAGCGCGGGTACAGCGGAGGAATACGGCGAGATGGCGCAAATGCTCGACGTCGAGGGCGTCGACGGCATCGAGGTCAATATTTCGTGCCCGAACGTCAAGGAGGGCGGCATCGTATTCGGAACGGATCCGAAGCAGGCGGCGCGTGTGACGCAGGAGGTCAAAAAGTATACGAAGAAGCCCGTCATCGTAAAACTTTCGCCGAACGTCACCGACATCACGCAGATGGCGCGTGCCGTCGAAGAGGCGGGCGCGGACGCCGTATCGCTCATCAATACCTTGACGGGCATGGCGATTGATGTTGAGAAGCGTCAGCCGCTCCTCGGCAACATCACGGGCGGTCTTTCCGGCCCTGCCATAAAGCCCGTCGCCCTGCGCATGGTCTATCAGGCGGCGCAGGCGGTTTCGATTCCCGTCATCGGCATGGGCGGCATACAGACGGGCGAGGATGTGGCGGCGTTCCTTCTAGTCGGTGCGAGCGCCGTCGAGATCGGCGCGGAGAACTTCGCGAATCCGCGTGCCGTCGTCGAAGCCGCCGAAGGCCTCGATGCGTATTTGGAACGACAGGGCATCGAGCATGCGCGGGATTTGACGGGAGCGTTGGAACTTTGAGGCCGGGGAAAGGGCGCAGGATGCGCTTCGCCTTCCTCCTTGCGCTGCTCCTTTTGCTCGCGCTTTCTGCCGGCTGCGGCAAAAGGAGCGCCGTCTACCGTGAGCCGCCGCATCATCCGGAGTTCGTCGAGGGAGCGAAGTTCTCGGAGAATCCTGCGAAGTTCAAGGGCAAGGAAGTGCAGTTTGTCGCGCGTGTCGTCGATATCGACGGCGCGGCGATGCAGGCGGAGATGCACGAGGGCGGACCGCGCCTCCTCGTCGAGGGCAAGGGCGTCAGCGCCGCCGAGCCGCGCCCGTCGCGCGGCGACTATGTGCGGCTCTATGGCAAGGTGGAGGAAGACGACAGGGCGGGCTACGTCGCCGTCATCGACTCCTACAAGGTCATGGTGCCGCGCTGGAGCGAACTCATGCGCACGTCGAGGAGTCTTAGAAGCGAGGACGGTCATGTCGAGGTGCAGATTCTCTCGGCCGTGGCATCGCGCAATTCGCTCGAAGTCAAGGAGGGAAATATCTCCTTGATGCCCGAGAGCGCGGCGACGCGCATTTCGGACATCGCTTTCATCGGCATGACGCTGAAGATTCGCGGTGAGATCGACGACGACGGCGAGGGCGATTTCGACTACCTTGAGCGTAGCGGTCAAAGGATGCGCTCGGGCTTCACGCTCGACTTGGACGGCGATGGCACGGCGACCTTCAAGACGGAGGCGCTTTCCGTGCCGGTAGAGTACAAGGAAGCCTTGAAGGCGGTCGGCGCGTCGGGCGACGGCAGCGTCGCCCTGCCCGAAGGAAAGACGTACCGTCTGCGCTATCGCTGACGTTGACGTAAAGGAAATTCCCCGCGCAGCATCGCGCGGGGATAGTGGAAGCTACGCGCACAAACGTCCACTTTGTGGACATTGTGCGCCGTCCTTACATGAAACCAGCCAATCAGTCTGCGCCCTCCGGGCTTGACTTCTTGGGGTTTCATGGTAAAATCTGCGGTTTTTGGAAAAGGAGAAAGGCATGGACGAAAAGAGCCGAGAGGAACTTCTCGAAGAATATGCGCGGCTCATTGTGCGCATGGGCGTCAATCTGCAGGCGGATCAGCCGCTCGTCATCAACGCGCCGCTCGCGTGCGCCGACTTCGCGCGCCGCGTCGCTAGCGCGGCGTACGATGCGGGTGCGCACGATGTGACGGTCGCGTGGAACGACGAACGGCTCGCGCGTCTGCGCTACGACAAGGCGAAGAAGAGCGTCTTTTCGGAGTTTCCCGAATGGCGGCGCCGCCTTTACGAGGACAGCGCGGCAGAGGGCGCGGCCTTCGTGACGATCCATGCTTCCGACCCTGAGATCTTCAGCGGCGTCGAGCCGGAGCGGCTGACGCTAGCGCAGCAGGCGGCGGGCGCGGCGCTCCTCGAATACCGCCAACGCTTGATGAGCAACAAGAACGCTTGGTGCGTCGTCTCAATTCCGACGGAAAGCTGGGCGAGAAAGGTCTTTCCCGAGGATGCGCCCGACGCTGCCATTGAAAATCTCTGGCAGGCGATCTTCGCTGCCGTGCGCCTTGCGCCGGGCGAGGATGCGGCTGTGCGCTGGCAGAAGCACATCGAATTTTTGGCGCGTGCGGCGAAGTTCATGAACGACCATGCTTTCTCGCGCTTGGAGTACAAGAACGGTCTCGGCACGAACCTCTCCATCGAACTGCCCGAGGGTCATATCTGGATGGGCGGCGCGGAAAAGACGCAGGACGGCGTGATCTTCGTCGCCAACATGCCGACGGAGGAAATCTATACGCTTCCCAAGCGTGACGGCGTAAACGGCACGGTCAAAGCTACGCGCCCCCTGAACGTCAACGGCAATCTCGTCGAGGGATTTTCGCTGACCTTCAAAGATGGCAAGGTCGTCGGCTGTAAGGCGGAGCGCGGTGCAGAGATTCTCAAGGAACTTTTCTCGACCGACGAAGGTGCGAGCTATCTCGGTGAAGTCGCGCTCGTGCCTTACGATTCGCCGATCTCGAAGAGCGGCGTGCTCTTCTTCAACACGCTCTTTGACGAAAATGCCGCGTGTCACCTCGCCTTCGGCAAGGCGTACCCGACGTGCATCGAAGGCGGCGAGAAGATGACCTCTGTCGAGCTTCTGCAGCGCGGCGTCAACGATTCGCTCGTGCACGAGGACTTCATGGTAGGCTCAAGAGATCTCGCCATCTACGGCATCGAGGCGGACGGCACGCGCGTCCCTGTGTTCCGCGAGGGAAACTTCGCCTTTGCCTGAAGGAAAGGTTTGGGAGATCTTCCTCAATATTTTTCACAAAAGGTGTTGACAAGGAACACGCATAGTGCTACCATAATACATGAAGTTCATGAGAACATAAAAACTTCATATTGATTGGGTTAGGTGTCGCAAGACTTAATAGGGAATCCGGTCGATGCCGGAGCGGTCCCGCCACTGTAACAGCGAGCGAATCTGCATGATGTCACTGGGGAGTTTTCCTTGGGAAGGCGCAGAGGAGCGATGACCTGGAGCCAGGAGAACTGCCTAGCTGACAATCACCGTTTGACCTGCGAGTGATGGGGAAGGGGATTATTGCGCAACGCAATGAATCCCGGCTGACGGCCGGGTTTTCTTTTGTAGTGCCTCCCCTCCGAAACCCCTTCCCCCGTCGCGGGCAAAGGGGAACAATTTCGGCGGAGAGTTTTCCCTGCGGCTTGGGCTACAGGGGAAAGCATTGCTCATATATTATTTCCGATCCAGTTCTCTTTTCGCTGCTCTGCAGCGGCTCCGTGTGTGGAGACACGGAGCTTCCTTTTTCAAAGACTGACTTTACGTCTCTATGCCTTGACATCGAGCGCGAGGTCTGCCATAATTCTTCCAGGGAACGTCCTTCGGGGATCGTTTCCTGAAGCCTTATTTTTCAAGATTCAAAGGAGAGATATTGAATGAAGAAGAATTTCAAGAAAATGCTGGCCATGTCGCTCGCGTGCGGCGCTGTTTTCGCTTTGAGCGCACCCTCCGCCGACGCTTCCTACATGCTGAATCCCGAAGTCAAGGATGCGACGCCGGCTCTCCTTGAGGCGTCGGAAATCGGCGTCTTGAAGTACGACAATCCCAAGATGCAGAACCTCCCGAACAAGGACGCCATCCTCGTCATGAGCTTTGGCACGACTTTCAAGGATTCGCGCGAAAAGACGATAGAGGCGACGGTCAAGGCAATTCAGGCGGCTCATCCCGATGTGAAAGTCGAGCTGGCGTTCACTTCGCATATCATCGTAGACCGCATCAAGGAGAAGGAAGGTCTCGATATTCCGACGCCGGAGGCGGCGTTGCAGCAGCTCAAGAAGGACGGCTATACGCGCATTGCACTGTGCTCGCTCGATGTCATTCCGGGCATGGAATATGCCTATGACAAGGCGATTTTCAACGAGTACAAGGGCAACTTCAAGAAGATGACGCTCGGCACGTCGCTCATCTACTGGCAGGGTCAGGAGGAGCAGCGCGATGATGTCGAATCGGCTCTGAAGGCGCTTTCGACGCAGTTCCCCGAGGTTGCCGACGATGAAGCCATCCTCGTCATGGCGCATGGCACGCCGCATCCGGCAAACGCTTATTATGCCGTGATTCAGGACGGCATCAACAAGATGCAGCTCAAGAATACGTTCATCTATACGGTCGAGGGTTGGCCGAGCCTTGAGGATGTCATCCCCGAGCTTAAGGCGAAGGGCATCAAGTCCGTCACGCTCATGCCGATGATGATGGTCGCCGGCGACCATGCGAACAACGACATGGCGGGCGATGACCCGGATTCGCACAAGTCCGTTCTCATGAAGGCGGGCTTCAAGGTCAACACCTACATTCATGGTCTTGGCGAGAACAAAGCGATTCGCAGCCTCTTCGTCGAGCGTGCGAACGAGTCGTGGGATATGCTCGAAGCCAAATAAGAAGCCTAACACATCTCCTTTCAATAAAAGAACGCCGCTCGGCTTGCCGAGCGGCGTTCTTGCGTCAAATGGAAACGGGAAATTATCGGTCTTGCGCGGCCGAGATTTGCGGTTTCCCTTAAATGTGGAAGAAATTCATCATCCGCATCGCGAGCTTCTTCGGTTCGGCCTCCTTGTTGCGCAGCAGGTAGGCGAGAGAGCCGGCGAAAAAGAAGGAAGAGATGGGGACGAAGCGCCGTCCCTTCCTGAAGTTCGCCCAGACGAGGAGCTTTTGAAAAAGCATCTCAATGTCCGCGCGTGTGCCGCCGTATCGCTTCATGATGCGCCGCAGCCGCCAGTCCGATGCGCAGTAGGCGTAGATCGCGTCGATGAGCGCAGGATCGTCAGGGCGTTCGCTGTACTCGTTGATGAGCGAGTTGACGAGCGTCGAACGCTTGAGCGAGCGGCGCATCTGCAGAATGAAGAGGGCGGTGAGGAGGCCGAGGGATATGAGGAGAATTGTGTTCAGCATATAGATTCCTCAATCATCTTGGTAGGCATGCATGATATGCCCGGTTACATGGGAACGGCAGACTGCTTTTTGCGCGGCTGGTGCGGGGCGCCCGAAGCGGCTGGTTTTTCGACGCGGGCGAGTGCGTCCTGTCGGGCAAGCTGCTCCTGATACCAGCCTTCGAGCGCGTCGTATTCGCGCTTGAAGGCCGGGTCTTTGAGTTGTTCTTCAAGAAATTCTTCCCAAGTTGTCATTAGGGATTCCTCCTTTTGTAGTCATCGCGATATCGTTTTGCTCGTTCAAGCTCGTGCATTGGCGTTTTCTGTGTTTTTTTAATAAAGCCATTTGTTAGAACGGCGGTGTTTCCGATAAAAAAGAAGTAGAGGATGCGTGTCGTATTATTGCCTAGAATCGTTCGCAGCTCAAAGATTCCATCGCCCAGATTTTTTGATGCCGGGGCACGGAGATTATGACCTTTTGCTCGCAGTTGGTCTACGGTACGGGCGACTTTCGCTCGCATGTTTGGTTCTAAGGAGAGCAGAAATTCTTTTGCAGGTTCAGAGCCGTCTTCTTTCCGATAGAAAGTGATGTTCATCAAGAATCTCCTGTAGTTGTATGCTGTGAAGAGAAAAATTCCTGTCTTTACTATACCATAAACCGTACCCGACATAAAGCCTGATTGACTTCATATTCTCTCGAAAATGATTAGTCAAAAAGTCAAAAAAGTATTTGACTTTTTGACTTTTAGCGTTATAATAAGAAATAACAAGGCGAGGTGAAAGAAGCCTTGTTGTTTCTTAGGGAATCATCATTGATATATAGGAGGAAGAAATTATGGGTGAAGAAAGATATACGGAGAAGGCCTTGGCAGCGATGCAGACGGCGCAGCAGGCGGCGGCCATGCGCTATCAGCAGGAAATCACGTCGGCGCATCTGCTCTATGCGCTCGTGCAGGAGCCGGAGGGATTGCTTGCAACGATCTTCGAGGACTGCGGCACGGATCAGGCGATGCTGCGCGCACGGCTGGAACAGGAGCTTAGCAAGCTGCCGAGCGTCAAGGGACAGGATCGTCTGACGATGGGCATGGACATGGTGCGCGTCATCGGCAGGGCGCAGGAATACGCCAAGAGCATGAAGGACGACTACATCAGCACGGAGCATCTGCTGCTCGGCATTGCTGCTGACGGCAGCAATGAGGTGCAGGAGATCTGTCGCCAGTTCGGCCTTACGAAGAGCAGCGTCATGAATGCCGTCAAGAAGAACCGCAAGCAGAACGTCACGAGCGGCAATCCCGAGGAGGGCTACAAGTCGCTCGAAAAGTACGGGCGTGATCTCACGGATGCGGCGAAGAAGGGCAAGATCGATCCCGTGATCGGCCGCGATGAGGAGATCCGCCGTACGATTGAGATCCTGACGCGCCGCACGAAGAACAACCCGGTGCTCATCGGCGAGCCGGGCGTCGGCAAGACCGCCGTCGTTGAGGGGCTCGCCCAGGCGATCGTGGCGGGCGACGTGCCCGAGACGATCAAGGATCGGCAGATCTACAGCCTCGACATGGGGTCGCTGGTGGCGGGTTCGCGCTATCGCGGCGACTTCGAGGAGCGCCTGAAGAAGGTGCTCAAGGAGATCCGCACGCGCGGGGACATCATCTTGTTCATTGACGAGATTCACACGCTCGTTGGCGCGGGCGCCGCGGAGGGGTCGATCGACGCCGCCCAGATGCTCAAGCCGATGCTAGCGCGCGGCGAGCTGCAGACGATCGGTGCGACCACGAACGACGAGTACCGCAAGTACATCGAGAAGGACGCGGCGCTGGAGCGTCGCTTCCAGCCGGTGAAGGTGGACGAGCCCAGCGTCGACGAGACGGTGGAGATTCTCAAGGGCCTGCGTGACCGCTACGAGGCGCACCATCGCGTCATCATCACGGACGCCGCGATCCAGGCGGCCGCGGAGCTGGCCGACCGCTACATCTCGGATCGCTTCCTGCCCGATAAGGCCATCGACCTGGTCGACGAGGCGG
>ERZ773008.1878-NODE-1878-length-14343-cov-3.268057_pt1 | contig 14343 bp, 12 predicted proteins | sample MGYA00580664_ERZ773008 | MGnify/ENA primary metagenome ERZ773008 (study PRJEB29015, sample SAMEA2738016) | human oral metagenome | biome: human oral; feature: human-associated habitat; material: dental | place: China | collected 2048 ... | reverse complement strand
ACAAACTTTTGTGAATTATGCAAGCAAAGAAGACTTTATAGAGCGTTTCTGTTAACTTTGTGAATAAAGTTCTATTTTGTTACGCTTTATAAAGTCTTTTTTTATTCCGATTTGTTCAACTCTTTATCTGTTTTCATCTATTTTCAGCAAATGTACCTACAGTTTTCACTTGCAAACTGTACTAGTTTTACTTTTCAAACTGTACTAATTTATTAAAACAGTTTTAATTGTTTATAAATTTTATCTGTCTTTTCTAAATGCGAAACACTTATCCCAATCAAACGAATTGGCTTTTCATCCATCATTTCTTCAAACAGTTGTAATGCAAGCTGAAGAATTTCTTCTTTTTTATTAAAATAGTCCCGTAATGTAACACTTTTACTTGTTGTATTAAAATTAGAATCTCTTAATTTTAAGGAAATTGTACGAGATGCTAATGCTCTTTTTTGTAACATGCTTGCTATTTCATCGGAAAACTTTTCTAAATACTTACTCAAAATACCATGGTCGGTTGTATCCTTGATAAGGGTTCTTTCTGAACCAATGGATTTTCTTTCTCGATATAAAGTCAACTGATCATTCGAGGTTCCTCTTACCTGTGCATATAACCTAGGTCCTAAATTCCCAAATCTGCTTTCTAATTCTGCTTTCGATAATTGAAGCAAATCTTCTCCTGTTTCAATTCCTGCTTTTCTAAGTTTTTCGGCACTCACTTTTCCAACCCCATAAAAATCTCCAATTGGAATCGTCCGAATAAAATCCTTCGCATTTTCGGGCGTAATCACTGTAATCCCTGAAGGCTTATGATATCCTGAGGCCATTTTCGCCAAAAACTTATTAAAAGACACTCCCACAGAACAAGTAAGTCCAGTCTTTTCATACACTTCCTTTTGAATCAAGTGTGCTACTAAAGTGGCAGAAGTAATCCCTCTACTATTATTGGTTACGTCTAAATAAGCTTCATCAATCGAAAGGGGTTCTATCATATTCGTAAAGGATTTAAACACTTCACGAACTTGAGAGGATATCTCTTTGTACAAGGAATAGTTTCCTGGAGTAAGAATCGCTTTTGGACATAGTTTCATGGCTTTTGCTGTAGGCATTGCAGATCGAACGCCAAAAGCCCTCGCTTCGTATGAACAAGTTGAGACGACTCCTCTTTCATTGGGTTTTCCTCCAACAATGACCGGTTTTCCTCTCCACTCGGGGTGCTCTCTTTGTTCAACAGAAGCAAAAAAAGCATCCATATCCACATGTAATATTTTCCGCATCTATACCTCCGAGTGCAAACGAACATTTGTTCTTATTATAGCAATCTTTTCAAAAAAGTAAAAACGGAACGTTCTCACGTCCCGTTTTTAGAAGATTATGAATGAGTTACTAGATTAGACTGTTTTAAATAGCGAATCCCATTTCCAATCACAAAAGCAATACTTAAAATAAATAGTACTAAGCGACTCCATTCGAATCCCGAAATGATTTGTTGAAATACACTATTCAACTGAAGACTACTTGCGTGGTTGTTGACAGTAACCCCAAAAGCACGGACAACAAACATCAACCAGCCTAAACAAAGCATTCCGATCGTATTTAACATTAATTCAAAAAGGCTATCTGGGAATCTCCTGCGTGCATATTCTAGGCCAAAAACAATCACAAGAATAAAACTACTTAGGATAATGACATACCATCCTTCACGAGTGATTAAAGAATCTCCTAAACTCATTAAGTAGATTGTAATCATTAAATAGAGGATGGTCACAATTGCAACTAATTTATAGAAGAAAGACATCAGTTTTTCCATTGAAAATCCCTCCATCCATTTATTCTTTTCCTACTTCTATTTTACTCCTCAGTTCTTCTATATTCAACCTTATCATTTGCAAGTCCAAATAAAAAAGACCGACAGTATAACTGTCAGTCTTTCATACTATCTATTATTGATCATCTTTTTTATTTTTTGCAAAGAATAATAATCCAGCAGCTGCTGCTAGTAAAACAATTCCTCCAATAATGTAGAAGCCTTGACTTCCGGTACCAGTATTTGGTAGTTCTTCTTTTTTATCTTCCGTTGTAGAAGGTTCTTCAGAAGAAACGCCTGTCGTAGTATTTACGGTAGTAGCTTCACTAGTAGTACTTTCTGTAGTTGTTACTTCAGTAGTTGGTGCTTGTGTAGTCACTTCTGTAGTAGTTGTTTGTGTAGTAGTACTTGCTTCTGTGGTTGTTGATTGTGTTGTTGTCGTTGCTTCAGTAGTAGAAGCAGTTGTTGTTGTCGTTGTAGTAGTCGTAGTGGTTGTTGTTGTCACTTCTTTTGGTTGATCTTTCAATTTGAGAAGACTACGTTCTACTCCTAAAACAACTTTGTATTCTGTTGCGTCTAATTCATATCCTTCTGGAGCTGTTTTCTCTTTTACAGTAAATTCTTTTCCAACGTACTTTTGGTCAAAAGCTTGAGAAACAGCATTTCCATCTTGGTCCGTCGTCAATTCAACAGTTGCTCCGCTAGGATCTGTAACGACATACACCGCACCATTTACTGGCTGACCAGTTACAGCATCTATTTTCACTAGTTTAATCGTGTATGCTCCAGCAGCCTCAATAGTTCCTGAGAATAATGATGTAGCAGTAGCTGTAAAAGTTGTATCTGTTACGTTTGTGCGACGAGTAATTTCTTCTCCGTCTTCTTTTGTAAGAGAAACCATATTGGCTACCTTGCTTCCATCATTAGGTGTAGTTGTTTCGTAAGTGACATAATATTTTTGACTTCCATCTTTAAATGTAATTGTGAAGCTCTTATAATCGGCTGCCCAATTAACTGTATAGTCAACTCCCTCTGTTAAAAGAACGAAATCAGCAGCATCTGCTGAAGTTCCTTCAGTCATCGAAGGGGCTTTATAGACTAATAATGATTCAGGAATATATTGGATACTTGCTGTACCATCCAATTGAGGTAGAACATCATTTAGAACTAAATTATTCCCCAAATCCTTTCCACTTGTGTTAACACGAACTCTCCATTTAGAGACATATTGGCCAGAAGATGGACTGCCAGCAGCTTTTAATTTAGGCGAATCCCAAGCTTTTCTAACTGCTTGACCACCATTTTTGGCAAAGTTTTCTTCTCCAACTACCGCGTCAGGTGTATAAGTTTTTGAAGTGTGCACTTGAGTAATGACTGTTTTTAATGATTTAGAATCAAAAGTAACAGTCTTGTCGGTTACATCTTGCTTATAGATAAAGTTTAGAGCTAAGTTTCCTTTTACTCCTTTAACTGTATCTGCACCTTTCTTTTCTAAATACTTTTCTAAGTTTTTTAAAGTAACGGTTACAGTTCCTCCTTGATTATCACCATTGCTTTCAAAGTGAGCATCCGCAATGGGTACCTGTGTTTCAATATCAACTAATTCAATATCACTATTATTAAAGAATGTTAGTGAAGGCGGTACTGTTAATTTAAAGAAATCGCCATTTTTAATATTATTGTCATAACTTGCTAAATCGAAAGTAGCTCTTAACTTATACGAATTGTTCGTTCGCACTTGATAAACGCCATTTTCATCTGGAGTTAACTTCGTATCAGATTGATCTAATAATTCTAATCCCGAAATAACTTTTTCTAACTCTCTACCTTCTGCAGCGTTTGCAAAAGAATTACCAACAAATAATATTGACAAAATCATCAATAAACTTGCAAAAAAATGAAGTCTTTTAGACTTAAGATTCATGATATACCTTCTTTCTATTCATACTTTATATCGATTGTATCATAAAAATCATATAATGAACATAAAAATTGAGTAAATGAATTAATTTCATTTACTCAACTCTCCAATCGATTGGTTTTTGATTTGTAGCTAAAAGAAAATCATTAATTTTACTAAATGGTTTACTTCCAAAGAATCCGCGATAAGCTGACAACGGGCTTGGGTGCGGTGACTTTAAAATCAAGTGATTCTCATTGGTAATCAATTTTTCTTTAGATTGTGCTGGCCTTCCCCATAGTAGAAATACGATTGGATGATCACTTTTATTTAACGATGAAATCACCGCATCTGTAAAAGTTTCCCATCCCATTCCACGATGACTATTCGCTTCATGTGCTCGGACTGTTAAAACGGTGTTGAGAAGGAGCACCCCTTGTTTTGCCCAAGAGGTTAACTCTCCAGTCTTTGCAACGGGGATTCCTAAATCCGTTTCTAATTCCTTATAGATATTTTGCAAGGAAGGCGGAAGTGCCACACCTTGTTGCACTGAAAAACTAAGTCCATGCGCTTGATGATCTCCGTCTTGACCTAAGATAACCACTTTCACTTGATCAAATGGTGTGAGTTCAAGCGCCTTAAATACATTCTCCGCTTTTGGAAAAACTTGATGTCGACTTCGTTCTTCTCTTTCAAACAAACGAACCTTTTTAAAGTATTCCTTTTCTTTTTCTTCCCCAATCACATCATGCCAAGTGGTCATAAGAACCCTCTTTTCGTTCATAAATTTCAAAGGTGTGAGGATAGAGATTTTTTTCGTCCATTTCCCCTTCTAACGATTTTACTTTAATAAAATCATGCCAAGGAAATTTTGTTGGAAAATAAGTATCTCCCTCAAAACTAGCATGAATTCTCGTACAATAGAGAAGTTCCACATGATTTTTCAACAGGTTATATACTTGTGCTCCACCACAAACATAAATATCCTCATGTCGACTATCTTCAACAATTTCCTCAATATTCGTTACGACTTCTGCACCAGGAACAATATAATCCGAGCTAGTGGTTAGGATGATGGTTTGTCGCCCCGGAAGTAAGCGGCTGCCCATTCCTTCAAAAGTCTTTCGACCCATTAATATTGTTTGCCCCATCGTGACTTCTTTAAAGAACTTCAAATCATTCGGCAAACGCCAAGGAAGTGTCCCATCTTTTCCGACTAGACCCCTCTCATCTTGAGCCCAAATATAAATTAGCATATTTTTCCTCCTGCATTAAACAGCAATAGGTGCTTTAATGGTTGGATGTGATTGATATCCTTCAACCACGACATCCGTAACATCAATATCAAACATCGATTTTTCAGGATGTTTTAAAACTAGTGTAGGTAACGCCATCTCTTCACGCGCTAATTGTGTTTTTACTTGTTCCATATGATTTAAGTAAATGTGTGCATCTCCTAAAGTATGGACAAATTCACCCACTTCTAATCCTACTTCATTGGCGATTAAATGTGTTAATAAAGCATAGCTTGCGATGTTGAACGGTACTCCGAGGAACACGTCCGCACTACGTTGATATAATTGGCAACTTAATTTCCCATCCGCCACATAAAATTGGAACATTGTGTGACATGGTGGAAGAGCCATACTTGGAACATCTTCTGGATTCCAAGCAGAAACAATCATCCGACGTGAATCAGGGGAATTTTTCAACAAGTTGAGTAAGTCTTCGATTTGGTCAATGGTTTCTCCTTTTGAAGTTTTCCAATTACGCCATTGTGAACCATAAATATTTCCTAGTTCTCCGAATTCCGCCGCAAACGCATCATCCGATAAAATTTTCTCACAGAAGTCTTTTTTCACTTCTTGATAAACTTCATTAAACGCTTCGTCTTGTAAGCAACGGCGACCAAAATCTGTCATATCTGGTCCTGTGTATTTTGGCGAAGACACATAGCGTTCAAATGCCCATTCATCCCAAATATGATTATTATGCTCTAATAAATATTTGATATTAGTGTCTCCGTGTAAGAACCACAACAACTCACTCTTAATCAATCCAAACGGTACTCTCTTAGTCGTCAAAAGAGGAAATCCTTTTTGAAGATCAAAACGCATTTGATACCCAAAAATACTCTTCGTTCCTGTCCCAGTACGATCTGTTTTTGTTGTACCTTCTTCTAAAATTTTAGTTAATAACTCTTTATACTGCTTCGTCATGTCTGTTCCTTTCTATTAATTCCCAGCTAATTCTGCTAAATATTCCCAACGTTCATAGGCGTTTGCAGCTGCTTCTTCTGTTTTATCGAGTTCTTCTTGTAAAGCTTGTAATTTTGCAAAATCTTGCGCATTGGCAGTCATTTCCCTTTGTAAGGATTCCAATTTTTCTTCTAACTCTTGTATCGTCGTTTCAATGGTTTCCCATTCTTTCTTCTCTTGATACGTCATTTTCTTGGCCGGAGTTAGCTTAGTAGTCTCCTCTTTACTTTTTTCCACTTTTGGAGCTTCGATAACTACTTTCGATAAACTCTTCTCTTGTTCTAAATAATCACTCATAGATCCATAGAACAATTCCGTTTGACCTTCTCCACGGATGACAAATAACTGATCCACCGTTTTATCTAAGAAATAACGATCGTGAGACACAATGAGAACTACTCCATTAAATGATTGAAGAAAGTCTTCTAATACAGTTAATGTATCGATATCTAAATCGTTTGTTGGCTCATCCAGCAATAAAACATTCGGCTTTGTCATTAATAAACGGAGTAAATAGAGCCTTCTTCTTTCTCCGCCAGATAGTGTGTGAATATATGCACCATGCAAATGTCTCGGAAACAAAAAAGTCTCCAATAATTCAGAAATGGATGCCACTTCTCCATTTGCGCGTTTAATTTCTTCTGCTTCTTCACGTAAGTACTGAATCAATTGTTTATCCATTGGGATATCTTCGTCTTGTTGCTTATAATACGCAATTCGAACAGTCTCCCCTACAACAAACTGACCGCTGTCAAATGGAATTTGCCCAGCAATCGCATTCAGAAAGGTTGATTTTCCGACTCCATTCACACCCGCAATCCCAATTCTGGCCTGGCTTTGGATAATCCAGTCAAGATTTTTAACGATATCCTGTCCGTTAATAGAAAGAGAGGTCTGATTGAATTGGAAGACCCGTTTCCCGATTCTCGTTTGGTCAAATTCCATTACTAATTTTTCTTGACTAGTTGTCTGTTTTACATCTTTTTCTAATGCTTCAAATCGCTGAATACGCGCTTGTTGTTTTGTCGTACGAGCTTTTGCACCCTGACGCATCCATTCTAATTCGCTCTGGTATAATCGCTTTTGTTTTTGGCTCATACGGCTCGCAATTTGCTCTCTTTGGCTTCTTTGCTCTAAGTAAGACTCATAGTTTCCTTCATAAGCTTCAATACGACCATTGACCAATTCAAACATATGCGTTACCGCACGTTCTAGGAAGTAACGATCATGCGTAACAAGCATCATCGCACCTTTGTAATTAGCTAAGTATCCTTCCAACCATTCTATTGCTTCAAGGTCTAAGTGGTTTGTTGGTTCATCTAGTAAGAGTAAATCCGGTTCTTCCATCAATACCTTTGCAAGACCCACACGTTTCTTCTGTCCACCAGATAATGTTCCGACTCTCTTTTGGATATCTGTCAATCCCATTTTTTGAAGAATGGTTTTAATTTGAACTTCTACTTGCCATCCATCAATTTCATTCATCTTTTGCTCAAGGTCACTATATCGTTTAGTAAGGCTTTGGGACGTTGGATTCTTGCGTAATTGTTCCACCACTTCTTCAAAATCATGAACGACTTTTAATGTTGGATGATCGCCTTTATATAACGCTTCAAAAATTGTATCTTCATCATCCAGTTCTGGTTGTTGAGATAAATATCCAATTCTGTAGTCATTTGAAGTTGTAATATCTCCTGATTCTGCAAAATCAACCCCAGCTAAAATCGAAAGAAGCGTACTTTTACCAGTCCCATTTTGTCCAATGAGACCTACATGTTCTCCTTCATTGATAATAAAAGAAACATCTTCTAATAGTGTTTTTGCACCATAAGATTTTTTTAAATGATCTACTCTAAAATCTTTCATGCAAACTCCTTTCGTCACCTCTAATAGAGGCCTTGAATTTTTCCATCTTCACTTACAGTAATTCCTAAGGCTGCGGGTACTTTTGGAAGTCCAGGCATTGTAAGAACTTTCCCTGTCAGCGCAACAATAAATCCAGCACCTAACTTAGGAACAAGTGAACGAATGGTGATTTCAAAATTGTTTGGACGTCCTTTCAATTTTGCATTATCCGAGAATGAATAAGGTGTTTTTGCAATACAAATATTCATTTCATTCCAACCCAAACGCTCTATTTCTTTTAAATCTTCGAGTGCATTCTCGGTATAATTCACTTTCGAAGCTCCATAAATTTTGGTAGCAACTGCCTCAATCTTTTCTTGAATCGTCGCATCTACTGGATACAATGCATTAAACTGACTCTTTTGTTCGCAGAGTTCTACTACCTTTTCAGCTAAATGAATTCCACCCTCTGAACCTTTTTCCCAAACGGAGGACAAGACACAATCTACTCCAATCGATTCACAAAGCTCCATAAACAATTCTCTTTCAGCTGGAGTATCCGTCGTAAATTCATTTAAGGCTACGACCATTGGGACGCCGTACTGCTGAACATTCTCAATGTGTTTAGCAACGTTTTTAAATCCTTCTCTTAATGCATCGAGCGATTCCCCATTTGATAATTCTTCAAGAGACAACCCTCCATGCATTTTAGTCGATCGAATGGTCGCGACAAGAACAATCGCATCTGGAGACTTTCCTAGTACTGGCACTTTAATATCTAGGAATTTTTGAGCTCCTAAGTCGGCCCCAAATCCAGCTTCTGTTACTGTATAATCCGCCAACGTTAAGGCCATCTTTGTAGCCATCACACTATTACATCCGTGTGCAATATTGGCAAATGGTCCTCCGTGAACGATAGCAGGTGTCCCCTCTAAAGTTTGAACCAGATTCGGTTTAATGGCCTCTTTCAATAAGGCAGTAATCGCACCTTCTACTTTTAAATCAGAAACTCGAATTGGATTGCCAGAAATATCATACGCGACAAGAATATTCGAAACTCTCTTTTGTAGGTCATTTAAGTCCCGTGCTAAACAAAGAACAGCCATCATTTCGGTTGCTACCGTAATCTCGAACCCGTCCTCTCTAGGAACTCCATTTACAGGACCTCCAAGCCCGATTTCAATCGTTCTTAAAGCACGATCATTTAAATCTACCGCTCTTTTCCATAGTATTCGTTTGATATCAATATTTAGTTCATTTCCTTGATGGATGTGATTATCAATAATGGCAGATAGAAGGTTGGTTGCACTCGTTAAGGCATGCATGTCCCCTGTGAAATGAAGATTGATTTCTTCCATCGGAACCACTTGAGCATAGCCACCACCCGTTGCGCCTCCTTTTAGTCCAAGAGTGGGCCCCAAAGATGGTTCTCGTAATGCAATGGCTGTTTTCTTTTGGATAGAACTTAAAGCATCCCCAAGACCAATTGTAACGGTTGATTTTCCTTCCCCAGCAGGAGTAGGATTCATTGAAGTCACCAAGATTAACTTTCCGTAGTTGTTGGCTTCATGTATATCTGATTTAAGAATCTTCGCTTTTACTTTTCCATATAAATCAATTTCATCTTCTGTTAATCCAAGCTTACTTGCTATCTTTGTAATTGGCTGCATTGTCGCTTCTTGTGCAATTTCAATATCCGACTTCATTTCTCCACCTCGATTCAAGTATATTCGTTTTATTATACCATTTAATAAATAAAAAAAAAATGAGGATGCATATGCATCCTCATTTAAAGATTAACGATTAGTTTTCTCTTTTCTTAAATCCTAATACTGCAAATCCTGATAACAATACAGCAACACCTGCTCCAGCTAAAGTAGCTGTTGCACCAGTATTTGGTAATTCTGGTTCTTTTGGTTCTTCTACTGTTGTAGTAGTTGCTTCAGTTGAAGGAACTTCAGTAGTAGTTTCAGTTGTTGTAGTTGTAGTTGTTGTCGTTGTAGTAGTAGTTGTTGTTGTTGTAGTTGTAGTAGTTGTTGGTTCTTCGTATTTGTTAGTAAATACTAAGTTGTCGCCATCAGTTACAGTTGCAACTAATTGACCTTTTCCATTATCTACAACATCAACAGTTACTGTGTATACTTTAGAATCGTAAGTATATCCAGTTGCTGAACCAGCTTTTTCTGATACTGTGTAAGTATGTTTACCAGCAGCTGTATATTCAATTTCCTTGAATGTTACTGAACCATCAGCTTTGTTCTTAGCTGTAGCAACAACATTTTGGCCTTCTTTCAATTCGAATTCGAATTGGTCGTCAGCTAATGTTCCACCGTTAAGAACTTTAGTAGCTGTTAATGCTTTTTTAACTGGTTTAGCAGAGTAAACGTTAGTGAATGTTATGTTGTCGCCGTTTTTAACTTTAGCAACTAATTGACCTTCACCATTGTCTTTTACTTCAACAGTTACTTCGTATGCATTTGAATCAAATGCAACACCGTCATCTTCAGTTCCAGCTTGTTCAGTTACAGTATAGGTGTGGACTCCCTCTGTAGCATAAGTAATTGCTGGGAATTTAATTGAACCATCTTGAGCGTTCTTAGCTGTTTGAACAACTTGACCGTTTTCTTTTAGTTCAAAAGTATATTTATCAGCTTCAAGAGTTTTGTTTTGTAAAACTTTAGTAGCTTTTAATTCAACTGTTGTAGGAGCAGCTTTATATGAGTTAGAGAACTCTTTGCTGTCATATTTAACACTTGCAATTTTTTCACCGTATACATCTTCTACAGTAACTGTAGCAGTGATTGTTTTTTCATCGTAAGTGTAACCTTTTTTAGCATCGTTTACTTCTTTAATTGTGTAAACTGATTGACCAGCTTCGCTACCATAGTCCCGAGGGGCGAGGGAAGTACCTCCCAGCAGCAGAGTATGTCTATAAGGCACAGGTCGATGGACGTGGTGTCTACAGCTTCTGTATGTGTCCCGGTGGATTCATCGTGCCTGCCTCCACAGCACACGAAGAGACCGTAGTCAATGGGATGTCTCCTGCTAATCGTGGCTCTCGCTGGGCAAACTCCGGTATGGTCGTAGAGCTTCATCCGGAGGATATCCCTCAGACGGGGATTGCTGTCGAGGATCTCTCCTCACCACTAGCGCTGATGCACTGGTGTGAGGAACTAGAGCGTAGGAGCTATCGTGCTGCTAACTGCTCTTTGAAGGCTCCAGCACAGCGGATGACGGACTTTCTCAATAGACGCCTCTCCTCCTCCCTGCCTTCTACATCCTATAGCCTGGGCTTGACCTCGAGTGAGCTCCATGAATGGATGCCTGACTTTATCACGAAGCGCTTAGCAGGAGGCTTCCAAGCCTTTGATCGATCGACACGAGGGTTTATCACGGAGGAAGCACAGCTTATTGCGTTGGAGAGTCGCACCTCATCACCTGTTCGCATTCCTCGTGGCAGAGAGGACTATGCCCATCCTATCCTCATGGGGCTCTATCCTGCAGGTGAGGGTGCAGGTTTTGCAGGAGGGATCGTCTCTGCAGCTATTGATGGAGAGAATGTAGCCTCTGCTCTCGCACCTCGCTATCAAAGAGCAAAATAGCTAACTTTGTATGGGGCTTCCCCAGTTACACTACTAGTACAGCTCACTATGTCTCAACATCCCTTTCGTGGTATGGGCGTGGCTCTTGTCACCCCCTTTACTGAAGCTAATGAGGTCGATTATAAAAGTCTCGAGCGTCTCCTGGAGCATCTACTTCGTGGACAAGCAACAGACTTCATCGTCATCCATGGTACTACGGGCGAATCTCCCTGCTTGACCAGAGAGGAGCGAAACCAAGTGACTCGCCATGTCGTCGATCAGGTCGATGGGCGCTGTCCTCTGATGATCGGGCTGGGAGGGAATGATACTCGTGAGACGGCTAACCGTCTCCGAGAGCTAGATACAAGAGGCCTATCTGGCGTACTCTCGGTGGTGCCCTACTATAACAAGCCTTCGCAGGAGGGTATGTATCAGCACTTCAAGACGCTGGCAGCACATAGCTCTCTTCCCTTGATCCTTTATAATGTGCCTGGTCGTGTCGGAGTCAATATGACTCCCGATACAGTGATCCGTTTGGCTCAAACGTGTGATAATATCATCGGGATCAAGGAGGCTTCGGGTTTCCCTCAGCAGGCTAGTCAGATTACAGCAGGTGATCTCCCCAAGGACTTTGTCGTCCTATCGGGTGATGATAGCCTCACGGTGCCATTTATCCAGAATGGAGCCGAGGGTGTCATCTCTGTCCTTGGTAATGCCTATCCTCAGGCTACCTCTCGTCTGACACACCTTGCGATGGATGGACATGTCAATGAAGCCGATATGCTTCAGACAGCCTTGCGCCAGATCAATGCCCAGCTCTTCCAGGAGGGAAACCCTGTTGGGATCAAGGCGCTACTTTGGTTGATGCGTCTGATCGATAGTCAGACTCTGCGTCTTCCCCTAGTGCCTGCCTCTTCAGAGCTTGTAGAGCGCTTAGATCAGACCCGTAAGGAACTAGATCATACGCTAGCTCATTGGCCCACTTTGTAGCCTTTACTGATGTCTCTAGCAGAAGAACAGACGAAAGATAGCTATTGGACACTTGCGGGGCCTGCAGAAGGGATCTTCTCAGAGAAGCGCAGTAAGTTCCTTGCCTTTGCTTACCCAGTCACTACGGAGGAGGAGGCCTTAGCCTATGTCTCCGAAGTGCGGGCGAAGTACTACGATGCTCGCCATGTCTGCTGGGCTTATCGTCTAGGACCTGCAGGAGATCCCTATCGCTCCAATGACGATGGAGAGCCTTCAGGTACTGCAGGCAAGCCGATACTAGGAATACTGCAGTCACAGGAGCTTACCGAGGTCATCGTATTAGTCGTTCGCTACTTTGGTGGAGTGAAGCTAGGTACGAGTGGCCTGATCGAAGCCTACCGAGAAGCCACTCTCGAAGCTCTTGCTCATGCCGAACGCAGAGAGTGCGTTCTGGAGACTCGCTTTGAGGTCTCCTTCAGCTATGATCTTATGGGGATCGTCATGCGCCAAGTGAAAGAAATGGAGGCTACGATCCTAGCTCAAGATTTTCGGGAGACTTGTAGTCTCATCCTACAGATTCGTTTAGGGCGAGCAGGTGAGCTTCATTCTCGTCTCGATCGTCTCTATGGTGTCACCACCAAGCAACTTTAAATTCAATCTCCCTCTCTCCTTATGTCAGAAATAGAAGGGTCTCAGCAGGAGCCCGAGTTAGAAGCTATTGGTCAGCTTACGGATGATCCCCACGAGCTTAAAGCGAAGACGGTGTCTAGCTTTGGCTGGGCGACTATTCAGCAGATCTTTGGTCGTGTGATGTCCTTTGGGGTCAATCTAGCTTTGGCTCGTCTCCTGATTCCCGAAGACTTTGGGATTATCGCTACCCTAGGGATCTTCATGGCTATCGCTGCTCAGCTGTCGGATGCAGGCTTTGGGAGCTCTCTTGCTCGCTCACATAAGGTGGATGATGCCGACCTCTCTACGGTCTTCTATTACAACGTAGGGATGAGTATTGTGCTTTACTTCATCTTCTTCCTTGTAGCTCCTTTCGTTGCGGATTATTTCCGTAATCCTGTCTTGACCCCTGTCCTGCGAGTGATGATGCTGAGTCTAGTGATCAATTCCCTAGGAGGTATCCATGGTATCTTGATATATCGACAGATGTTCTTCCGTCAAGAGCTATATATCCAGATGACCTCATCGATTATCTCCGCTCTGGTGGGGATTGGGATGGCCTATTTGGGCTACAAGTACTGGGCTCTTGTAGGAATGACGCTGACGCAAGCCGTAGTACGGAATGTGATGCTCTGGCTCATCGTTCATTGGCATCCCAAGCTCCTATTTGTCAAGGAGCGACTGAAGCGTCATTTTGCTTATGGCTCTCGCTTGGTCGTGGTGGGGATCTTGAATTCTCTCTACAATAACTTGACGACTATTCTCATTGGGCGTTACTTCGATATGCGTACGCAGGGTCTCTATGGTAATGCGAATGCACTACAGCAGGTACCCGTATCTGCATTAGCAGATCCGATCACGAAGGTGACCACTCCAGTGCTGGTACGTGTGCAGAATGATCCTGATCGTCTGCGTTCGGGTTACCAGCGGGTCATGCGTCTGCTTTTCCAGCTGTCTACCCCGATTATGATTGCCCTAGTCGTACTGGCTCATCCATTCTATCACTTCTGCTATGGAGATAAGTGGATGGAGGCGGCTCCTTACTTCCAGGTGCTCTGTATCTATGGTATTCTCTTTCCTATCAATTCTTATAATATCAACCTCCTTCAGGTTACGGGGCGAGGAGACCTTCACTTGCGTCTTGATATCGTGCGTAAGATTATTGGAGTTATAGGACTTGCTGTGGGGGTCTTCTATGGAATTTATGGTCTTCTCTGGAGTATGGCTATCTCGCAGGTGATTTATCTCTTTGTCAATAGCTATTATTCAGGTAAGCTGATCAACTATACCCTCAGACAGCAGCTCTCGGAGCTCTTCCCC
>ERZ773008.1877-NODE-1877-length-14346-cov-3.055350_pt1 | contig 14346 bp, 14 predicted proteins | sample MGYA00580664_ERZ773008 | MGnify/ENA primary metagenome ERZ773008 (study PRJEB29015, sample SAMEA2738016) | human oral metagenome | biome: human oral; feature: human-associated habitat; material: dental | place: China | collected 2048 ... | reverse complement strand
ATTTAGGGCTAAATTCTCTTTATAAAAAACTACTTAGTGAGCCGTTTTTTAAGCGGGTAAGCGACGAGCAGCTATGCAAAATCGCTCTAAAAATGCCGCTTAAGCAGTGGCTCGGGCTGTATTGTAAAGGTAGGGTGCAAGCGGCGAAGCGGCTTGGGATTTGGGATAAGAAATTTAAAAGCTTGGTTTGCGCCGCGGATGTCGCTCGCAATCTGCGCGGCGCTGCGATCGGCAAGGAGATCAAGAGGCTGCAAGAAGCGGAGATTAGGGCGTTTGTAGCGGCTTTAAAAGCGTAAATTTAGAGAGATTTTTGTAAAATCGCCGTTTTATTTAGGAGCTAGTTTTATGAAAAAATTCTATCGTCGCGACGAAATTTACGCGTTTTGCAAGAATGCTGCGTCTTTGCAAAAATGCGCTTTTTGCTTTGATCGCAGGCAAAATCCCGTGATTTTTGCTGCGCGAAATTTTATCTTTTATGGCGAGCGAAATTTAAATTTTTGCGGCGTAAGATTTCATAGTGCAAAGCTTAGCTCGGTAGAATTTCACGACGCGGAATTTTACATATTAAAATTTCATCCATCGTGCCGATACACCGAAAAAACCCACGAGGCGAAGTTCTGTGGATCGCGCGAATTTCGCAGATCGCATCACTGCGGCGGGAAACTATATGAACCGTGTAGCAGCGATGCGGAATTTCACGGCTCACATTGCAGCGAGATGAAATTTTGCGGATTAGGACATCTTGGCACAAAATCTCACAGCCTGCGTCGTATTAAACGCATTAAAGCAAAATTTAGCGAGCTTTATCGCGCATCATGTGCTATGGGGGCAGTTCTCGCGCCGCACCGCAGAAAGACGCAAGAGCCGTGTCGCTGCAAGGAGAGATCTGATGTACTGCAGTATCGCAAAATCACGGACCTAAATTTTATTTCACAGAATTTCAAATTATGGAATTTTGCCCATTTAAATTTGCAAGGCTTTACTGCGCGAAATCCCAAGCCGCGTAATTTAGCTTTTCGAAATTCTAAATCTCAAAACTTTGCCTCGCGGAATTTTAAATCGCAAAATTCTGCCCGTTCAAAACCGGTGATTTTTGATGTTTAATATCGTGTTAGTATATCCGCAGATCCACACAAACACGGGCTCCATCGGGCGTATGTGCGTCAATGCGGGGTGTCCTTTGCATCTAATTAAGCCGCTGGGATTTGTCATCGACGATAAGCATCTGCGCCGCGCGGGGCTCGATTATTGGGCGAGCTTGGATCTTAAAATTTGGGAAAATTGGGACGAGTTTATGGCGGCGAACGAGAAATTTAAGCAGCGCTTCTTTTTTGCGACGACGAAGACGAACAAGCTCTACTACGAGGCGAAATTTCAGCCGGGCGATTTTTTGATTTTCGGCTCGGAGGGGCACGGGCTGCCGCTTGAGATCATGCGCACAAACCGCGAAAACTGCATCACGATCCCGATGAGCGGGGCGGGGCGCAGTTTAAATTTAGCCACCAGCGTGGGTATCGTAACCTATGAAGCGATCCGCCAAAACATCGATAAATTTGACTTTAGGAGCGCGGTTTGCGAGTTTTAGCGCTACTTTTTGCGATGTTTTTCTGCGGCGCGAGTGCAGCGGAGCTGAAAATCGCATCGTTTAACGTGCAAAATTTATTCGACGGCGTAAACGACGGCACGGAGTACGCGGATTTTGAGATCGGGCGCGGAGGCTGGAGCGAGCAAAAATACGAGCGCAAGCTGCAAGAGATAGCGGACGAGATAAGCGCGCTTAATGCCGATATTTTGGGGCTGCAAGAGATCGAAAACGAAGCGGTGCTAAAAGCGCTTGCGCAGAAGGCGGGCTATAAATTCTACGCTTTTTCGCGCGCGCAGACTGCACCTGCGGGCGTGGCAGTGATGTCACGCATACCGATAAAATTTCAAAAAACCTACCGCCCGACAGAGCTTAAAACTAGAGATATTTTGCGCGCTGATTTTGCGCTTGGTGGCACTGATTTTAGCTTTTATGTCGTACATATGCTCTCTGCACGCAATCCGCTAAGCGAGCGCAAGCGCAATTTCGCCTTTTTACGCGAGGTTTTGCAAGGGCACCAACGCGCTATCGTAGCGGGAGATTTTAATACGAATTTCGGGCGAAATTCTTTGCTAAACGAGCTTATCGAGCGCGACGGATTTAGTGATTTATGGGCGCTACATCCCTGCTCGCAGTTAAAGCATTTTGGCTCTTGTGAATCTCATGAAAGCGGCGCAGTGCTAGATCATATCTTGCTTAGCGACGATTTTTTTAGTAGCGAGCCGGGATATAAAAAGGATAGCTTCGCGTTTGCCAAATCCTCTCTCACTTCCGATCATTTCCCGATTAGCTTTATTCTGACCGACGAAGGCGCTTTAAAATCTATGCCGAGAAAGCAAGAATTTTTAGCTAAAAATACTGCTAGTGCCGCAAAGACCGTTACGATAGAGGAGCTTTACGGGCGCATTATAAGCGAGCCTGTGCTGATAAAAGGCGCAGTCGTGAGCTTTTTGCAAACCGCCACGGCTTTGCGATCTCCCAAGATGGAAGCGGAGTTTTTGTCTATGGCGGCAGCGGGCTACAGCTAGGCGATAAACTCGATCTGCTAGTAAAAAAGACGAAATTTTATAAGCAAAGCTTTGAAATCGACGATTTTGAGATCGTATCTAGAAGCGGCAACGTAGGCTCTATCGCGCCATACGTTTTGCCTAGCGCATCGGTGCGGCAGCTGCGCGCAGGAGATGTGATAAGCACGATCAAAGGCGACGTTAAAGACGGCATAATTGATCTAAAAGGCGCGGGCGAGTTTAGAATTTTTCGCAAAAGCGCTCCTGTACAAAACGGCAAAAATTTAGAATTTAAAAATGCCTATTTTACGATTTATAAAGGGCAAAAGGAATTTATAGTAGAATGATACACGCCGTTATAACCGCACTTTTCGTGCTTTTTATGATATTTATGATCGTAGGATTTAACCGCGAAATGATGGAGAAAAACGAAAAACGAAATCAACGAAAAAAGGATAAAGATGGAACTACTCATTGAGATTGGGGTCGAGGAGCTGCCTGCGATCCCGTTTTTAAAAGAGCGTGCGAATATCGCGCCAAAATGGCGTGCGGTACTTGAGGCTAACCGCATAAATAGTGACTTTCGCTTCGAATTTAGCCCGCGTAGATTCGTGCTATTTCACGAGGATTTTCCGCAACGCGGCGATGATGCGCAGATCGTAAGCACGGGCGCGCCAAAATCCGTCGCGCTCAAAGACGGTGCGTGGAGCCCTGCAGCGCTAAGTTTTGCTAAAAAATGCGGCATAAGCGAAAGCGAGCTGGAATTTCGGCAGATAGGCGGCAAAGAGGTGCTCTACCACGCTGCGGTGCAAAAGGGGCGCGATAGTCGTGAAATTCTAGGCGAAATGATAGAGGAGTTTTTACTATCGCTAAATTTTGGACGCGCGATGCGCTGGGGTAGCGGCAAGTTTGAGTTTATCCGTCCGATAAGAAGCATAGCCTGCGTTTTGGGCGGAGAAAACGTAGATTTTGAAATTTATGGCGTGCGAAGCGCGGCTGCATTTTTTCCGCACAGAAAATTTGGCTATGAAGCGATTAAATTTAAAGACGCCGCAGATTATTTCGCACTGCTGGAGCGTAACGGCGTAATTTTAAGCGAGCAAAAAAGAAAAGATAAAATTCTAAGCGAGTTTGCAAAGCTCGAGAAAAAGCATGGCTTTAAGATCGAGGTCGATCCTGCGTTGCTGGATGAAGTAACGGCTATCACTGAGTATCCGACGGCGCTGCTAGGCAGCTTTGAGCGAGATTTTTTAAGCGTGCCAAAAGAGGTAATCATCACTTCGATGAAGGAGAATCAGCGCTATTTTCCCGTTTTCGAGGGTAAAAACTTAAGCAATCATTTCGTTGTCGTTAGTAATGCGATCACCGATGATGACGAGCTGGTGATACGCGGCAATGAAAAAGTTTTACGCGCGCGCCTAAGCGATGCTATGTTTTTTTGGAAGAGCGATTTGCAAGCGGAATTTAGCCCTGAAAAACTTAAGCAAATTTCCTATATGCAAGCTCTTGGCTCGGTTTATGATAAGCAAGTGCGCGAGCTAGCGGTAGCAAAGGCACTGAGCGCGGATTATGCTACGCAGATCGAGGCGGAGATCGGCAAAAAGGATTTTGCGCAGGATGTGGAAAATGCCGTAATGTTTAGTAAAGCAGATCTTAGCAGCACGATGGTGGGCGAATTTAGCGAGCTTCAAGGCATTATGGGCAGCTACTATGCCGCACACGCTGGACTAGCAGAGCATGTATGCCGCGCGATACGCGAGCAATATCTGCCTAGCGGCGAAGATAGTGAGCTGCCAAGCGGTGTATTTAGTAGCGTAATCGCTGTGGCGATGAAATTTGAAACGCTCCTGGGGCTTTTTAGTATCAATAAAGTTCCAAGCGGCAATAAAGATCCGTATGCGCTTCGCCGCGCAGCTACGGGGCTAATTAAAATTTTACTAAATCAAGGATTGAGCTTTGATGCGAATGCGCTGGCGCAAAAGCTGGCGCCAAATTATAAGAAATTTGACATTTCTAAGCTGCTGGATTTTATAAAAGATAGGTTATACGGAATTTTTGATGAGATAAATCCGTCCGTGATCAAGGCGTGCATCGCAAGCGGCGAAAACGATCTATTACGACTAAGCAAGGCCATAAAGGCGCTGGGCGAGATCGCAGCAGCAGCGGATTTCGGGGAAAATTTTGCGACCTTTAAGCGCCTAGCCAATATCATCAAGGACGAAAAAATAGGCGCGGTGGACGAAAACCTATTCGAACACGACGCTGAGCGCGCGCTAAATGCGGCGTTCAGGGCGATTAAGCTCAACGAAAACGACGTGAGTGGGTATCTGCGCTCACTATTTGGGCTTAAAGGCGTGATTGATGATTTTTTTGGTAACGTAATGATAAACGTCCAGGATACCGCGATACGTGCAAATCGTATCGCAAATATCGGACAAATTTATCGCGCGTTTTTGCAGTTTGCCGATATCAAAGAGATAGGATTTTAATTCCGCTTAGAGCTCATTCACCCAAGGTTTGCGCGAACCTTGGGCAAAATTTTACCACGCAAAGGAGCGCAAATGCTAATCATCAACGCAAAATTACCAACTAAAAATCTAAAAATCTCAAAATTTCTCTCGCAGCTGATTCAGGGCTTTCTTTATCGCTACCTGCCTGTTTCAGAGCACGTAGGATACAGGCACGAATCAAGCGGTAAAATTTTTAAACGCACGGTGTTTGATTTTATCTTGCGAGGAGAGGATTTGCGCGTGCGATTTGATTGGGTTTGATTATTAAAGATTTATTTTATGTCAATTTAACTTTTATTCATTAATACTCCACTATGCTAAATTTTTATTATCTAAATATTCCAGAACACTTACAACTTGAAATAAATTATAAAACTTTTCAGATCATTTGTTTTGCAGTGTAATAGTCTCGCTAGATAAGTTTTGCGATTTTCGCTTTTCAAGTTCTAAATGATCAAGAATTTTTATGAGTTAAATTCTATGCGACAATTTCTGTAAATTTTAAAATAGTCAAAGTACGAGTTGAGCTATGCAAAATTTTTTGATTCTTGCAATATTGATTTTACGTCTTGACTATTGCTATAAAAATTTAAGCACCGAAATTTTTAAAAATTCTGCATAAATTCGGTTGCTACTTTTGTCTTACGCTGGAATGGCTTTTGTATTTTTTAGTCGCTGTAGTTTTAAATTTAGGTGCAATTTTCTTGATAAAGCGCTAACTCGTGTAAGATCATAAAGCTTTTTGCTTTTTCTACGTAATTTTATAAAATTTTATGTTTATTTTATGCAGTATTCTGTATAATTCGCACGGATAAACGAAGTGTTTTGCTATTTTTACTTATGAATAACACGATTTTTATTCATTTTATACGATTTTATGTATAATTAACGAATAAATTTGTATAATTTTCATATGTTAGAAACGAGCGATATATTCAACATTTTGCACAATGCCGTCGAAGCTAAAAACAACGGCAAAAAGATCTCGCACGCCGCGATGGCGCAGAGGTTAGGCGTGTCGATGCGGACGTATCAGGACTGGCGCTTGGGCACGACCAAGCCGCAAGCCGCGACCGCGATATGCCAGATGTTGTGCGAGCTCGATAGCGACGACGCTGCGTTTGTGCTGCATAAGATAAAAAAACTTATAGGAGAGTAGAGTGCAAAACATTACTTTGCAAGAAAAGCTGGATCTACAGGGCGTCTTTCGCGTAATTTATGAGAAAAAAGAGTCGAAATTCGCGATCTTTTACAAGGCGTTTTTGAAGAAATTTTTTAAAAATTTTAAAAAATAATTGGCGGAGGCATTTATTTATTATACTTTATGTGGCAAAGGCGGTAGTATCCATTAAATTTAGATGATTTTTCCTTTTTATGACGACCACGCCGATATTCTTTGTTTTGCAGTTTCAGAGGATGCTACCAAATTCTGCTTTATAAAATTTTTTCCATCTTTCTGCCTCTTTGACATCATCTAATTTAATTTTAAATTCTAACTTTGGCACATGATCTTAAATTTGTAGCGTAAATTTAATTAAAATTAATGCAGAATTCCTTCTTTAACCTAGCTTTTAAGATCCCTAGCGTGCATTTTTGCAAATATTTTGGAATTTGCTACTAAATGAGTTGCATTTAAATCTATTTATATTGCGGCAAATATACAGTTCGTTAAAATTTTAATTTGTGAGTAACTCCAAAATTTCATTCGTAACCCATAAATTTAACATATTTAGTAGGCGAATTGAAACCGAATGAAATTTCACATAAGTGCCCCATGCTGTATCTTATCCCAGCCACAACTAATCTTTTAAATTTTCTAGCAAGATGAGAATTCTACCCATTCCTGCCGCAAAAGGTGTATCGCGTAAATCCGTTTTGATTTCAATAAGATGAATTCTACCGCCTACGCAAATCGTGCAATAAGCCCATTTAGGCGTTTCAATTCCCAAAGGATAGAATTATTCCACATTCCTGCGGGACGCTATAAAATGTAGTGGCAGAAGTTTCAATTCCCAACGGGATGGAATTCTACAGCACGAATTTTGCCATTTTTCTAGGTAGAAAGTGTTAGGAGTATATATTTTTATGCCTTAAAATGGACTAAATTTAAAAAAGCGCCGATTGCTCAATGCCCAAAATTCGGCATTTCAGAATCTTAAAAGCAACTTTATCACTATCTATATGTATCGTGAGTGCAAATGTTAAAATCTAAATATAAGATATTCAAAAATCGAAGTGTGAATAATAAAAGCTGAAATTTTAAAAGCATATGCGTTTTTAAAGCCAATTCGTTCGCCGTTCCGTGCTTCAGATCAAATTTATTTCAAAAGCACATGCATTTTAAGAGGGCGTAATCTATAGGCGTAAGTGATTCTAGTTAAGATTAAAAAAGCATAAATTAAGCTCGAAGCCCTGAGACCTACCGCCATACCAGCCCCTCGTAAGGCACGCCTTCGCAGACATATTTTTTAATCTGATTGGCCTCGCGACGGATAATTTGACGCCAGGTTAGGCTCTGTCCTGCTACGTTCGCGCAAGATGCTAGTTTCTCAATCATTTTTAGCTCGATTTTTTGCACCGCTTCTCGACCGAATCGAATACGCCCCGCATCCGTTTCAAAATCTTTTGCCGTAATATCGCGTTTATTTAACATTCCAAAAATTAATCTATCGCCTAAAATAGGCTTAAAAATCTCTGCAAGATCTAGATGCAGACTTAGCGCACGGTAGTTTGGCTCGTGTAAAAAGCCGATGCGCGGATCAAGCTCGGTTTTGTAAATTTCGCTGAGGCAGACGTTATAAATACGCGTATTTACATAGCTAATGAGGGCATTAATTTTATCTGCCGGCGGGCGTTTGGAGCGCGTCGTAAATTTAAAACTGCGTTGATCCTCGATGATTTCGTTCCAGGCCGCGAAATACTGCTTGGCAAAGCCGCCTTCCACTGCCATTACCGCTGCTATGTCGCAGGCGCGCGCTAGGGCATCCAGATGCGGCGCAGTATCGAGCGAGACGCCGTAAGCCTTGCAATTAATGGCTGCATTTAAGATGCGAACGCGAGTAATCTCGCGAGCGATAAAAAGGCGCTTAGAAAGATCGTCAAAGGCCCGCAGCTGCGCCAAAAGCACAAAGCCGCTTTTATTTACAGAATTTGAAGTGTTCGGGAAAAAACTGCCGCGGAAGCTCTGATAGGCGCTAAAAATATGCAGCAAAATGTTATTATCAGCCAAAAACGCCATAGCATAGGTATCAAGCTCCACTCGCGCCAAAATATAAATTTCATCAATTGCGTTAATCGGCAAAATTTTACTAGTTAAAATTCCGCCCTCGTCGTTAAATTTATCGAAATATAGATTATTATCTTTGCGGCGCAATCGGCCTGGGCTCAAAATAAAATGCGTGCGATCCGATTTTTGCATACTTTATCCTTAAATTTTAGCTGAATATTGCTTCGTTTTTATCGCGTCCGATGACTAGGCGCTGTGAATATTTGAGCGAATTAAAAGTATAAATTACTACCGAATCAAGCTTGCTGGCGCATTCTTTTTGCAAAATCGCCATTAATTTTTTGAGATCGCTCGCTCTGATTTCACCCTCAAAAACACTGAATTGCACGCGAGGCAGAAACTTCTCGACCGCCTTTCGGACGCGCGTAGCGTTATTTTTCTCCTTTTCGTCGCTGCTTGAAATATCGTAAAATAAAATAGCGTACATTCTATCTCCTAAATGCAATAATCACGATAAGCGCAACTCTCGCAAATCTTTTGCAGGCTAAATTTAGGCGGCTTTGGCTCGTTTACAAGGGCGGCGATGCTGTTTAGAATTGTTTCGATTTTAGTAAAATTTTCGGCGTTATCCTCAATGGCTATGACGGTTTTGCCGCTAATTAGCTTGCCTTTCACCTCTTTTAAATTTAAGCCTGTTTTTAAAAGATAGATATAAAAAAGTAGCTGCATCTTGCCTGCTTCTGGATTTTTTAGGCTCTTTTTATATTCGGTGATGAGATAATGTCCGCGCTGCTTGGAAAGCTTATCAAATTTCAAATTTGAAAATGCGAATTCCTGCAAACCGTTCTCTTTAATATCCGCTAGCGCCTTGCCCATCAGCATGTTTTCATCTTCCTGATTGGCGTGAATATTGTGTCCGTAAAGCCACGCCTCACGCTTACAGGTGATGTAATAATTCACAAGCGTGCCGGTGATTTGGTCTTTGCAAAACATTAGTCGAAAAACTCATTCTTGAGATTTAAGGCGGCATCCTTTTTAATCCCGAAATTATTATTGTACGAAGTATCGCCGAATGGTAAATAATAGACATCTTTTAGCCCATCAATACGCTTTATATTCAAATGCTTTGCATCAAATTCTGTGATATTTACACCAAATCTATTAATTTTCTTAATAGTATTCGTAAATATATCTTTCTTATTAAATTTGTCCATATCAAGCCTATTGATTTCAAAAATTTCATTTTGAAATTCTTTAATATAATCTTCTTTTGGCTCAATTATTACTAAAATTTTAAGCCTATCATCCATCGCCTCGCTAATCTTTTCGTTTATATCGTAAAATCCGAGCTCTTGCATCTGCTCCGCCAAAAATAAACTCTCTAGGCTTTGCTTTATGGCGCTGAAATACCTAGTAGAAATATCTAAAATTTCGCTTTCGATGATATCTCTTTGCTTTAGAATTTTTACCAAAATATTATCGCTAATGCGTTTTAAATCACCGTAAATGAGATCGGAATAGTCGCAAATATCGTTAAATACGTATAATTCTTCCAGAGCTGTGAAATTTCTATTTATACGACCGGCAGTTTGGATAATCGAGCTAATGGGTGCTATCTCTCTAAATCCGACATCAAAATCCAAATCCACGCCAGCTTCGATAGACTGCGTAGAAATTAGCAAGATCGGATCACTGTGCCCACTTTTATTTTTAGTAATTGCATCTTTTATATTTTCGATATTTTTTCGTTTGTGATCGTCGCACATATATCCGTTTAGGCAAAAAACTTTAAATTCATCGTAAAATTCCAAAAATAGCTCTTGCGCTTTTTTAATGGTATTTACGACGACTAGTGTATTTTTGCCTTTTGCCGATTGTTTAATCTTATCTTTTAAAGCACTCTCATTGCCATCAAACCACTTTAAAACGTATCTATTTTGGTCTTTGAAATAATCTAAATTTGAAATTTCTTTAAATTTAGTCGCATCAACAATAGGCATCGTAGCGGACATAAAGATAAAAATGCAGCCAAATTTCTCCGCCATCATCTCGCAAAGTTTCATAAAATCCGCCCTAAACTTATACGGTACCGCCTGCGCCTCATCAATTATTATTACACTATTTTTTAATCGGTTAAATTTTACGCTATCTTTATTTTTGTTTCCAAAGAGTGCAAATATAAATTGATATAGCGTAGTTACGTTAATATCTCCGCTAAAGGAATCCATCAAAAATTTAACTTTAGAATAGCGATCTTGCGGGGTGCTTTCATCTATCGTAGTTTTGTGATGAATTTTATGAATTAATATATTTTTATCGTCTTTGAAAATCTCTTTTATCTCATCATAAACTTGATCTATGATAGCCGTAAACGGCAGCACGTAAATGATACGTTCTTTATTAAATTTAGCGGCAAAATTTAGCGCAGTCAAAGTCTTACCGTAGCCCGTAGGCGCAGTTAAAGTAAAAAGATTATGATTTACATCGAAATTATTTAAAACGAATTTTCTAAACTCGCTTCTTTTTTCATTTGGCTTACGATTTTCCAGGACTTTGATATATTTTTCGATCGTATTAGAATTCGCCGGTTTAGAAACAGGAATTCTTTGATTAAAAATAGCTTCATATTTGTCGCTATAAATAAGTGACGAAAATATGTCTTTGAAATTTAAAAAGTCATCATAATCAAACTTCTTTTTCGCAAATTTGAAATATTCTCTTAAATGTTTAGCTTTAATTAAAAGCTCATTTTTATCCCTTTTAATATCTTTGTAAATTTCTAAACCTAAAGCTTTATCTACGACTTCATCCCAAAAGCCTAGCTCTTTCGAGCTCTCAAAATATTTACCGAAATTTTTATTTTGCGTTGTAAGCTCACAAAAATTTTCTACATTTCCATGGTGTGATACGATGGATAAAAACCCAAAAGCCGTATCTAGCTCATTAAATTCTGAATTTAGTAAAAATATGTAAGCGGATAATAAAGCATGATTTTTATCTGCAATTTTTTCGGTAGGATTTTTTATATAAATCTGAAAATTAGTTTTTAGCTTAGCTATATCGTGATAAATTTTAACGCATTGCAAAAGCCTACTATCCGCTTCGGCAAGCATATTTGTTATATGCTTTATTAGTAGTTTGTTAGGATGTGATAGCGGCTCACTTTGCAAAATAGACCTTGTAGTCATTTATTTGATAAATATTTCCTCTATTCTTTGCTTTGATTTGACTATTGCCGCTTAACTTAATAACGAAATCTTTAAAATCCTTAAAAATTCGACCCTCTTCGCATCCGCAAGCCATTCTAGCCGTAGTAAGTCTGATATCAAGGCTTTGTGCATCAAATATAAAATCATCCATCAAAACGAACGTATCTATAAAACTTTCTTTTTCATGCACCAATTCACAATTTTTTATCTCGATATATTTAAAATCCGCTATACAAAAATTTATACCTAAATATGGTGTAAAGGAGCATCTATGAGCTTTTAAGCTGTCGATTATATTTTCTTTATAAGAAGCGTTTAAAGCACTTAAATCAACGAATATGATATATCTGGGATCTTTTATTAGCTCTTTATAAAACTGCTTTTTCTCGCTAGAATCTTGATAGCCTTGTTCGATATGCATACTTGACGATAGAGCAAATTTTATACCGTTAAAAATCATAGTTTTTTTGCGAAATTGCGAACTTAAAATAACGCTATAACCTATATCGTTAAATTTAAAATAATTCATTTCACCTATAATCGCTCCCAAAAGCCCCATGACAGCAGTCTTTGGCGGCACCGGGTATGTAAGAGACGAGTAGATAGTAGCTGGATGAGAAAAATGCACGTAATCTCCCGATAGCTCAAAAGCTATTATATCCATTTAAAATCCTATTTTTATCCAATTACTATCAAATTGTGATCTGTTATTTTGCTCGAAGTCAAAATCGCTCATATACTCTATTTTTTCGATCTCTTGCGCGTATCTGGTGAGTTTAGCTTTTAATCTAGAAAAATCAATCGTAAAATCATTTATACTTCTTATCTCTATGTCTTCTTTGCTACTATTTATAGCCACACAGTTATTTAAATCTCCAGCGAAAGTATCATTTTTATATGTAATTACTAGCATAAATCTAGGCATCTGACCCATTTTCGTGCGAGTAATTAAATTTTTAGTCCCGCTCCAGAGCGCTCCTAAAATCACTTTTACATCATCTTCACTTAAATTTGTAATCTTTGCACTATGATTATCCACTATTCCGTAAGTTGCAAACATTGCATAATTTAAAAAATCTTCTTCTCTAAACGTTTTATTTGCCTTATCGCTACCGCTTGCAAATGCGCCGGTGCCTTTTATATGCTCTACCGCAACTCTATGAAGCGATCTGCTCATTCTAAACTGAATTGGTCCAATAAATTGAATTCCGGCTGTTTTTATGCCTTCTTTTTTCATCTCGTCTTTATCCGATATCGGCAAAACTCCACCAAATGCGCGAATATCGATAAATTTAGATAAAATTTCTTTTTCAATCTCGATTTTTTCTTGCTTTACATTAATTACTTCACGTATTGCGCTTTTGCAATCTAAGATATTTTCATCTCTTTTATACTCTTTAATGAAAATCGTACTTTCGTCTTTTTTCATAATTTCATCTCTAATTGTTCGCTTTATACGTACATCAGTAACTTCTGCTATACCCGTCTCATCGTCTATCCTAGGAGCGTTATCTCTTAGCATATCGCCGTTTGGATTAAAATTTTCGCCGTCCCAAAGAAATAGAATTTCCTTCTTTTTCATTACTCGTCTCCTTGAGTGTTATCTTTAATATATTTCGTAAAATCACTTCCGCCCATAGCAAAAGCCAGAGTTACATAAGCGCTCTTAACCCGCTTTTGAGATAAAAACGCACTTGGTAAAATTCCAATCAAAATATCGCGCATGATTTCTATATTAGCGCTTCTTTTTCCTCGCGATACATTGGAGAGTTTTTTGTTAGTTTCATCGCACTTAGTCCAAATCCGTTCTAAAAGCTCTTTCGTAATTAGTCCGGCATTATTCAGCCATTTTTCTAATGAACTATTTTTGCTAATAGCAAATTGACGATTTATCAACCCTGCAGACATCATTCCTAGCAAATATGCGCTCTGCAATACCTCATTATATTTTAGAAATTCGCTATTTTTCAAAATCGAGTTTATTAACTCTTTTTTATCACTTAAGCCTTGCAAATTAACCTCCCTTGCAAATGATATTTTTTCATTTAAAGCACCTATTTCATTAAAGAAATTTTGATATTTTTCGATACTTTTTATACTTCTATTTTGATATGTCTTAACGCAATTAAAATAAAATCCCCACTCTATTTTTGACGCATAACTAGAGTTAATATTGCCTTTATAAATCAAAGCAGCATATTTTTCCATCATATCATCTAAATTCATCCTGTTTTGCGATAATAAAAAATTCATAATGTCGATGTTTTTAAGAAATAAATTTTGCATGTAAATAGTATCGTCTTGTTGATCTTTACTATCTTTTCGCCTAATCGCCCTAATGTTATATCTACCCATTAAATCGGAAATTTTAGAAATATAAGACGGCAATACATCATCTATTTGCAATAATACATTAACCGCAGCATTGCTTTTTTTATAAAATAAAATTGTATTTAGCACGGGCATATTTGCTTGCGCTTTAGCTACGGATTCCAACTCGTAATTAATACTTTCTTCGATATTTTGTATGCCTTGCAGATCTTTTTTCTTTTCGCTCGGATCTTTTAAAATTTCCACTATTTTTTCTAATAAATTTGCATCATTTACCATTAACGTCGGTAAGACCGCCATTTTATCCCCGTAAAAATTAAAAGATAATTCCTTATCAATTGCCATAAAACCGTTTTTAACCAAATTTGCATTAGCACTATTTAGAGGTAGTAATCTAACTTTAATGTCTTGTAAAGCAGTCGGCAGCTCATTTACGGAACAAAACGCCAAATTTGAATCTCCACCGATGACCATACTATTT
>ERZ773008.1876-NODE-1876-length-14356-cov-4.786798_pt1 | contig 14356 bp, 21 predicted proteins | sample MGYA00580664_ERZ773008 | MGnify/ENA primary metagenome ERZ773008 (study PRJEB29015, sample SAMEA2738016) | human oral metagenome | biome: human oral; feature: human-associated habitat; material: dental | place: China | collected 2048 ... | reverse complement strand
TATTCGGGTCGTCAATCGAGGGAATCTCGACCGTCTCATACGGCACTTCGCCATCCCAGTAATGCGGGTTCTTCTTCATGACAGCCTTTTCCTTGGTGAAGGATTCGCAGACGTAAGGCCCCGTGCAGATCGGTCCCTGCTTTGCAAAGTCGCGATCCTTTTCCGCCGACACATCGACGATGAGGAAGAGCGGGTCGGCGAGGTAGCCGGGCATACTCGGCGCCGGCTTATCCGTCGTGATGATGAGATTCTGTCCTTCCGCCTTCATCTCCGTGTACTTGAAGAACGTCGCGGCGCGCGTGTTCTTGGCAAAGGCGCGCTCGATGGAGGCCTTGACAGCCTCTGCCGTCAGCGGGTTCCCGTTCGAGAACTTCACGCCGTCGCGGATCTTGAACGTCCACGTGAGCTTGTCGTCGCTGATCGTCCATTTCTCTGCGAGCCACGGCTGGATGTTCATCTTCTCATCAAACTTCGTCAGCGTCTCGCCCATACCGTAGCGCATGACGACCCAGCCGAAATAGTTCTCCGTCGGCTCCAGGCTGTCGGCGAAATTCGTCACGCCGACCTTGAGCGTCGAAGTGTCCGCCTTGTCCGAGCCACAGCCTGCAAAGATTGCGGCGGAGAAGATCAAGGTGAATACCAGGAAAAGCCATCGTTTCATTTTGTTCACAAAAATACCCCTTTCTTAATTTGCCTTTTTGGGATCCATGACATCGCGCAGGCTGTCGCCCCAGAGGTTGAAGACGGCGACGACGACGAGGATGGCGACGCCCGGATAGACCATGAGCCAAGGCGCTGTCTGGATGAACTGCCGCCCCTCGTTTAGCATGAGTCCCCACTCGGGCGTCGGCGGCTGGGCGCCGAAGCCGAGGAACGACAGGCCGGCAATCTCCATCATCATGGAGCCGATGTCTGTCGCCGCCGTCAAGATGATCGTCGGCAGAAGATTCGGCGCGATGTGACGCCAAATGATCATCGACGTGCGCGTGCCGTTCGTGACGGCTGCCGCGAGGAAGTCCTGCTGCGCCAATTTGAGCGTCAGACTGCGTGCCAAGCGCGCGTACTTCGTCCAGCCGACGACGGAGAGCGCCAAGATCGTGTTGGCGATGCTGCCGCCGAGCATGCCGGCAAAAACAATCAGATTAAGGGCCACCAGGGTGGCAAACAGCCATTTCATGCGTTTTCTATCCAGTTGAGCAGTCCGAAAATCACGAGATTATCTACAATTTTGACTTGCTTGTCTAAAGTAAATGCCGCCGGCAGCGCCGCGGCGACCTTGGCCGCGCCGCCGCCGGTAATCAAAACGTCCACCGCGCCGCTGCTGCGCGCTGCCAGCCGCGCGTGCATCAGCATCAGCGCGCCGCATACCGCGTCGATCATGCCGGTGGCGATGGCGTTGGCGGTGGTGGTGGGAAAGGGGTAGTGCTGGCCGTCGGGGCGGCCGAGCCGGTCGGTTTTGCGGCAGAGCGCTTCTTTCATCAGGTAAAAGCCGGGCATGATGCTGCCGCCCAGATAGTGGTTGTCGGCGGTGAGCACGTCGATGGTAACGGCGGTGCCGCAGCTGACGATGACGCAGGCGCGGTCGGTGAAACGGCGGCTGCCCAGCGCGTTGAACCAGCGGTCTGCGCCGTGTTCTTCGGGGTTGCGATAGTGGTTAATCATGCCCAGCGCGTGGGGCATAGAAGTGAGCCATTCAATCGGGCGTTGCAAGCGGTAGGCAACCGTTTCGCGTTTCGCCGCGCTGCACACCGATGAGCCCACGATGCGGGTGTCGGATTGCCCGTATTCTGCCCATTCGTGCACCAGACGCGACAAATCACGGTAAGGCGCTTGCCCTGTCCGCAGGATGACACCGTTTTCCACCCACGCCCATTTAAGGCGACTGTTGCCGCTATCCAGCAGCAGATAATGATGGCTGCGAGCGTGCAATTGCTCGGGACGGCGCAGGCTCACTTCGCCGCTGGCGATGTGTTGCACGCCGCCGTAGTCGGTTTGCAGGCGCAATTCGCCGCGTTCGGTTACGCCCAGCGCATGCCCGTATTGCGCGATTTGCTCGCCGCGCAGTAAATAAACGGTTTGATTTTGGTCGCGGTGCGCGGCTTCATAGGCAGCCTGAAAAGCGGCAAAACCTGTTTGCGCAAATTGCGTGAGATGGCGGTGCAACTCGTTGAGCAACATGTTAAACACTTCGGCTGCGCTGTGCTTTTCATTAGAGGCAGCCTGAAAAGAGGTGCTGTGTTCAACGTGTTCGGGAACAAGAAAATTGATGCCAATGCCAATCGCAGCATGGGTTTGATTGTTGTTGCGCACGGTTTCAATCAAGATGCCGCCCAGTTTATCCATGCCGATAACCAAGTCGTTTGACCATTTGATTTGCGCCGCGCAGCCCAGTTGCGACAAAGCACGTTGGCACGCCAGTGCCACCACCAACGCCAATGCGCCCAACTCAGCTTGCGTTTGTTCAAACGCCCAGCCAACGCTAAACATCAAACATTCGCCAAGCTGGTTGTGCCAACTTTTACCTTGCTGCCCACGCCCCGCGTTTTGCGTATGCGCCGCTATCACCCGCTGATGAATAGAGCAGCCTGAACGCGCGTCATCCAACAATAATGTGTTTGTGGACGCAGTTTCAGGCTGCACTTGCACATCAAACAAAGGATGCCGCGTGTTTTTAGGCAAAAGCGCAATGGATTTAGCCAGTTTCCAATAACCATCGTTTTGACGCAGCAAGCCGTGCAAATGCTGCGGAGCTTGCTGCCATAAGCTGTTAAGCTGGGCAGGCGTGGTTTGAGCGATTTGAGCCAGCTCGGTTACATGGCGAGGTTTGCCGTCTGATAAGGCAGTAAGTAGAAGCGCAAAAGGCATGAGTAGTGAAAATAGAAAAAAGGGGGGATTTTACACGGTTCATAGGATTTAGGGCGGACTAAACGGCATTTAATCCCTTACTATTTCCCAAAAAACAAAACGCCCTGACCATTCCGTCAGGGCATTTTCTAATCTTTCCTTTCATTCTTACTTAGCCGCATCAGCCTTAGGAGCAGGCGTAGCAGGCTTAGGCGTAGATTTAGGTTGAGCCGCAGGCGCAGCACCCCCCACTGTCAATTCACTTCTCAACTTATCCACCGTTTTTTGTCCAAAGCCAGGCACATTTTTCAAATCATCTACCGATTTAAACGCCCCATTTTTTTGACGATATTCCACAATAGCAGTCGCTTTTTTCGCCTTAATCCCTTTCAACGTGCTCAACTGCTCCACCGTTGCGGTATTCAAATCAACCGCAGCCAGTGCAAAAGAGAAGCTCAAAGCAGCCAGTGCTGCCAAAAATAATTTTTTCAACATAATAAAAACTCCATTACATGGTTAAAAAGAAAGCGTATTTTATTTTTAAAGCATTTATTGTGCAAGTAAATCATTGCTGCCGTATAAAGATATGTTCACAAAGATATGTTCACAAAGATATGTTCACTGTTTATGTGGGGGACTGATAGTTTTTGCACCGCGCCGATTTGCGCAGGACTTTGCTCAACCCCTTGCTACATCAAGGATGCAAGCGATTTGGCTTCCCCATGCGATGACGCTGGCTTTTTCAAAAAAACGATAAAAACCTATCAAATTCCTAGCAAAAGCTAGTGGATTTCGCGCAAAAATGAACGCGGTTTAATCAGGAATTAATATCCGATTAAACCGCGTTTAAATTTTTCAGCATCATAGCAGCCGACCTAGCCAGACTACTTTGCCGATGATGGCGTAATCATCATCAGCGGATAGCTCAAACGGCGGATAGGCGGCATTTGCACTGATAACCAGCAATTTGTTCGGCAGGCGCTGGATGCGTTTTACAAACACTTCGTTGCCGATTCGCAGTGCGTACAACCCGTCGCGCACTTCGTTTTGGGCGTGGTCAACCAAGATTGTGTCGTTGTTTTTTAGGACGTCGTCCATGCTGTCGCCGCTTACTTTGACGACTGATAGCCTGTCAAACTGCGATGTAACAAAGGTTTGCAGCCATTCGGCGCGGAAGGCGAGCGTGTTGATGGGCTGTTCGTCGTCCACCCACACGCCTGTGCCGGCGGACAGGCGCACATCGTAGTATGGGATAAACACAAAATCATCAATATCAACGGGGTTGCCCTGCGTGTCGCATACGCCTGAGCTTTCAGGCTGCTTGTCTTTACGCTTTTGGGCAGCCAGTTGGCGCACGAGCTTATCGGTGCGAGCGATGTTATCCGCTAGGGACATTTCTTGGGGCTGCGCTGGAAAAGGCTCGCCTTTTCCCGTTGCCAGCCATTCAAGGCTAACCTTTGCTGCATCGGCTAATCTAACTAAATTAGACATTTGCGGGTCTGATTGTCCTGAAATCCAACGGGCGGCAGACGGTTGAGCAATTCCTGCATTTCTTGCTAGCTCTGAAACATTTCCTTTAAAAATATCCAGAACAACCGCCATTCTTTCGGCAAAATCAACGTTAATCTTTTCCATAATTAAGATAAACCTAAATTTTGTTTTTAAGTTCAACGTGAATCTTAAAAACATTCCTTTTATTTTCAATAATTTGAATTTTAAAATTCAAAAATCCCAAGTTTTACCTAAAAAAGACTTGCAAGGTTAAACTTTCACGTTTATTATACGCACAAATATTAAACAAACACGTTTAACAAACGTAGGAATAACCATGCAAAAAAATACAGCAACAGAACCATTAAAAGATTGGCATCGTGCTGATGTGGTTGCCGCTCTCAAGCGAGTTGGCTGGACGGTGCGGGCATTATCAAGGGCAAACAAGTTATCTGAATATACGCTTTATACTGCTCTTGACCGTCCTTACCCCAAAGGGGAAAGGATTATTGCAGCAGCATTAGGACTGGAAAGCAAAGATATATGGCCAGAGAGAGAAGCTAAACGCAACTTTAAGCCTACTCTTTTGCATCAACCGCCATTTTCATTATAGCAAAAAGATTAAGCAATTTAACGTGAAAGTTTAAATTATGGAAAATGGGAAAATTTTTTTAAGTGCATCGGAATTGGAAAAAATGCAACTCCCGATGTTACCCAAAACGCAAAAAGGGATAGCAGAGAAAGCTAAACGTGAAAATTGGCTGGCTCGCAAGCGCAATAAAGTAGGTGGCGGCATGGAATACGCCGTATCCAGTCTCCCCCAAGCCGTGCAGCACGCCATTGTGCAAAAGCAAACTGCCAAACTCTTAACCCAAGCCCAGCAACCTGAAAACGCACTCCCTGCGCCAAAGGATGACCAACTGCCTTTATCGCTGGAAGACAACACGTCTGCACTTAATGCGCTGACCCAAAAGCAAAAAGACTGCGCCAATGCTCGCTGCGCGATTGTGCAAGACATTTTGCATACTGGTAATTTACTTAGTTTATCACGCAAACGCGCGGTTGCCTACTTTTTGGAACAGCTGCACGCGGGCACGCTGCCCGAACGGCTTAGCCGCCTGATCGGCATTGCCAATGCCCGCAATAACGATAAACGCCTGGTCAGCCCGCGCACACTTATCAGCTGGGTGGATGCCTATGTGCAATCCGATAAAGATGCCAATCGCCGTTTGCTGGCTTTATCGCCGGCCGCCACCAAGCTGGAACGCTCGCCGTTTGCCGAAAGCTGGCTGCCGCGGTTTGTGAAATGGCACAAAGTGCCGCAAAAGCCTGCGCTGGCGCACAGTTATGAGCGTTTTAAAGCGCAATGGCTGGCAGACGGGCTGCCTGAAAACGAATTGCCCAGCCTGCGCAAGGTGCATCGGGTGTGGAACAAGCTACCCAAAACCTTCCGCGAGCAGGGGCGCAGCACAGGGCAGGCGTATTTGACGCTGCTGCCTTATGTGAAGCGCGACTGGCATGTGTTGCAGCCCAATCAGGTGTGGATTGTGGACGGACACAGTTTTAAAGCGCGGGTGAAACACCGCGATCACGGGCAGCCTTATGTGCCTGAAATTACGTTGGTGGTAGATGGCTGCACGCGCAAGATTTTGGGGTTTAGCATCACCACGGGCGAAAGCAGCAAAGCGGTTGCCGATGCTTTGCGTATGGCGTTAAAGCATGGCGGATTACCCGTGTTGATATACAGCGACAACGGCAAGGGTGAAACAGGGCGCGATATTACAGGGGAACTCACCGGCTTTTGCCCGCGCTTGGATATTGAACATAAAACAGGCACACCCGGTCGGGCGCAGGGGCGCGGGATTATTGAGGGCTTGTGGGACGTTACCCTGATTAAACAAGCCAAAACCTATGCCAGCTATCACGGCAAGGATATGGACAAAAGCGCGGGGCATTTGATGTATCGCAAAACCAATAGCTGGGCGAATGCCGAGATGAAAGGCAAGCTGCTGACCGACGAGCAGCGGCGATACCAAAGCAAAATGCCCAGTTTTCAACAGTTTTTTGCCGATTTGCTGGCGGTGCTGGACGAATACAACGCCAAGCCGCACAGCGCACACCCGAAAAAGCCCGATGGCACGCATTTTAGCCCGAATGAATACTGGGATTACCGCATGGCGCAGCTGCCGATAGACCAACATCCCGAGCAGATTAGCGAGGAAGAGCTGCGCCTGCTGGAACGCAGCATGGAAGAGCGCACGGTGCAACGCGGCTGGATACAGTTTAACCACGCCGGCTATTTCAGCACTGCGCTTGCGCCTTACGATGGGCAAAAGCTGCTGATTGCTTACGATTGGGACGATGCCAGCCATATTGAGGTGTATCAGCCCGATGGGCGGTTTGTGTGCACCGCGCAATTAAACGGTAACACCCGCGCCGCGTTTGAAAACGTGGACAGCATGGCAGATACGCAACGCAAAAAACGGGTGGCGAAACAAATTACGCTGAAAAACAACCAAATCCAACGGCTGCAAATGGACATTAACGGCGGCAATGTGATTGAAAACACGCCTGATTTTGCGCAGATTTTGCCAAGCGAGCCTGTGCCAGCGAATGAGCATGAGTTTGATGTGTGGAATGGGGTGGATTGGCGCGATGATGAAGAGAGTGCGCCTGCTAAGAAACAGTATTTTAATTTTGGATAGAAAAGGGAAAAAACCATGAAATTACAACAACGATTGGCGCAGTTTATGCAGGCGCACAATGTGTCGCAAAACCAAGTTGCCAAGGGGATTGGTAAAAGCGCGGCAGCGGTGAACCAATGGCTGCAAGGCAAGTATGCGGGCGACAACGATGCGTTGGAACAGCTGATTGGCGCTTATTTGAGCCGCGAACAAGGACGCTTGGCAGTTAGCCGCTTGGCAAAGCAATGGGTGGAAACCGCCACCGCCAAGCGCATGCTGGGGCTGCTGACCGCCGCGCACCGCGACCGCGAAAACGCCTTGCTGTATGGGCAGGCAGGCATGGGCAAAACCACCGCGCTGCGCCATTACGCCGCCGAGCATCCTGATGTGGTGTTGATTGAAGCGATGCCCACCTACACCCCCGCCGTGGTGCTGAAAACCATTGCCAAGAAGCTGGGGATACCCGTTTCAGGCAGCATGAACGACATCAACGAAGCGATTTTGGGCAAGCTCACCGACAGCGGGCGCATGATTGTGGTGGATGAAGCGGAGAACCTGTCCACCAAATCGCTGGAAATTTTGCGCCGTTTGCATGACAACGCGGAGGTGGGCTTGGTGCTGGCAGGGATGCCGCGCTTGCGCAGCAATTTGATGGGACGGCATGGCGAGCTGGCGCAGTTGTTTAGCCGCGTGGGCTATGTGTTGGAGCTGCCTGAAAGCATGGCGGATAAGGAGTTGGCGCAAATTTGCCAACACACGCTGCCTGAATTGAGTGAGGTGTTGAGTAATAAGATGGTGCAACGCGCTAATGGCAGCCCGCGCCGCTTGTGGAAAATGATGACGATTGCCGACCGCACCAGTAAGGAAACGGGCGATGCGATTAACGCCGATATGTTGGAGCAGCTGGACAAAATGCTGTTGAAAAACTGATGGTTATATTTTTTTGCCTGTTGATTTTTGTAACTATTTGATTTTAAAGGAAACGTAAAATGAACAATATAAATAGCACACGCGGATTGTGGCGCGATTTGGCGATGCTGGTGGCAGGGATGCTGGCAGGGATGATGCTGACGGCGGCGAGTTCGCATGCGCAGCCGCCTGTGCAGCCGATGCCTGTTGCAACGGCGGTGGAAAAGAATTGCGACACGTTGTGGAACACGCCGTATGAAGAGTTAAGCGCAGCCGAGCAGGAAGCGCGTTACCAATGCGACGAAGCGGAAGCGTTGGTGGACAGATGGGCGGCGGCGAGCGGGGAGGAGCAGCTATGACGCATTACATCCTTTACCTGCCCAGCGATACGCACGAGCCTTTGCCGATTGGCACGATTGACTATCGCGCGGCTGCCAACCAAGCCATTTTGCAGCTGGACGGCAGCAAGGAGCAGACGTTTTACAGCGTGGCGGCTGCCATGAAAAGCGTGCAAAACCGTTATCCCAACGCATTTTTGGAGGAAGTATGAGCGAAGTGATTAACCGCTACACCGTGCAAATCCATGTGCATTATGACCGCGAAAGCAAGCGATATGGCTGCACGGTGCGCAATCTGGTGGGCGAGCTGCTTTGCCCTGAAGCGCAAACCAACTATCCCGCCCAAGCGGATGCCATTTATCAAGCCTTGCATCATTTGGCATTGGAAAACAATTTTTCAGGCTACCTAAAAGAAGCGGAGTGTTAAATGAGCATCGCCGAGCAAGAACCTGATTTAGCCAGCGAGCTGCGCCATGCCCGCAGCGCCATCTGGACGGTGGCGCAGATGGGCGGCGAGAGTGCCAAGCTGCTGATGCAGTATATCGGCTGGTTTGCCCCACCTAACGGCAAATTGAGCTTTGGCGAGATTTACCAGCATTTATGCGCCGTGCAAGCGATGTTTAACGACAGCACGGCAGCGCAATGGCAAGCCGCCTTGCGGCAGATGTTGGCGGATAAGGTTGCAGGCAGCCTGAAAACGCCGCTGACCGACCATTTGGCGTTGGAAGACTATTTAACCGCCGCGCGAGCGCAGCAAGCCCATCGGCAGCCTGAAAACACATTTGAAGCCGATGCAGCCAACCCACCGCCCGCGCCCGCAGTCAGAAGCAGCTATCCCGACGGCACGCAGCTTATTCCCAAGCCCACCCCGCCGCCTGCGGGCAAAGCACCCAGCGCGGAACAAAAGGCACGCGCACATGAGCTATGCCTAGCCATGAAACAAGCCTGCCGCGCCCGTGGGGCAGCCTGAAACCTAAAATGGAACAGCGGCGGCTCGCCGCCATAAACCACCCAACTAAACCTAATTTAACCCCCCTTTAAGGAGACCACCATGGCAAAACCTGCCAAAACCCGCATTAAAACCACCGCGCAAATCGCCGCGCAAAGCAAAGACGATGTCATCGCCTTTATCCGTGAAATGGGCGATGTGAGCCGCGAAGTGAAACGGCTAGAAGCCACCATGAACGACGGCATCGCTGCCTTGCAACAGCAGTATGCCGACCAATCCGCCACACACAATCAACGTTTGGACGAGCTACAAAACGCCGTGCAATTGTGGTGTGAAGCCAACCGCGATGCGCTCACCGACAACGGGCGCGTGAAGTTTGCCGATTTGGTAACCGGCATTGTGAAATGGCGCAACAACCCGCCCAGCGTGCGCATAACAGGCGTGGATGCCGTGATTGCGCTACTGAATGCCGACCCCGAGCTGGCGCGGTTTATCCGCACCAAAGAAGAGATTAACAAAGATGCCGTGCTCAACGAGCGCGTGCTGTTTGACCAAGGGCAAGTGCCCGGCTTAAAGATTGTGGAAGGCAAAGAGTATTTTGTGATTGAACCACATGACCAAGAGTTGAGCGGGGTGTGAGCAGCCTGAAACCAACTAATCCCCAATCCAAGCGGGCTGCTTGCAGCCCGTTTCTTATTAACAAAAACAAAGGACAATACCATGACAACCCCAACCGTCCATATTTCCAATAATCGCGTAGTAACCACATCGCTAGACATTGCCCAACATTTTGGCAAACAACATAAAGATGTACTTCGCGCCATCAAACAGCTTGATTGTTCCACTGGGTTTACAGAGCGCAATTTTGCGCTTTGCCATAAAAACAACGAGTTGCAAAACGGCAAGCCCCAACCCTATTACGAACTTACCCGCGACGGTTTTGTCTTTCTTTGCATGGGTTTTACAGGCACAGCCGCCGCGCAATGGAAAGAAGCCTATATTGCCGCGTTTAACCACATGGAACAGCAGTTCGCCGCCCCAGCCAAAGACCATGCCCGAGCCGTGTTGGCAGAATTTGCCCCCACCGAAGCACAAATTTTGCGTTATCACCAAATGGGCTTAACCCTAAGCGAAATCGGCAGGCTGCTCAATCTAGAAGCAGGCAGCGTTGCCAACCGCCTCAAACGGCTCACCGCGCTTAATCTTGCCCACTATCAGCCCAGTCCCGCGCTATCTGAGCGCAGCAGGCTTGCCCATCGCCGCAAAGGCTATTGGATTATTCAAGAAGTGTTTGTGTTTGAGTAGATGTTAGGTTTAAACCCTATTTAAAACCCCGCCCGCCATCTGATGATATACAGATGACGGGCGGTTTTTTTGTGGGAAAAGGCTTGACGGTAAACGTGTCCACGTTTATAATTCATTTCATGGATTAGGAAATAGAAATCCCGCCGTGGAGGCGGCGGGAAATCCGAAAAAGAAAGGAGGTGATGAAAATGATTAAATTCTTAATCCTGCTGATTTTGTTACTAATCTCTCGCAAAGCTTGGTAATAAAATCTAAGTAGTAAAAAAGGGTGGCGGCAACGCTGCCCTTCCTCCAAACTCTATTGATACTTTAAACCAAACAGCCCTGAAAATCAAGGAGTATGCCTATGGTTGATAAAAAGCTGGCTGAAAACCGAAAACGCTATGAAGCTAAACGAGTAATTAAAAAGGCTTCGTTCAATAGTGAAACCGAGAAAGAAATGCTTGAATTTGCCAATAGTGTTGATTTTTCTCAATGGGTTAAGGCTAGAATACAAGAATGGTTAAAAAAATAGCTTGACGTTTAAACGTGTCCACGTTTAAAATTTAAATCACAGCAGAATATCGCTGTAATAGAACTCCGCCTAAGCGCGAACTTAGGCGGAGCAGTGAGAAAGCAATACGCGAATATTCTTTCTCGTGTCTTTTAAATGTACTTCAAAAGAAAGGTAATTCTACCATGAATGCACCCATTCAACAATTTAACCCAACCCAAATCGCCATTATTGACCACAACGGCAGCAAATGGCTGACCGCCGAACAGCTTGGTTTGGCTTTGGGATATTCCGAAAAGAAAGCGCGTGATAGCATCAACCGTGTTTATTTACGACATATTGATGAGTTTTCCGAACAAGATTCAACCACCGTCAAATTGACGGCGGTTGATGGAAAGCAAAGAGAAACAAGAATTTTCTCCCATACAGGTTGCAATTTGTTGAGCTTTTTTGCCAATACGCCAAATGCCAAACAATTCCGCAAATGGGCAGCGCGTGTGTTGGCAGGCGAAATCCAGCCGCAGAGCAGCCAACTTGCCGATCTTGCTGCGCAAAACAGCATGCTGAAAGCGGCATTGCTGAAACATCATCCTGAATATCGCGCGATTAAAGTGATGTATGATGGCGGACTGGAAAGCTGGCAAATTGGCATGGCGGTGGGCTTGTCGCGCCACAGCATCCGTCGCAAAGTAACCGAAATGCGTAAACTGGGCTTGTTGGCACAGGTGAAACCGCGCAGCTTGCCTGCGCCCGCGCAACAATCTTTGGCTTTGGAGGGCTAATCATGAACCTGCCACGCGAAGAATTAGACCAAATCACCACCACGTTAATGGAAATCAGCCAAGTTACCGATTGGCTGGCGAGCTTGAATGCTGAAAGCCAAGAAGTATCTAATGGTTTATCCTGCATTTTGGTGGATGTGCGCGATAAGGCGGATCATCTGTTGAATATGCTGGCTTATCACTAAACCATTTTATTTAGTTTAAACCGCCTTTGGGCGGTTTTTTTGCGTCTTTTTGTCTTTCAGGCTGCCTTTATTTGGTATAATAATCAAACTTTTAGTTTGAAATTTAAGGGGAATGATATGGGGACTAGCAATCGCCAAAAAATGTTAAGCAAAATCCATATCGGCAAAAAGCAGCTGGGGCTGGATGATGATGTTTACCGCGATGTGCTGGCGCAGGCGACAGGCAAGCGCAGTTGCAAGGATATGGATGATGGCGAGCTGGCAGCGGTGTTGAATCTGTTGCAGCAAAAAGGCTTTGGCGCGGATGTGGACGCGAAAGCCTATCAGCGCACGCCGCTGCATTTTGCCGAGCATGGCGCGATGATGCGCAAAATGGGCGCATTGCTCACGCAAACAGGCAAAAGCTGGGCATACGCGCACGGCATTGCGCGCAAGATGTTTGGGGTGGAGACGGTGCAACGTTGCAATGGCGAGCAGATGCGCAAGGTGTTGGCGGCGTTGAATTATCAGGCGCGGCGCACGGGGCAGAAGGCAGCCTGAAACAGACAAGGCGGGCAAAAAAAAGCCCACGCATTGGGCGCAGGCGTATTCAAATAACAGTATCGGTTTGAATTTTAACACAGAATACGGAGCGTTTGATGCAAAAAGATGATTGGGATTGTTTGCCCGAGAGCATCCAGCGGATTGCGGAAGTGATTGGGTTGGATGGGGCGGAAAGATTGGTGCAGGCGATTGGTGGCGCGCGGTTTAAGTTTGGCAAGGGGCGGCAGAATACGGCGCGGATGAAGCTGCTGCATAAGGCGTTGGGCAAGGAAGATGCGGAGAAGCTGGCGGCGGTGTTTGGCGGGGATGAGCTGTATATTCCGCGCTGCACGGTGCAGCTGCGCAAGGTGCGCAATCGGCGGTTTCGGGCGGCGTTTATGGCTTTGACCGATGGCGGCAAAACCAGCAAGGCGATGGCTTTAACCGAGCTTTGCCCGCAATTTGGGCTGTCGCATCGCACGGCGGATAAGATTTTAGCCGAGCGCGATGTGGTGGCGGTGCAGGGGGCGTTGTTTGATTGAAGAGTATTTAAAAACCGTTTAACGTGGCAGCGCGTTGGGCGGTTTTTTGCTATGACAAAATAGGCGTGAAATAAATAGGCAGCCTGAAACCTTGCTTGGGGTTTCAGGCTGCCTTTTTGCGTGGGGCGAAGCCTTGCGTCTGACTGGTGCGGCTGCGGTTTGGGCATGATGGCAACCTACTGAAACCATCATTAAACCATCATTAAACCCTAAAAGGAATAAGCATGAATACACAACCTTCCGAGCTGGCATGGCTTGCCATCGCCCGCCGCGAAATCGGCACACGCGAAATCGCGGGCAAAGAACACAACAGCAAAATCCGCAACTGGCTAATTAGCCTAAACGCATGGTGGCAAGATGACGAAACGCCGTGGTGCGGCACGTTTGTTGCCCATTGCGCTCGCGAAGCCAAACGCGCCCTGCCACAGCATTGGTATCGCGCCAAAGACTGGCTGAACACAGGCACGCGCTTGGATAAACCTGCCTATGGCTGTGTGGTGGTGTTTGACCGTGCGGGTGGCGGGCATGTGGGCTTTGTGGTGGGTAAGGATAAGCAGGGCAATTTAATGGTGCTGGGCGGCAATCAGGGCGATGCGGTGAACATTAAGCCGTTTGCGATGAGCCGCGTGGCGGGCTATGTGTGGCTGGATTGGGCGGATGGGCGCAAATCGTCGCCCAAGCCTGAACGTTTTGCGCTGCCGCTGTTGGACAGCAATGGGCAAGTTTCGCGCAACGAACGCTAGGAGGCAGCCTGAAATGAAACGGTATGCAACTTTGGTAAGAGCTGTGTTGGCGTTAAGTATTGTTCAGCAGCCTGAAATAGCTACAACAAAATTGCGTCGCCTACACCTGCCCAGCAGCGTTGCTATTCGTAAAAATCGCCATAGCGGCGTGGCAGCGGCGCGGCGGGCTAAACGCAAGGGGAAACGATAATGCAAACCCATGAACTGATTGCCGTTGCGCTGTTGGTGTTATCCAAAGTGGCGGTGGCATACATCGCTTACTTGGCGGCGCGGGAGCATATCTTGCACGCAGGCTGGTTTGTGTTTTTTGCGATTGTGTATGGGCTATCAGGTTTTAGAACAGGAGCAAGAGAATGAGCGCGTTGAAATGGCTGTTGGGCTTAATCGCCAACCCTGCCACAGGACAAATCAGCCACAGCAAACTGTGGGCAAACATCACCGCTGCCTGCATGACCTACAAATTTATCTACACCGCCAACGCGCCCGAGTGGCTATGGTGGGCATACGGCGGCATGGTCGGCGGCTACGCGCTGATTAAACGCGGCATCGCCGCCGTGCCGCAGCTGGCG
>ERZ773008.1871-NODE-1871-length-14387-cov-11.809168_pt1 | contig 14387 bp, 17 predicted proteins | sample MGYA00580664_ERZ773008 | MGnify/ENA primary metagenome ERZ773008 (study PRJEB29015, sample SAMEA2738016) | human oral metagenome | biome: human oral; feature: human-associated habitat; material: dental | place: China | collected 2048 ... | reverse complement strand
CTCTGACCTTGACCAAGGTCCAGCCTTCTTGAAGTTCTGGAATCGGTCTTTCTTCCAGCAGAAGCTTTTCTGGGCCACCCGCTTCGTAAATGACTATAGCTTTCATCGTTTCCATAGAATCACCTCGCTTTCTACAAAGTTTAGCATTCTAAGCTGAGACTTTTCAAAAAATCTCTCAGATATTCCTGCAAGGTATAATAGTTCTTTTACAAAATCATCAGCCGGCTTCTTGAGGGAAACCAAGTTGCTGGATACGTCCTTCAACCAAGATCAAGGTGGAGGTACAAAAGCGCTAGCAAACGAGTGATATCAATCCGCTAGGTTTAACCACTCGAAAGAGAAGCTGGATAGCGTTCCTCTAACTCAGCAAAATGGTTAGTTAAAGCTCCAGAACTTGGTAAGAGTAGCCCAAATCTTGCAAGAATTTAAACAAATCTGTTGTAGAGACAAAGATGGTCTTTTCATTGGTATTAGGATGGAAAGTCATGATATCCTCTGATACAATGTCCCTATCAAAATAAACTTGAATGTCCTTCTCCTCATTGTTAAGCAGACCAAAAGGCGATACAGTTCCTGGCGGCAGCTGCATTTTTTCAAAGAGGGAGTCGGCCGAAGCCATCCGAATGCGATTAGCTGAGACGAGTTCTTTAAACAAGTCCATATCCAGAGTCTTCTTGTCATCCATGATTAGCAGATAGTACTGGGTTTTCTTCCTGTTGGTCAAAAACATGGACTTAGTCCGGCCTCCTTCCATGCCTTCAATATAGCTATCTGCCTGCTCTGTCGTAAATGCAGGTGGGTGCTCCACCACATCAAAGGTGATTCCCAACTCTTGCAACTTATTAGCTACTTGTTGATAAGCATCCATAGTTTTTCTCCTTTATTGATGAATAATCTTTTGTACTAATGCTTGCAATTCTGGCACCACTTCTGCCTCAAACCAAGGATTTTTCGCCATCCAGATTTGGTTGCGGGGCGATGGATGAACCAAGGGAAAAAAGTCTGGCAGGTAGTCTTGATAATGCTGGACCGTCTCGGTCAGCTTAACTGTACCTTTTTGATGCAGATAGTATTTCTGTGCATACTGGCCAATCAAGATAGTCAGCTCAATATCTGGCAAAAGCTCTAAAATCGGCTGGTGCCATTTATCTGCAAAGTCCTTACGAGGTGGTAAGTCCCCAGACTTACCATGCCCAGGGAAATAAAAATCCATGGGCAAAACCGCAAAATAACCAGACTGATAGAAAGTTTCTTCATCAACTCCCAGCCATTCTCTCAGCCGGTCGCCACTCTTATCCTTCCAGTAAAGCCCTGCCTGCTGGGTTTTCAGCCCCGGTGCCTGGCCAACAATATTAATCCGAGCATTCTTAGGCGCCGCAAAAAGTGGCTTGATCCCCTGTTCTGTGAAAGCTTTATTCTGTGGGTCAGCTATAATGGCCTTGGTAATATCTTCTATTGTCTGCATCATATTTCCTCCCTTGAAAAGAAACTCACCTGGCATAGCCAAATGAGTTCTTATTTTATTTGATCAATTCGTAAATGGCTTCCGCATAAATTGCAGCCGCGCGGAATAGATCTTCAACATCGATAAATTCATTGGCTTGGTGCATAGTGTCGATATAGTCTGGGAACATCGCGCCGTAAGCGACACCACGTTTCAAGAGGCGTCCAAAGGTACCACCACCGATAACTTGCTCATGACCTTTCAGTCCAGTTTGTTTTTCATAAACAGCCAGCAAGGTCTGCACCAGCGGATCTTCCATCGGTACATAGTGAGGAGTGTGGCCATGCTCAGACAAGGTCACTTTGGTAACTGGCAACTGCTCTAAAACATTTTGAATGGTTTCTGGACTAGTTCCCTTAGGGTAGCGAATATTGAGGGCAATTGTATTGTCAGCCTTGTTTTCGTCAAAACGGAAAACGCCAGCATTCATTGACAGAGCTCCCATCTTCTCATCCACATGAGCAATCTTCAAGTTCTCACCCTCATGGTCATTTAGGAGAATATTTCCAGCCACATCTAGGTAATCCTTAGCTGGGCCAGCAAAGTCAAACTGCGTTAGGAATTTGGCCAAATAGGTTGCACCATTGACACCAGACTGAGGAGAAGCACCGTGCGCAGACTTACCGATAATGGTCACAGCGATTTGGCCACCAGCTAGTTCTTCATAAGTAAAGTCTAGCCCATTTTCCTTAGCAAACTGCTCCAATTTATCAACTAGATTTGGCAAGTGACCTGACAAGACAGCTGTGCCAGACTCAGGCACCATGTTCTCCCGCAAGCCACCAGTAAAGCTATGCAGGCGTGCTACGCCAGCATTTTCACCAGCAAAATGCAAGTACTCTGTGATATTACCTTTCTCACCATTGATAATCGGGAACTCAGCATCTGGTGAGAAGCCGAAATCAGGCTCAGGCAGGCCTACATGAGCAAAGTAATACTCCATGTCTTTCCAGCCAGACTCTTCATCTGTCCCCACCACAAAGCGCACGCGCTTAGAAACCGGCAAGCCTAAGTCTTTGATGATTTTCAAGCCGTAGTAACATGCCATAGTTGGTCCCTTGTCATCACTAGAACCACGAGCATAGAGACGGCCATCCTTAATCGTCGGTGTATAAGGGTCTGTATCCCAACCACTTCCAGCAGGTACCACATCCATATGGGCAAAGATACCCAGTTCTTCTTTTCCTTGACCAAATGTAAAGTGACCAGCATAATTGTCCACATTTTGAGTCGGGTAACCATCACGTTCAGCAATCTCCAAGAACTTATGCAAGGCCTTTACAGGACCAGGTCCAAAAGGATGCTCCTTATCTGCCTTAGAATCATCCCGCTCTGAATTAATTTCTAAAAGGCTGAACAAATCCGCCAACAGAGCTTCTCTACGTTTTTCAACTTCTGCTTTAAAATCAATTGTCATTTTCTCACCTCTACAAAGTACTTTGATTTAAAATAGATAACTCGAATTAAATCAAAGTATTGAAATCTTACTTTATTAACGCTTTTCGATAATCTCGTCAACTGGTAAACGATAGCTAGGTTCTAGCTTGTCGTCTGTATAACCAACGGTAATCAAGAGTTCCGGACGGAAACGCTCATCAATCTCCAAAACTTGGTTGACTTTTGATTTATCAAATCCCAGGATGATATTTGAGCCAATACCTTGGTCAGTCAAGGCCAAAACAAGGTTCATAGCTACTAAGCCAGCATTAAGGGCCAAATAATCACTCTTTTGTTGGTCATTATAGCGAGCAAACTCAGCTGGCAAATTTTGCATGTAAAATTGCAGCTGCTCATCAGAAAAATTTTTTACCCCAGCGACACGCGCGATCTTGCGTGCCCGCTTAGCCAAATCCGTATCTGTAAAGAGGGCGATTGTCACTGGAGCTTCCTTGATTTGATCTTGGTTAGAGCCAAAAGCAATGCCCGCTAGGGCTTCATTTCGCTCACGCACCACCACGAACTTCCAAGGCTGACTATTATGAGCACTTGGTGCTAAGGTCGCAATCTCAATAGCTGTACGGACATCCTTAGGATCTACCGGTTTGTCATTGAAATGCTTAGTCGCATGACGCTTTTTGTTTAATTCAAGAAATTTCATAATTGATTTCCTTTTCTAATTTCTGTTACTCTTATTTTACCACAAATTGAAAGAGCTTGCAGAGGTTTTTCACAAAGGATTTTTTCATTCTCTATCAAATAAAGCTGTCTGTCCTTGCCACTTGATAAGATTATTCCCTGGTAGAAGTTTCATTTTCTCCATTCTGACTACTTGACTCTCTTCAGCACTTTTTCAAATCACTACAACTTGAGTTTCTTTCTTACTCAAAGCCTCTATATAGTTCTTGACTTAACTTAGGAATTTCAACTTTTGGTTCAGGTTTCCGCACGGAAAAATCAATAGCTGCAAACAGTAGAACCAGTAACAAGACAAATATCGTCCACAAAGTCTCTTTTTCTGGAAGAGGCACTCCTTTGGTCGGGAAACCTTTCCAACGAGGATACTGCTGCAAAAATTCATTTATCTTCATCCCATTGGGATAGAGTGTCAAAAAACCATACATGCTAAGAAAGAGAAACGAAAAACTATGCATAGATACCCAACTAAACTGAATCCTCATTTTGAAGGCTTTATAGCCTGACCTAGCCATATAAACCTCTAAGCCAAAAGCTATAATCATCAAGATAAAGAAAATAAAGACCTGCAGTTTCCAGAGCTTTCTCAATCCTAAGTAAGCCCGTTTATCTGCCTGCTCTTTGCCACCGTCTTTAGTTTCTCTCTCTTGAGTCTGAATTTTTGCTGTAGGTTCAGTTACTTCTTGACTTGCTTGAATCTCCTGAACCACATCATTTTCAGTCTGTGGCTTATGTTTTAGACCATACACCACCACTTCTTTTAAGACTAGCCTCAGATTTGCTTCGGTTAATTTGTAGGGATACCCGCGTAACGACCATTTCTTTCTTAGTTCTGGATGATCTGGAAGTGACACCATGATGTAAAAGTGCTGTCCAATCAATGTAATCATAAAAGAAACCCGATAAAATCTAGATCTTACAAAGAAATAGGCCCTATAAAGGTAGTCGCCTTCCATTTCCTTCGTCGTTTTGTCAAATTCAATCTTACCTAAAAACAGCTCTTCTATCATTTTCTGTATTTCTAAAACCTTTATATCAACCGTATCCAGACTCAGAGGAGCCTTTAAAATCAGCTCCAAATCAGACATAGAAGCCGTAGAAAGACTCATGCCAGTTTTGTCTTTTTCTAAATGTTCTTCTAAATAAGTCTTACAGTTGCTCAGAAAAGAGGATAAATTAGAGGAATTTAACTGGACTGGACAATCAAGCAACAATTCCTGACTTCCTACACTAGAGTCCAAGGGGACAATATCTCTCACAATGAAATCTTGTTCTAGCAGCTCCAGAGTAAAAGAAGCTCTGTAGCTAGGTAATATACTTGTAATAATGATTCGATAATTTTCGCCCTTTTCAACAAGTTTCTCCCACTTATCAGTTTTCGTTTTACCATCGAAAATATTTTCAACCATCGCTTCAATAGCTCGTATCTTAAGATAATCATTTTCGGGAGTAAGAGGTTCCAGAAAAATCTGTTCTGGCTGATCTAGGTAGGTTTTTATTCTTCCCAGTCCTTCCTCCAAGGTTTCTGGCAGATACTTGTATTGTATCCCGTATGTAGGCTTTTCACCCCACTTCAAGTGTAAATCGCTGCCGTCTACTAAAATATCCAACTTTTCTTTATAATTTTCTAGATTGATTTTAAAGAGAAAAGTCGGACAATATGAACTCAAGACAATATCATAAATTCCTTCTATTTCAAAAGCAGTTCCAAATTTTTTCTGGAGCTCTGCACGAATATCTTGCTCCAAATGTTCTTTATGCTTGTCAAAATTCAACCCCATCTGTCTTCTACTTTCTTTTTGTTTTACTTTTCAAAACAGCCCCATCACACACTTGGTCGCATGAAAAGCATTTTGCCTCTGCTTTTCTATCATTCAACTAGAGATTGTCGCAAGCATTAAGCTTGAGCACTTTTCTTCACTTCCTCAAACCATTTTTCAAATTCTAAACGTGGAAGCAATTCTTCGTCCTTATCATAACGACCTTCATAGCTATAGCGACTGTCAAGGCTGTTTTTCTGAGCATCATAAATCAACCACATTTCAGTTGGATGCTCGCGGTTATATTCTTTACAAACATCAATCAATTTTTGTATATCTTCAGCTCCATATCCCAATAGAGCGAATGCCATATTATCGGAATCATCTATTTTTTTTGTCGCAACTTCATTAACTTTATCCATTTCAATTACAATGCCATTAATCTTATAAAAAACTTTATACGATTGCAATGCTTCCTCCGAAATACAATAAATATATACTTTTTCTGCCTGATTTTGGACATATTCCATTGCTAATGAAATCATGCTAACCTGAACTTCCATAAATTTATCTTCAAATTGTGTCATTGTTACATTCCTTTTATATTTTCAATAAAACTTCCGCTTTGTCTGAGTTTAGAAAATCTTTCAGTATATGCAAAGTATGTTCAATAGAATCTTTATTACATCCATACACTCTTCTTATACTCTTATCATCAATAAGCTTGGATAAAAATGTGACTGAAAATTTCTCTTCATCAGTTTGAGTAAACCAAATGTTAAATAATCCACCCTCTCCTGCTTCCAATTGCGTATTTTTACCTGTTGATGAAATACCTATTGCCATATGATAACCGTTATACACGAACGGAAAATTAAAATTTTCATCTTCTCCTTTATCAATCGCAATCGTATCAAGATCAATCGAAAAAATTTTCTCTAAAACTTGCTTGACATTCTGATAACCTAAACTATCTCTTATTGGTAAGTATTGTTCGCTCATTTCTAAGGACTCCACCTATTCCTAAAAATCCTCACTTTTATATCTTTTTTCTCTCAAAAGATTCATTTCATTCTTGAACATTTCATCTTCTATGAAAAAAACTATCCTTATAAAACCTTATAGCATCCCTTAGCAAAACCGCAAGGAATGTAGCCTGCTTGGTATAAAGCATACAAATCATCATAAAATGTTGACTCAGCTTGGGGAAGCTCTTTTTTGATGGTCAAATAGATAGCCAAGCTAATGATATCAAATTTAATCTGATCTTTCATGGATGCTACCAGTTTACCTTCCGTAATCAGGTTATCTAATCGTGCTTCAATTTCAGGAATGATTTCCTCTTTTGCATTATTTGCCAGTTCATTCCAGTGCTTATGAATATCACTATGATTTTTAAAAAGATAAACACTAAAGTCACCATCTTTTTCTAAGACAAAATTCTCCCATTTTAAACTATTAATATTCTTCTCCGCTTCTTTTACCGTCTTTAACTGAGTAATCGGTAGACTTGTTTCTCTTTCTTCCTTCAAAAAGTCTATACTTATTAATTCATTTATCACATCTGAATGGATCTTCATCTCTATCCCCTTTCTAGAAATCAAGCTATTCTTTCAGATAAAAAGCTTCGTTTTCTATTCTCCCTGCACCAACAAATCATAGGGAAAATACTCCAAATCCTTCAAGCGTTCGTCGTAAATTCCTTTTATCTTGCAGGTTGCGGCGGTGTCAAAACTCCAGTAGCCTTTATAGGTATCTTTGGTATGGTTGTTATACCATGGAGCATCCGAGTGGCTATAGTACCAGAAATCCTGCGCCTTGGCTACACTTTCGTAAGTGTCCTCAATCATATTTTGATACTCTAAAATCGAATGAAAAGGAACTATCTTATCATGGAATAGATAGACCATGTAGTATTCAATCAAGCCATCTGTGTGGTCCATCTGGTCATAAATAGCCCTCAAATCATCCAGAAACTCTTCCTTGCGCTCACTATAGAGAACTCCCAAGGAAAAAACATCAACTGCACGATAAAAGGGGACTCCCTCGGAGGCGACTTCTTTTAAATTGGAGAGAATCCCTTGGTAATAAGGAAAGAGCGACTGAACACCCTTCCCTAGAGAGTAGCCAACCTTTAATAGACTTTCATAGTTAATGACCATGGATCTAAAATGATGCTCGTAATACTCTGGATTTATATCAGGAAATTGTTCTATCTTCCGTTGTAATGAACCCGAATACCATTCAAATGCTTCTTGGAAATATTCCTCTGTTTTGATTCTATCTCTTATCATGTATTAACTCCTTTTCTTAGCTTATTCTCCCTACACCAACAAATCATAGGGAAAATACTCCAAATCCTTTAAGCCTTCGTCGTAGATTCCTTTGATCTTGCAGGTTGCGGCGGTGTCAAAACTCCAGTAGCCTTTATAGGTATCTTTGGTATGGTTGTTATACCATGGAGCATCCGAGTGGCTATAGTACCAGAAATCCTGCGCCTTGGCTACACTTTCGTAAGTGTCCTCAATCATATTTTGATACTCTAAAATCGAATGAAAAGGAACTATCTTATCATGGAATAGATAAACCATGTAGTATTCAATCAAGCCATCTGTGTGGTCCATCTGCTCATAAATAGCCTTCAAATCATCCAGAAACTCTTCCTTGCGCTCACTATAAAGAACTCCCAAGGCAAAGATGTTAACCGCCAAGTCAAAGGGGACTCCCTCTGAAGCAATAACTTTGAGATGAGACAGAATACCTTGATAATAGGGAAAAATCTCCTCTTTCTCAGCCCCTATAGAATAGGAAAGTTTCACCAGTTCTTCATTGAACAGAACCAAAAATTGGTAATGGACTTGTAGATAATCTTTCATGATATCTTTAGTTTTACTTGTTTTCTTTTTTAAGCGCTCTTGTACACGATTCAATCGTCTTTCAAAATACGCTTGATCTTTATGTTTGTCTCTTATCATGTATTAACTCCTTTTCTTAGCTTATTCTCCCTGCACCAACAAATCATCGGGAAAATACTTCAACTCCCTCAAGCGTTCATCGTAGATATTTAGCTTTGTTTTTTATATTCTTCCATTTCTTTAAAAAGTTGAAGTAAATCATTATTTTCAGGTTCTTCTCCTAAACATTTATGTTTAAAAAAAGACAACCTTTGATTAGAGGTAAAGGGACTGGCAAACCAATCAGTGTAATCAAACTCAACTTTTAATTGCTTCCGAGATTTTACTATTAAAACCATTGCATACCATTTAGGTTGATTATTATTTTCTAAAACCTCTAAAATATTTCTAGAAATACTCATTAATTGATTAAAGGAGTCCATATATTCGGAAAATGGAATATCATAAATTACTGGTATATCATGTGAGAAAATATATTTTTCAGGACTTTCTTTCGTATTAAAATAGAAAAAAACTTCTCCGTCCCCTTCCTTTAACTCAACATTAAAGTAGAAATCATTCCACGTTACCGGAATCATACGATTTACATTATTTGCTATATCATTAAACAATTGGCTTAATTGATTTTCAAACATTTTTAACCTCCTGGTTTATTCCTTATCTGATTAATTCTTCAAGAGGAATATCATTTAATTTAGCTTTCCATGCATGCTCCATAGAATACCAAACTCCGCCACTCCTGCTAATATTACTATTCATTGGAAAAAGAATAGTAATATCGCAAGCCACCCATAAATGGAAGCAAACAAGTTCAATGCTTTGATTTTAAATAATGCTTTATTATTTTGATTCATTATTGCGATTCACCTTCCTAGGAATAAATAATTTCAGGTGATTATTTGGATATAGACACATCCACTATTTTTCCTGAGCTTATATCAATTTTGCATCTTCTAGCATAAAGATCCGTCGCATAAAGCCAGCCATCTATCAAAATCATCTGTTCGAACGGATAAATAAGCTTACTGTATCCACTGTTAGCAATGGTCCAAACTACAGTTCCTCTACAATCAAGTCTGATAATATTATTTTTCTCCAAACTATCAAAAGGTATTTCTAATAAAACAATACACTCCTCATCCACTTCTATTAGATCTCGTATAGCAAACTGAAAAATTTTAGTAATTTCACCATTCACTATTAGTTTGTTGTTTTCATATTCTACCATTCAAGTAACCTTTCTATAATCTGTTTTATGCCTTTTCCCATCATCCTTAAAATCTCACCATTGGCGCGTCGATATCATATACTAAGAAGGTCGTACATAGAAAGTCTATATTTCTTAAAAAAGACTCTCAATTAGACTAGAAAAACTGGAACAAACAAAGGTCACTTCTTTAAACTCATTGTAGTTCTTTTCATGACTCCAAAAAACGATGCTTTTATCAGCTGAATAATCAAAACATAATACATTTCCAAAACCATCTTCCGCAAAGGGAATCAATTGGTCGCCTATGCGAGTCTGTAAATCTTCAAGAACTTCATATATATTATCGCATTCATTTTCATCTAGGCTGATTAAATTATTGAAAATTTCTAGCTTTCCGTCTACCTTAAAATGATTGGGATTAGCATAACCACCATCATATTTCAAGACAATTTGCTTATAATCATCTGGTAGAGTAATCTGCAATCTATGCTCCACACTTTTTATGATATCCTTAGAAATTCCCTTATAATTTAACCACTTCATATTCGTACTTGATTTCCTTTCTCCCAATCCTCTAAACAGCTCTAGCTCCTATTAAACTTTGGATTTTTCTAAAATCCTTACATAGGACGGTTGAAGCTGAGAAGCATTTGATAAAAGATAGACAAATTTATGAATTATATACTTATAGAAGTATGTCTTGATAGCCAATTTCAGACAAAAGGCCATTGGTAAATTTTATTCCTATGCCATTTTCTTTGTCCCAATCACAATCACATAAAAAGCCAAATTCTTCAACACTTTCATCAAAGGTTAGAGGAAACATGATTTGCTTAGGCTGTAACAGAGAATAAATTTGCTGATCATCTCCAATTTTATTTAAAAATGATTGTTTTTCAGCTAAATTTGTAAAACTGGAAACAATATCTGATATTTCACGATTATAGTACGATAAAATAGCAGCATTAGCCTCTGTTACAATTTCATCTAAGTGTTCTTGAAAGAATGTATAGGCTTTTTCTTGGTTGATTTCAAATTCTGCATCCTCATCTGCATCAATATTTATCTCTAAAACATGCTCCTTACCGAAAATCGTTATAGAAATAGGTCTTGTCCAGCCATTATTAAAGTCTATGTTACCGAAAATTTGATGATTCAATCTCATTGTTCTCTTTTATTCTCCAAGTTCGTCAACTAGGTGACCGCAAAAATCTTTCTTACCTTCTATGCAGTCTTTTTCCGCTGCTTCAACAATTTAATATAATTTCGTTGCCGAAAACAGTTATTGGCCTTGCACTTCCTCAAACCACTTTTCAAACTCTAGACTTGGAAGTAGCTCTAAGTCATCATCCTTCTCATAACGGCCTTCATAGCTATAGCGACTTTCAAGCCTGTTTTTCTGAACATCATAAACAAGCCACATTTCAGTTGGATGTTCACGACCGTATTCTTGGCAAACATCAATCAATTTTTGTATATCTTCATTACCGTATCGTAATACTGAAAACATCATATTATGAGAATCATCTACTTTAGTATCCAAAACAGTGTTAACCCTGTGTAATTTGACAAAAACTCCATTAATTTTATAAAAAACATCAAAAGAAAGTAATGCTTCTTCAGAAATGCAATAAATATATACTTTTTCTGCCTGATCTTGTACATATTCCATTGCTAATGAAATCATACTAGCCTGAACTTCCATAAATTTATCTTCAAATTGTGTCATCGTCATCATCCTATCTAATTATTTTAGCTTTTGAAGCTAGTTGGCTACTATTGATAAAGCGCTCGACTTCTTCAACATGATTATAAAAATCGGTATTTGTTTCTATTCACCAAAAAAATCCAGCTATATCAAGTCATAATAGAAGGTATCATCTTCCATAAGCCCGTCTAAAAGCTCTACTAAATTAGGAGCAATTTCCTTATCATAATAGTAGATTTTCCCCTTATTTTCAGCAGCAAATCCGATAGATAGAAGCGCTACTTCATTGCCTTCAAAGAAAACTAATTTATCATCCTCAAATTGATTGTAGATTTCAATATCTGGATAAAACTCAAAATCATGTTGCCTCAATCTAAAATCTAATACTGACTCTGGATCCATGATACGATTTATATTGTCCACCTTGCTTTTTAGAAAGCCATATCCAACTTCTGCATAAAATTCTTTAAGGAGCACAGGGATTTGAATGCCCAGCTTTGATTCACTATCCCTAATCTTATCTAGATTCACTGGATAAAACTGGTTCAACGGATCTAATTTAATCTTCTCAAACATCTAAACCATCCTTCAAAACTCAATGCCATCTCTCTTCAACTTCCATTTTCTTTTGGTTCATCTATCTGAAAAAACTGCTTAACATCCTCTACGTAACCATACTTGTCATTCAAGTCAGCCAATAATTCTCGGTTGTGCCCTTGGTAATTATCTTCACGTCGTAATTCTTCGTACATTTCGATGAAAGGAAGAGCTTTTTCTTTAGCCAATTCCAACTCTGCCTCGTAGTCATAGGCGACTTTTCGGAATTGAATGTTCACCAGTTCCCCGCTTTCAACTTCTAACAAGGCATACTGGGCACGGTGATTTTTCAAGGCCGACCAATCAAAATAGGGCATGCCAATTGAACCGGGATTGATAATTTGTTGCCCTTGGCTGCCATAACGAAGCAACTGCTTGTGGACATGACCGTAAACTGCCACATCGGTCTCCTCATCCAGTAGCTGGTCAAATTTCTCCGTATCATTGTCAACCAACAAGTCAGCACCATAGTTTTTGTCAGGCAAATTATGAGAGAGCGAAAAACGCAGCCCATCAATTTCTTTCTTCGCAACCATAGGCAGACTCCGCAGCCAAGTGATCTGATCAGGATCCATTCGCTCCATCAAATACTGCGTCATACGCAAGAGCTGGACTTCCTGTGGGTCTTCTAATCCATATTGACCATCTAAGGCCTCTAGGACACAATCATCCCAGTTCCCGCGGACAGCCGCTGTGATAGGCAGGTCTTTTAACAAGGCTAGCAAGTCATTTTCCCCCGGACCAGGGAGAAAAATATCCCCTAGAAGCCAATATTCTGTCGCTTCCTGTCTTTTAGCATCTGACAGAACTACCTTCAAGGCTGTGGCATTCCCATGTATATCAGAGAGAATTGCGATTTTATGTTTCATATTATTACTTTCTATTGTTCATTTTCGAATGATTATATTGATAATTCAAACTATTTACTTGCAAACTTATTTATCCGCATCGGCATTACTTATATTTTCTTCAATCATTGCTCTGACCTGCTTGCGTTGTTCCTCATTCAGATTCAACTTCTGTAGTTGTTTTTCAATACTAAATTCTGAGGTATTGTATTTCTTATCATACATCTCTAATAATTTATTACGAAGAATAGGCTCGCTGATTAAATGAATTTCTTTTAATAGTTCTTCTTCATCTCCTTCTTCCCCATTCAGTCTACTTATCATAGAATTAATCTTTGCTAAAGCAAAATCACCATAAATGTTATCGATCAAATTTTCCTTCATGATTTCTTGGATATTCTTAGCGAAAGTATTTTGAAGAACTTTACCTTCTGAATATCCAGTTTCTTGATTCTTTTCAAGCATAATCACATTTCCTGGTTTAATATCCGAAAGCATGTAAGGAGAATGAGTTGTAAAGATGAGTTGGATCTTTCTCCCCTTTCCCTCGTCTTCCAATATTCCAGAAAGATTATCAATAAGAATTTTTATTAATCTCCTAGACCACTCTAGATGCATTCCCGTTTCTAATTCATCAACTAGCAGTATAATATCCTCACCACTTTTTTCATGCTTCAATAAATACGAATAAAGTTGTGAAAATATTTCAATCAAGTTCCCTTCTCCTGTTGACATATGATAATCAGGAGTTTCTTTTAACAAAGCATAATTATTAAAGCTTTTATTTAAATCATAACATAAATTACGCATTAATTCTTTGGATTTTGTATACTGAACAAGTCCATTATTAAGGTCTTCAAATAATCTTCTGTTAGTATTAGAGTATTTCAACAAAATTGAAGAAGATTTATTATCAATTAAAGAACCATTTTCTCGGATTTCTCTAAAAATATTAACTATATCAATTATTGATTCTACATAATCTTTTTTAACTTTTCTTGTTTCATCCTTTAATTTATTTTCTTCCTCCTTTACTTCATTTGGGTTTAATTCTTTTACTATATCTAAAAGTAAATTAAATCCAGAGTCCTCATAATCAGAAACATCTTCCTTTAAATATTTTTTGCATTCAGCTAATAAAGGTTCAGATAAACATTTCTTTATAAATTTATCTTCTTCATCAAAAATATTATGTATGGACTTATATATTAAAAATCCTATAGCATTTATCCCTCTCGGAATTGAGTCGCTATAATCTTTTAAACCATAGTATTCAATCTCTAATGAACAAGATAAAACTGAACTAATAATTTTACGATCACTTAACCACAGATATGAATGTATAAACATTGCCAATCCTTCTTGATTTAACGTTGTCCGATATCCGATCGATCCTCCTCCCTTATTTTGCAAATTAACGTATAGGATCTTTCGGGGCTCATAATAATTTTCTAGAATATAATTAAAACTATTATTCTGATTACCATCAACATATAAATTTTTGCAAAAAACATTAAATCTTACTCGGTCTTCCTGTTTTCCAAGTTCAAAAAGGAAAAAATATTGATTATCAGGGTCTTGTTCGAATTTATCTGGTGAGTAGTCACTAATTATGTTTAAAACTGTTGTTTTCCCAGTCCCATTTATCCCAACTATTGGTGAAATATTATAAATAGACTCTCCATAAAAGTTTTCAATATAGTCTGGATTTT
>ERZ773008.1869-NODE-1869-length-14391-cov-8.900879_pt1 | contig 14391 bp, 17 predicted proteins | sample MGYA00580664_ERZ773008 | MGnify/ENA primary metagenome ERZ773008 (study PRJEB29015, sample SAMEA2738016) | human oral metagenome | biome: human oral; feature: human-associated habitat; material: dental | place: China | collected 2048 ... | reverse complement strand
AGGATATATCGAAAGGTCGCAAGGCAGAGATGAGAAAGGAAAAATGACAGCCATTACCTATACCATTTATGAGCAGCCGCAAAATCCGGTATTGGAAAATCCGACAACGGATAATCCGACGTCGGAAAATCCAATGCAATTAAATAAAGATATACAAACTACTAATCTATCAAAAAAAGAAGAAATAAATAAAGATGGATTAAATACCGATTCCATTCCTATCCTTTCCCCTGACCCCTCTCCTTTGTGTGAGCAGGAACCCTTACCGGAAAAGAAAGGAACGGATGAGAAAGACACATACAAAATCTATGAGGAAATTATCAAGGGCAATATCGAGTATGAACACCTCATAAACGCAAAACGCCTTGACCGTGATCGCATTGATGAAATCCTTGACCTCATTCTTGAAACCGTATGCAGCAAAAGAAAGAAAATCATAATTGCAGGCGATGAATACCCTGCGGAGCTTGTAAAGGCAAAATTCATGAAGCTTGACAGCAGCCATATTGAGTTTGTCCTTGACTGTATGCAGGAAAACACCACAAAGGTAAGAAACATCAAGCAGTATCTAAAGGCGGTGCTTTTCAATGCCCCGTCAACCATAGGAAACTATTACACCGCGCTTGTTAATCACGATATGTACGGAAGAGATGACTTCTAAAGGAGAGAATGTATGAAACAGGGAACCCTTATCTTTGATGAATACCGCGACCGCTATGACATCCGTTTTGACTTAACCGAATATTACGGAGGGCTACACTGCGGGGACTGTCTTGAGGTATTTACCCGCGGCAAGTGGAAGCCCACACGAATGGAGTACGGCAATAACTGGTATCTTACGGGCATACGCACCGAGGACTTAAACGGACTCTTGGTACGAATTTAATTCATATAACCGCAGGAAGCGGAGAAAGGAGGAGAAAATTGCAGGATGAAATAAACGAAAAAGTGATTGCCCTGTATATCAAAGGCGGAAAAATCACGGCAAAGCTGCTTCAAAAGGCAATGAAGATATTTCTTGCCGAAATAAAAAAACAGGAAGCAAGGCGGCAGCTTCCCCACGGAAAGCAAAGCCTAAAGCAGCTTATGAAGCAGAACGCAGGCGTTTCCAATATCGAAATCACGGATGAAAATATCAAAGCCTTTGAAGCGACCGCAAAGAAATACGGAATAGACTTTGCCTTAAAAAAAGACAGAAGCACTTCTCCGCCCCGCCACCTTGTATTTTTCAAGGGACGGGATGCTGATGTTCTAAAGGCAGCCTTTGACGAGTTTTCCAAAAAGAAGCTCACAAAAGAAAAGCTCCCCTCTGTAAGAAAGGTGCTTTCCACTTTTAAGGAGCAGGCAAAGGCAATCAGTAAAAGACGGGAGGTTGTAAAAAATAAGGACAGGGGGATTGAGAGATGACAGAAGAAACAAGAAAACAAATTTTTCTGCATCTGCCGTATCTGGTCTTTGTCTATCTCTTTGACAAAATAGCACAGGGCTTTCGATTATCCTACGGCATGGATTTTGGAACAAAGCTTCTGCACTTTCCAAAAGGTTTGGCAGAAGCCTTTTCTTCTCCCCTTATCAGCTTTCATTTAGCCGACCTTTTTATCGGAATTATAGCGGCGGTACTCATTCGCCTTGCCGTCTATGTGAAAGGGAAAAATGCAAAGAAATACAGAAAAGGAACAGAGTACGGATCCGCCCGTTTTGGAAATAAAAAGGACATTAAGCCATATATGGATCCCGTCTTTCGGAACAACATTCCTCTTACCAAAACGGAGTGCATTACTATGAATAGCCGCCCGAAAAATCCGAAATACGCAAGAAATAAAAACATCCTTGTGGTCGGAGGATCAGGAAGCGGAAAGACACGCTTTTTCGTAAAGCCGTCCCTTATGCAGATGCATTCAAGCTATGTAGTTACCGACCCCAAAGGCGAGCTGCTTCTCTCCTGCGGGAAATTACTGCAGCGTGGCGGATATAAGATCAAGGTGCTGAATACTATCAATTTCAAAAAGTCTATGCGGTACAACCCTTTCTCATATATCCGAAGTGAAAAGGATATTTTGAAGCTGGTAAATACGATTATCATGAACACCAAAGGCGACGGCGAAAAAGCCGCCGAGGACCTCTGGACGAAATCGGAACGCCTTTTCTACTCTGCCTTAATCGGATATATCTTCTATGAAGCGCCGGAGGAAGAAAAGAATTTTACCACGCTTCTTGAAATGATAAACGCATCGGAAGCCCGTGAAGATGACCCGGAATTTCAAAGTCCGGTGGATCTTATGTTTCAGAGATTGGAGGAAAAAGATCCGGAGCATTTTGCGGTAAGGCAATATAAGAAGTTTCTTCTTTCCGCCGGAAAAACAAGATCCTCAATCTTAATTTCCTGCGGCGCCCGTCTTGCCCCATTTGACATCCGAGAGCTTAGGGAACTTCTTGAAAAGGACGAAATGGAGCTTGATACCATAGGGGATCGAAAAACAGCTCTCTTTGTCATCATAAGCGATACCGATGACACCTTTAACTTTGTTGTGAGTATTCTATACACACAGCTTTTTAATCTTCTTTGCGATAAGGCGGACGATGTGTATGGCGGAAGGCTCCCTGTTCATGTTCGCTGCCTGCTTGATGAGTTTGCAAATATCGGACAAATTCCGAAGTTTGAAAAGCTGATTGCCACCATCAGAAGCCGTGAAATATCGGCTTCTATTATTTTGCAGTCACAGTCCCAGCTGAAAGCAATCTATAAGGACAGTGCAGATACCATCGTCGGCAACTGTGACAGCTTCCTTTTTCTTGGAGGAAAGGAAAAAACAACCTTAAAGGAAGTATCAGAAATACTCGGTAAGGAAACCATTGACAGCTTTAACACTTCTGAAACAAGAGGTCGGGAATTATCTCACGGACTGAACTATCAAAAGCTCGGTAAAGAGCTTATGACGCAGGATGAGATTGCGGTTATGGACGGAGGAAAGTGCATCCTGCAAATAAGAGGCATAAGACCGTTCTTTTCGGATAAGTACGATATTACAAAGCATCCCAACTACAAATACCTTTCCGACTATGACAAGAAAAATTCTTTTGATTCGGAAAGGTATATCAAGCACCGCCCCGCTGTCGTAAGGAAAAATGAAGTCTTTGACTACTACGAAATCGATTCGGAGAAATTAACGGAAGAATAAAAGAAGGAGGAAAAAGCTTGATATATAAGACAGCAGTATATAGAGCGCGGGCACCTGACGCCCGTTTCCGATCCGCTAAAGAAAGCGGATTTTTTTATGAGGAAATAAGAAAAATTTATGTTTAGCCGCAAAGGCGGCAGAAAGGATGAAACTATGGGATTTTTTAATTCAGCAGTCGGAGTATTACAGACACTTGTTATTGCACTTGGTGCAGGTCTTGGAATTTGGGGAATCGTAAACCTCTTGGAGGGGTACGGCAACGACAATCCCGGTGCAAAAAGTCAAGGAATTAAGCAGCTTATGGCTAAGTAGATGTAATCAAGAAAAGAAAGGAAAAGCACAATCCAGACGGAACCGGCGGTTGTGTCAAGAAATGTTTGTGGAATAGCAAGAACTTTGATATAATAGGAGCAGGAACCCCGTAACCGGGAGAAAGGCAGGAGGATAAATGCACATAAGCTATAAACCTCTCTGGCATACGCTGGTTGAGCGCAATATGAGGAAAGAGGACTTGCGGATTGCCGCCGGTCTTACCACAAATATGATTGCCAACATGGGTAAAGGCAAAAACATCAGCATGGAAACGCTGGTTCGTATCTGCGAAGCCCTGAATTGTGGAATTTTGGATGTGATTGAGTTGGAGCAAGACGAACCGAAACATGATTGACTTTTGGGGGATAGGATGTTATACTAAGAGAAAATCATACAATGTTTTGCTTGCTGCCGGGGAAGCATTTAGCGCTGATTTCGTATCGATAGGCCTATGGAGATACGAGGTTAACACTTATTTTTTTGTCTATGTGCTTACCCTGTTCGGAAGCAGGACTTGTTAAAATCATAAGCAACTCTGTTTTGTCAGAGTAAATACACAGGGAGGATTTGTTATGTTTAGAGAAATGCGCCTGAAAAGGCAACTTCTTTCAAAAGAAGATACCCAAAAAGTATTGTATCAGGGAACATCTGGAGTTTTAGCTGTATCAGGTGATGATGATTATCCCTATGCGGTTCCGCTTAGCTATGTATATGATGGGCATAAAATTTATTTCCATGGTGCCAAAGCCGGACACAAATTAGACTCTATTGTCAAAAATCCGAAAGCCTCTTTTTGCGTAATTGACAAAGACCAAATAGTACCGGATGAATACACAACTTATTTTAGAAGTGTCATTGTTTTCGGAACGATTCGCATTCTTCACGATGAAGCAGAAAAAAGAGAAGCCATTGAAAAATTGGCAGTTAAATATGCGCCTGATGATACAGAAGAAAATCGTAACAAAGCGATTGAACGGGAATGGAATCCGTTATGTATGTTGGAAATGACCCCTGAACATATATCTGGAAAAGAAGCGATTGAGTTAGTTAAACAGCATAAATAAGCAATCAAATGTTATTATTAGCCCGCCGGGGCATAGATATTGTGTAGTAGGCCTGCGTTACACAAAACGCAGGCCTATTTGTATTTAAGGAGTGAAAGAATATGTGGTTTTTATTGGGTACTACATTAACAGCAAGTTTTTTTGACAGTTTGAATCCATCTGCTATTGCACAGCAGATGTTGCTTCAAGCTATGGTAAAAAAGAAGCGCCATATTTGGTTTTTTATTTGTGGCATTGGAACAGCAAATTTGATAATGGGCCTTGCCATTTACTACGGAATTGCTACATGGGTATCAAAATTTCTTACGAAAATCGTCAATGCGTATCCGCTGTATGTGTATGGGGCGGCGGCAATAGGCGGTATCGTCCTTTTGGGGGCTGGAATCCGGCTTATCATCAAGACAAGACAAAGCAACGCTGAAAAAAACAATAATGGATGTGAGGAAACCGAAAATGTCAAAGCCCCTGCCCAGCTTTCCCCGGTATCGTTGTTTATCATGGGAGCAGCTTTTTGTATGGTAGAATTGACGAGCGCATTTCCGTATTTTGGCTTTTTAGCACTATTGACAAGTTATCATTTGATATTTCCATTGGCGCTGCTATTTATGTTGATTTATACCGGCGAATAAAAAACGCTGCCGTTGCAGGAACACTCATTCCCACAACGGCTGTTTTTATTTTTTCTTGCGCCGGAAATTGAAGGGGCTGTTTTTGATGTTCGGGGATTTTGACAGTATCTTTTTCAATATCTTCTGTTCATCCGGCGGCAGCTTGTAAAAGTCAATGCCGAGCATATTGAAAATGACCGCCCACACCTTTCCGAGATAATCCCCGGAAGATTGAATAGCCTTTCGGATTTCCAGAGCCATCTTCTTTGCAAGGGAATAATCCGGCGTGCTGTCAATGTCATGCTCATGGGCTTTCCGTATGTCGTGTAGAATGGCGTCCCATGTTTTGTGTGTCACATGACAGAAGAAATTTTCTTCCTTTACCTCTGCGGCAAGGATGGTCTTTGAATAGAAATCCTTATCTGCCTGCTTGTATTTCTGGACGATAATCTGCCGCTGTTCTTCCAAAGATTCATAAAGGGTACGGAAGGTAGAGGTTGCATGGCCGTCTATGTATATCTCCGTATCAGTCATAAGCTGTTCAAATTTATCATTGGTAGCAATCTCACACAGGAGCCGGTTGTTGATACGGCCGCTTTTCAGCAGCGCCACCATTTCATCCGTCAAATGCAATTCCATCAAAGGCGTGTTGGCCTGCTCTCTATTTTCTGTCCGGCACAGCAGATAATCAACGGACACCTGATAGAAGTCTGCCAGCGTGACAAGGTTGCCGTGGTTGATTTCCTTATAGTCGTTGGCTTCATAGCTGGCGAGGGCTGACTTTGAAATGCCGGTCAGCTTTGATAATTCTTCCAGATTTAAGCCTTTATCCTTGCGTAACTCCCAAAGGCGCTCCTGTATGGTAGTCGCTCTCAGCATAGGGCGTTCACTCCTTCCCGGCGGCTGTTTTCCTGCCGCTAACCGGATTATACCATACTTTCCGCAATCGTGGAAATTTCCGTTTTTCGCCCCGAAATCCTACTTTGTGGACATACGGCACAGGGAACAAAAATGGGCTATCATACAGGTAGTTCATCGATGGATTATTCCAATCGAATGACCGGCCTGTATGGGATATGCTCCCCGGCGATGTAGCGCAACGACTTGCGGCAGGGAAATGGAGGAACCCTGACCGCAACGAGCGTACCAAAGGGAGCGAAACGCCGTTGTGAGAGCCAGGGGCAGGAACGACATCAGGGAGAACCGGCGAAAATGAACACCGAATTGATACCGAAACACAACAACCTGATAGGGCATAGTCTACCCTATCCGTAATACTACGGGGGATTTCCGGGCGGCTCTATGGCCGCTTTTCCCTTGAAAATCGCCCCGAAACACGACACTAAAATCTTGTTATCCGTCTATTGCGGCTGTTACGGCTGAAATGGGCGTATTTTTGTTTAAGGAGGCACCATGCCGAGAATGCCGAAAAAGAGGAAGCTGGAACTGTCTTTCTTCCTCAATGAACGGGGGCGGGTAACGTACAACGACCTTTGCCGGAAATGCCAGCGTACTTGCAAGCAGAGTTTCCGGGCGGTCATTGTGGACTGCCCCCATTATCTTTCCAAACGCTCAAAACGAAAAGTAAAGGAGGACACCGATTGAATGGAAGTTGAATTTATGACCGCAGACACCACCCTGCCGCCCTGTATGCCGCTGCCGAGAGCCATGCTGCGGCTCCCGATCAGCAGCACCGCCAAGGTCATGTACGCCCGGATGTTGGATATTGTTTTCTTGTCCGGCATAGAGGACGCCAACGGGATTTTATTTATCCATTTCCCCATCGTGGAACTGGCGGCGGCACTTGCCCGCAGCACCATGACTGTGAAGCGTTCCCTGAATGAATTGGAGGACGCCGGACTGATACTGCGAGTGCGTCAGGGCTTCGGGGAACCCAACAAGATATATATACTCATTCCGGGGAAGGAGGACAGCCGCTTATGAATGCAAAGCTGGAAGCACTCAATCAGGAGATAGAGAAAACGGAAAAGAAGCTGCGGAGGGCGCAGCATGAAGAAAAGATATTGGAACACCAGATAAAGACGTTGACACGGAAGGAACGGACGCACCGGCTTTGCACCAGAGCCGCCATGCTGGAAAGCTACCTTCCCCACCCGGAGGCCATCACGGATAAACAGGTCAGCTTGTTTTTGGCGCTGCTGTTCCGTCAGGACAACACCCGTCAGCTTATGGAAAAAGTATTTGCCGGAAACGGCAATTTTCAGGGAGAGGAGGCAGACCGGGAACGGTCATAATCGCTTCCAGAGCCGCAGCCCGTGGACTGCCCCTCTGAAAGAGGGCGCAACTATACACCACCTGAAGGTAGTGTGTTGCGCCCTGCCGGGGGCTTCCTGCGGAAAGCGGATGATTGCCCGCAGCGTTCCGGCTCCTGCCAATCATCACAGGGGAAGCTACACTTCCCCTGCGCTGGCTGCCGCCAGCTACCCCTTTGTGGACTTGCCGCCCGGAAACACCTTGCGCCGCAAGCTGTTCCCGTCCAGCAAGTTTACAATTCATCTATTCCAAAAAGTAACATCTCATAGTATAATAGCGGTAACTTGAAAACCGTACAGATAGTGGAATGGAGAAATAAAGAAATGAGATTTGAATACACGGATGGAAATAATAAGGACTTTATTGAATTATGCCATGGTTTAGATGATTTCCTAAACGAACTTGTAGGAGGGGAAGAAAACAGAGCCGAATATATTCCCTATAATCAGCTCGATGATATTCACGATGTAATAATCGCATATGATGATGACATTCCTGTTGGAAGTGCCAGCTTCAAAAAGTATGATGATGAATGTGCAGAAGTAAAACGTGTCTTTATCAAACAAGAATATCGAGGTAAAGGAATTTCTAATACCCTAATGGAATTGTTAGAAAATGCCGCAAGAAAACAAGGGTATCATTATCTGATTTTAGAATCCGGCGAGCCACTTGTTGCCGCAATGGCGTTGTATAGAAAGATTGGCTATAAAGTCATTCCGAATTATGGACAATACAAAGATATGCCTGATTCAATTTGCATGAGAAAGGAACTCTAATAATCTGTCAGATAATATCTTCGGGCCACCCTGACCCGAATTTTCAAAACTGAATACCAGCCGCCCACCGGCGGTACCACCGAGCAGGAAATCTTGAAACAGGTTCCCTGCTCTTTTTATGCCCGGACACCGGGAGAAAGGAGGACACTACTTGCCATGCCCGCACTTTGATGTGAAAGTTATCCAGCGCAGCAAGCGCCAGTCAGCCGTTGCGTCTGCTGCCTACCAGAGCGGGGAACGGCTGTTTTCCGAATACGACCAAAAACAGAAATACTATTCCCATAAAAGCGAAATCGTCCACACCGAAATCATGCTGCCGCCCCACGCCCCGCCGGAGTATGCAGACCGGAATACCTTGTGGAACGCCGCCGAAGCGATTGAAAAGCAATGGAACTCCCAGCTTGCCCGAAGGTTCGTGCTTGCCATACCGAGGGAACTCCCCCCGGAACAGTACGCCGACCTTATCCGGGATTACTGCCGGGAGTTTTTTGTTTCCAAAGGCATGATTGCCGACTTTGCCATCCATGACAAGGGGGACGGCAATCCCCACGCCCACATCCTTCTTACCATGCGGGCAATGGACGAAACCGGGAAATGGCTCCCTAAAAGCCGGAAGGTCTACGACCTTGACGAGAACGGCGAGCGTATCCGGCTTGCGTCCGGCAGATGGAAAAGCCACAAGGAGGACACCGTGGACTGGAACGACCAGAAGTACGCCGAGATATGGCGGCAGGGCTGGGCTGACACGGCGAACCGTTATCTGGAAGCCATCGGCAGCCCAGAGCGCCTTGACCTTCGCTCCTATGCCCGACAGGGGATTGATAAAATCCCCACCGTCCACATGGGGCCAGCGGTCAGCCAGTTGGAGAAGAAAGGCATACAGACCAACATCGGCAACCTGAACCGGGACATCAAAGCCGCAAATTCCCTTATGCAGTCTATCCGGCAGATGGTACGCAGCTTAAAGGGCTGGCTGTCCGGCCTGAAAGAGAAAAAGGCGGCGCTGCTGGAAGCACTGGAACAGGCAAAGGAGCCGACCATCCCCGAACTGCTTTCCCGGTATCTGGATAAACGGAGCGAGGAACGTACCGGCTGGACTTCCAAGGGGAAGCTGAAAGGCACTGTTGGAGATTTCAACAAGGTCATGGAAGCCCTTGACTTCCTGCGGCAGAAAGAGATTTCCACCGTAGAGAGCCTTGACGCCTATCTGGATGAAGCCAGCGCACAGGCCGTTTCCATCCGTGAGGAAATCAAGCCGATGGAGAAACGTGTGAAAGAGATTGACCGGCTGCTTTTCCATATCGGGAACTTTGAAGCAAACAAGCCGGTTCATGCGAAATATGCCGCTATCCGCTGGAAGAAACCCAAGGAGAAATATGCCGCCGACCATAAGGAGGAACTGGACGCCTACAACGCTGCCCTGCGGTATTTCAAGGTTCACCTTGACGGGGCGAAGTACAGCACAAAGAAGCTGACCGGGGAACAGGCACAGCTTTCAGAGAATATCGCTTCCAAGACGGAAGCGCTGACTGCCGTACAGGAGGATGTAAAGATTTTGCGGGATGTGCGCCACTGGCTCAATCAGGTTTTGCCATCCGAGCAGTACCGCCAGACCGCAGAGCCGGGAAAGAAACCGTCCATCCAGCAGGCGGTCAAAGGCCGGGAGCAGCGTATCCGGGAGGAACAGGCAGAGAAACGCCAGCAGCCCCGCCGCCAGCAAAAACAGGATATGGAACTTTAACCAATTAGGCGCTTGCCATTTTCCCCGTGAGAATGACAGGCGCTTTTCTTATTTTCAGGAGGATTTGCCTATTGAATGTATTTGAAGCCGTGAAGCAGTCTGTTACCACCCGGCAGGCCGCCGAGCATTACGGTATCCGGGTAGGAAGAAACGGGATGTGTGTCTGCCCCTTCCATGACGATAAAAACCCCAGCATGAAGGTTGACCGGCGCTTCCATTGCTTCGGCTGTCAGGCAGACGGGGATGTGATTGATTTTATTTCCCGTCTGGAAAATGTAAGCCCCAAGGAAGCCGCCATCATGCTGGCGCAGGATTTCTCCATCTCCTATGAGGACAGGGAGCCATCCGGCAGGAGCCGCCCGAAGCCAAGACCCCGACAGGAAACCCCGGAGCAGCAATTTAAGCGCATGGAGCGCCACTGTTTCCGGGTACTGTCCGACTATCACAATCTGCTGCGCCGCTGGAAGCGGGACTATGCCCCAAAGACGCCGGAGGAAGAATGGCACCCGCTTTTCGTGGAAGCCTTGCAGAAACAATCCCATGTGGAATATCTGCTGGATGTGCTGCTGTTCTCCGACATAGGGGAACGGGCTGCCCTGATTGCCAGCTACGGAAAGGAAGTGAGGAACCTTGAGCGGAGAATGGCAGACCTTGCCGCCCGAACTGCAGCAGGCCGTAGAACAGACCATACAAGAAGCCCCGCCACCCCGGAACGTTGAGGAAGTAAAGGCCATGCTGGAAAGCACCGAGAAAGGCGGCGTGCGGAACAGTATTCAAAACTGCCTGACCGTATTCCAGTATGACCCCGAACTTTCCGGGGCGGTTGCGAAAAATCTCCTGACCGAGCGCATTGACCTTCTAAAGCCCATTGGCAGGAAACGCAGAACCGGCAGCAAGGCCATGACCGACACGGACATGAAATATATCCGGCTGTATCTGGAAAAGACCTACGGCCTGACCAGCGAGAAAAAGATAGCGGACGCCGCCGACCTTGCGGCAGACGCCAACAGCTACCACCCCATCCGGGACTACCTAAGCGGCCTTGTATGGGACGGGAAAGAGCGTATCCGCTATTGCCTGCGGCACTTTCTGGGAGCCGACACGGACAACTACACCTTCCAATCGCTGCGGCTGTTCCTGCTGGGAGCCATCCACCGGGCGTTCTGCCCCGGCTGTAAATTTGAGGTCATGCTTTGTCTGGTGGGCGGTCAGGGAGCCGGGAAGTCCACCTTCTTCCGGTTGCTGGCCGTAAAAGACGAGTGGTTTTCCGATGATTTGCGGAAGCTGGACGATGATAACGTGTACCGCAAGCTGCAAGGCCACTGGATTATCGAAATGTCGGAGATGATTGCCACCGCCAACGCCAAGAGCATAGAGGAAATCAAGTCATTTTTAAGCCGCCAGAAGGAGGTCTATAAAATCCCCTACGAAACCCACCCGGAGGACAGGCTGCGGCAATGCGTGTTCGGCGGCACTTCCAATGCGCTGGACTTCCTGCCCCTTGACCGTTCCGGGAACCGGCGCTTCCTGCCGGTCATGGTCTACCCCGAACGGGCCGAGGTACACATTTTGGACGATGAAGCCGCTTCCAGAGCCTATATCGAACAGGTATGGGCGGAAGCCATGACAACCTACAAAAGCGGCGATTTTAAGCTGTCTTTTACCCCCGAAATGATACAGTACCTCAAAGAACACCAGCGGGATTTTATGCCGGAGGACACCAAGGCCGGGATGATACAGGCGTACCTTGACCGCTACACCGGCAGCGCCGTATGCTCCAAGCAGCTTTTCAGGGAAGCCCTGAACCGCCCCTTTGACGAGCCGAAACAATGGGAAATCCGGGAAGTCAACGACATCATGAACCACGGTATCACGGGATGGAAGTATTTCTCCAATCCCCGGATATTTGAAGGGTACGGCAGGCAGAAGGGCTGGGAACGGGAAGCCCCGGCAACGGGCGCTGACAACGGGCGTGAAAAAACGCCGGACGGATTTGTGGAAGTCACGGAGCAGATGGAGCTTCCCTTCTGAAAAATCCGGGGAAATCACAGCCGGTTGCCGACCCCGTTGCTATCCCGTTGCCGGGCCGGTTGCCGGGAAAAAGCCCGTAACTGCGGGCTTTTCTCCCCTCTGACAACCAAAGCAACAGAAAAATAAAAGAAAAAGTAATAAATAACCAAACCGCCAGACAGAGATTGTTTTCGAGGTTTTTTGAAGCCCGTTGCCGGACTTCGTTGCCGACCTTCTCCTGTCTGGCTTATTTCATTTATGGAGGTAACTGCCTATGGCAAAAAGCAAAACTGAAATCCATGTCACAACGGTATTTGACGGCGAACTGGACGCTACGGACGTTTTCGTGAGCCTGATTGCACAGAAATACAGCCAGAGAGAGGATAAAGAATATCTTGCGAAAAAGCAAGATTTAGGATATAATAAAGACAAGGTTCAGAGTGACCGTGTTCCGTCTGGATTGTGCGGGTAACGGTTATGATGAACGGATTTGAATATGCAGGCATGGACATGGTACTGGCAAGCAGCTTCCGGGCGGCTATCTATTGCAGGCTTTCCAAGGACGATGACCTTGACGGGGAGAGCGCCAGTATCGCAAACCAGCGGGCTATGCTGGAAACCTACTGCGAAAAGCAGGGATGGGAGGTTGTTGCAGTCTATCAGGATGATGGCTACACGGGGCTGAACATGGAGCGCCCCGACCTGAAACGGATGTTGAAAGCCATCGAGCGCAGGCAGATAAACCTTGTGGTCACGAAAGACCTGTCCAGACTGGGTAGGAATTACTTGCAGACCGGCTTCCTGATTGAAGATTTCTTCCCCCGCAACGGCGTGAGGTATATCGCCATGAATGACGGTATCGACACCATGCGGGACAACAACGACATAGCGCCGTTCAAGAACATCCTCAACGAGATGTACAGCAAGGACATTTCCAAGAAGGTTCATTCCTCTTATCTGCTGAAAGCGCAGAAAGGCCAGTTTACCGGCTGCCTTGCCCCTTTCGGGTATCGGAAAGACCCGGAGGACAAAAACCATCTGCTGATTGATGAGGAAACGGCTCCCATTGTCCGGCGTCTGTTTGCGTGGGCGCTGGAAGGACACGGCCCCAACTACATCCGGCGCAGGCTGGAAGAAGAAAAAATCCCATGCCCGACCTACTGGAACCGGGTGCGGGGCTTTCGGAACGTGTCAACCAAGTGGGAAAAGAAAGACCCGGTCAACGGGCGGTATATGTGGGACTTCTCCGTGATTAAGGACATCCTGATGAACCCCGTCTACACCGGCGCTATCGCTTCCCAGAAGAAGGAATACCGCTTCAAAATCGGCACCATCGGGGAGAAGAAGCCGGAGGACTGGATTGTAGTGGAGAACCAGCATGAGCCGCTTGTTGACCGCAAGACCTTTGACATCGTGCAGCGCAAGCTGAAATCCCGGCAGCGCCCCCGCCAGACCGGGGAAATCAGCCTGTTTGCGGGGCTTATCAAGTGCGGCGAGTGCGGGAAGTCGCTGACGATCCGCTACACCAACGACAAGCACCCGAAGCAGATTTATTCCTGTAAGACCTACAACGCCTACGGGAAACAGCACTGTACCCAGCACCGGGTTGAGTACGACACCCTTTACAGCCTTGTGCTGAACAAAATCCGGGAGTGCGCCAGAGCCGCCCTGATGGACGGGGAAGCCGTTGCCGGGAAGCTGACCGACACCTGCGAAGCCGAGCAGAAAGGCCAGCGGGAAGCGTTGGAGCGTTCCCTAACCAAAGACGAGGAACGGATTGACGTTCTGGAAAAGATGGTGCTGCGGCTGTATGAGGATATGGTTGCCGGGCGTATCAGCGAAGCGAACTTCAATCTGCTGATGGAAAAGACGCAGGCGGAACAGGCCGAGTTGAAAGCAAAGGTTGAGGAAGGCCGGAAGAAGCTGGCCGATGAAATCCGGCTTGCGTGTGACGCCCGCCAGTGGGTAGAAGCCATTCAGGAATACGCCGACATCACGGAACTGGACGCCGCCACCCTTAACCGCCTGATTAAAGAAATCGTTGTCCATGAGAGCATAGACAGCGAAAAGACAAGACACATTTCTATCGAAATTCATTTCAATCTCAAACCCATCCCGGAGGTGGAGCAGGTCACGGCCTGACCTGCCCCCGCCGGGGCGGTTCTTAAAAACTCCATAGATATTTCTTGACACGCCGCCGCCCGCCATCGAGCCGTTTTCCTACACCTATTTGGGTATGAAACAGCTTATGGCTGGAGGAGGTATCGTTCTTATCGGACTTAAGCTCATTCCACTACTTGCCAATGTACTCAATTAAGAAGAAAAGGAGAGCTTAGATGTTTGGAATATTCGACAAGATAGAAGAATTCTTTAAGGAGCTTCTACTGGGCGGTATCCAAGCAAACTTAGAGTCCATGTTTCTTGACA
>ERZ773008.1865-NODE-1865-length-14414-cov-9.265548_pt1 | contig 14414 bp, 10 predicted proteins | sample MGYA00580664_ERZ773008 | MGnify/ENA primary metagenome ERZ773008 (study PRJEB29015, sample SAMEA2738016) | human oral metagenome | biome: human oral; feature: human-associated habitat; material: dental | place: China | collected 2048 ... | reverse complement strand
CAAAAGCAGCCTGCAAGCGCCGCACCCTGAGCGCGGCACGCCGCGCCTGCTGGCCGCCGACAACGCAGCCGAAGCAGCCCGCCTTGCAAACACCCCGGCAAGTGCCGCCGAAAGCGCCTCGGAACGCGCCGAACTCATCACCCTGCCCGAGCCGCGCCGCCTGCGCCGCCTGCTGGATGGGCAGTGGGCCTTGCTCGCCCTGCGTTCCCCCGTGCCCATTGGCGAGTGAGCGCAGCGCAGGGCGCAAAGCCAAGGCGCTTTTCTTCAGCCCCGCTCATTTTTTGGAACCTGTTCAGAGTTCGTCCATGAGGGGCGAAAGAGTGAATGAACCTGAGCGAAGTGCAAGCCGCAGACGGTCTGGCTGACCGGCTGGCTGACCGGCCAGTGCGACGTTGCGCGACGCCGCAGGCCGCTTTTCGCGCCTGCGGGCGGGCGGGGTTGCTCCCCTATTCATAGCGCGATGTCTTGATGGACACTGCGCAGATTGGTGTTTCAGGCCCCCCGAATTTGCTCCTGTTTCTGGGAACCCGCCCAGCGTTGGGCCATGAGAAGAAAAAGCAGACCGGGATGAACCGCAAGGCGCAAACCGCGAATGGTTCTGACATTCACGCCTGCTGCCTGACGAGGCGTTTGCAATGCCATGAATCACCCCGGGCCGCGCTTTTCGCATCAAGTACAGATACAGATTGCGAACAGGCTTCTTGCTGACTCGGCCCATGCGTTGTTCAGATGTCGGCCCCAGCACCATGCGCGGTTGATGGCAACCTGCCCGCTACCCGCTTGGTTTTGGTTGGGCAGGTTCAGCGCCGCTCATTCCGTTGCGCTTGCGGTGCCGCTTGCGGTGCCAGCGCCAGTCCCAGGCGATGAGTCAGAGCCTCAGAGTGGGCAGAGGCGGGGTGATGGGCCGTTATGTCAAAAAACAAGAGCAAATACAAGGGGGTGAAAATGCCGTTCTGCGCAGTTTCCACTAGGACCTATCGCTATTGAAAAAGGAGCTAAAAGAGGCTGGCTGCGGGCCGCTTGCGTGTTCAGTCTTGCTTTTCCTGATCCGCGTTTTCGCCGTGCCCGTCTTGCCCGGGGGCGGTTTCGTGTGTGCTTTGCTGCTTCAGCGCTTCGGCCACGGCTTGCTTGACGACGGCGGCGACTTCGCGCTGCACGCGGGCGTTCAGGCCCAGAAGCTGTTCGTGCAGGACGCGGGCGATGGCTTCGCTGATGCGGAGGTCAAGCGTGGGGGCCAGGGTTTGGAGCACTTGTCCAGCCAGAGCGCTGGCTTGCGCGGGAACCTGGGCGGAGGCGGGGGCGGGCGCAGGCGGCAGGGCGCCGGGTTCCGGGGCCAGCTCGCCGGGCTGGCTGACGGGGGCGATGACTTCGGTGAGCATGGGCACGGATTGCGGAGGCGGCGCTTCGCTCCATGCGGGAGTGTCGTCAAGGATGGGTTCAATGGCTGCGTCGCTGGCGCGGGGGTCGTGGGCGGTCATGGTGGGCCTTTTCGGGAGGGCGGGTTTAGTCCTTGCGGGCGGCCGCGTCATGGGCCTGGGGTTGCAGACCGTGTTTTTTGTAGTGGTTCCAGCGCTGGCGGGCGCCCGCGCGGTCTTGCGGCTGGGCGCTGACGATTTCGATCAAACGGGCAAAGCGTTCAAAGCCTTCGGGCGCGGGCTGGCCCAGGTTGAGCAGCACCTGGCTGCGTGTGAAGAGGGCAGCGTCGGTAGCCAGCACGATGGGCGTGGCGGCCAGCACGTGGGCGGGGGCGGAGACGCCGCAATGGGGGATGAATGCCTGCGATGAGAAGGTCCACAGGGCTTCGTCGAGCGCGCGCAGGGCTGCGGCGTCGCCCAGCACGCCAACCGGGGCGCGCGCGGCCCATGCCTTGCGCAGCAGGCGGCAGGCATAGGCCGTTTTTTCAGGCACGTTGAAGTGAAAGGTCACTTCCGTCATGCGCGGCTGCCCTGGCTGCCTGCCGTTCAGACGGCTTGCGCCAGCAGGTATTGAACGAGCAGGCCGACGGGGCGGCCCGTGGCGCCCTTGACCTTGCCGCTTTTCCAGGCGCTGCCGGCAATGTCCAGGTGCGCCCACGGCGTGCCTTCGGGCACGAAGCGTTGCAGGAATTTGGCGGCAGTGACAGAGCCTGCCGGGCGGCCTGCCACGTTGGCCACATCGGCGAAGTTGCTTTTCAGCCCTTCGGCGTATTCGTCATCCAGCGGCATGGGCCAGCAGGGGTCGAGCGCGGCTTCGCCCGCCTGTTGCAGGGCCTGGGCCAGGGCGGTGTCGGTGGCGTAGAGGCCGCTGCGAACGTGGCCCAGGGCAATGACGCAAGCGCCCGTGAGGGTGGCGATGTCGATGATGGCGCGGGGCTTGAAGCGCGCGGCGTAGGCAAGGGCGTCGCACAGCACCAGGCGGCCTTCGGCGTCGGTGTTGAGCACTTCGATGGTCTGGCCGCTCAGGCTGGTGACCACGTCGCCCGGCTTGGTGGCGCCGCCGCCGGGCAGGTTTTCGCAGGCGGGAATGAGGCCGACCACGTTGATGGCCGGTTGCAGCTGGCGCAGGGCCTCGAACGCGCCCAGCACGCTGGCGGCGCCGCACATGTCGAACTTCATTTCGTCCATGCCGGCGGCGGGCTTGATGGAGATGCCGCCGGAGTCGAACGTGATGCCCTTGCCCACCAGGGCCACGGGCGGCTGGCTCTTGGCCGCGCCCTGGTAGCGCAGCACGATGAAGCGCAGCTCTTCATGCGAGCCGCGCGCCACGGCGGCAAATGCACCCATGCCGAGCTTGGCCACTTCCTTGGGGCCGAGAACTTCGCAGTCGATATGGCTGCCTTTTTCCTTGGCGATGGCCTGGGCGGCGGCGGCCAGTTGCCGGGGCGTGGCGTGGTTGGCGGGGCGGTTGCCCCACTCGCGCGCCAGGCGGATGCCGCTGGCCGTGGCCGTGGCCTGGGCGAAGGCGGTTTTCAATGCGGCGCTGGCGGCGGCGGGCAGGGCCAGGCGCACGCCGGTTAGCGCGGCTGGCTTGGCCTTGGGTTTGGTTTCGGTGTAGGCATAGGCTGCGTCGGAGGCAGCCAGCACGGCAGCGCGCAAGGCGGCGGGGCTGGGCGTTTGCGCAAAGCACAGCATGGCCTGGCGGGCGGGGCCGCTTTTGATGAGCGCAATGGCGGCGGCCACGGCGCGGCGCACGGCTTGCGCGCTGCCGTCACCCGCGCCCGCCAGCAGCACGCGCGGCGCCTGAATGCCTTCGGCGGCGTAGCAGGGCAGGAGCTTGCCGGCTTCGGCGCTGAAGTCGCCCGCCTTGATGGCGCGGGCGGCCAGGGCTGAAAGGGCGTCATCGGCCTTGGCCTTGGCGGTGTCTTGCGTGACGAGAAAAACCAGCGCATCGGCCTTGGCGCGGGCCGCCTGCGCCAGGCGCATCGTCTTGAGTTCAAAGTCCATAATCAGCGGTTTCCTTTCAAACTGATGTTATTCGATTCATCCTTGCGCAAAGAGCTGGGGCGCAGCTTCGGCGCGACTCTGGTGGTGCTCATCACCATCGTGATGACGATGATGCTGATCCGCACGCTGGGCCAGGCTTCGGCCGGTCACGTGAACCCGTCTGAAATCATGCTGGTGATGGGCTTTACGGTGCTGGGGCACTTGCCCACCATCCTCACGCTGAGCCTGTTTGTGGCCATCACGGCCACGCTCTCGCGCATGTACATGGCCAGTGAAATGGTGGTGTGGTTTGCCAGCGGGCGCGGGCTGCTGGCGTTTTTGCCGCCGCTGCTGCGCTTTGCCTGGCCGGTGCTGCTGGGCATTGCCGTGCTGGCGCTGGTGGTGTGGCCGTGGACGAACCAGCAGGTGCGCGAGCTGCGCGAGCGCTATGAATCGCGCGGCGACGTGGACCGCGTGGCGCCCGGCCAGTTCATTGAATCCGCAGGCGGGCGGCGCGTGCTTTACATCGACAAAAAGGCGGCTGACGCCGTGCGCAGCGCCACCGGCGCGCCCGCAGGCAGGACGGACTTCGGACCGGCCAGGCCGGACGCTGAAACTGAAGCCGACGCGCCCGGCGGCAACATCTTCATCGCCGCCACCGAAAAGGGCCGGGAAATCGTCACTTCCGCGCGCGGCGGCCGCCTGCAAACGCAAGGCGCGGAGCGTTTCGTCATTCTGGACCAGGGGCAGCGCCTGGAAACCGATCTGGAAACGGGCGAAATGCGCCTGAGCGAATTTCGCGAATACGGCGCGCGCGTGAGCGCCCGCTCGCTGGATTCGGCCGGGCTGCAAGCGCCGCGCTACCGCTCCACGCTGGCGCTGCTGCGCCAGCCCGATCGCAACAACCAGGCCGAGTTTTCCTGGCGGCTGGGCCTGGCGCTGGCCGCGCTCAATTGCGTGGTGATTGCGCTGGCGGGCACGCGCGTCAATCCCCGCGTGGGGCGCAGCGCGGGCATGGTGTTTTCGCTCTTTGCCTTTGCCGCCTACTACAACCTGCTCAATGTGGGGCAAAGCTGGGTGGCCAGCGGCAAAGTGAGCCTGGCCGCGCTGCTTTGCCTGCTGCACGGCGGCATCTTCGCTGCCGCGCTGGGCGCTTTGCTGCTGCGGGCGGGCCAGGCGGAAGACGGCGTAAAGGGTGTAGTGGTACTGGTTGTTGATGGCCTCCAGGTCGACGTCGGTGGCGTCGCGCGGGTCGCGGTGGGGGCGGCGCTCCTCGTCCTCGAAGCGGTGCAGGCCGCCCTCACCGGGGTGACCGCCGGGATGTCCGTGCTGGCCGTGGGTGTCGGTGCTCATTCTCTTCTCCTGGTTCTTATCGGAGCTACTGGGATGGGGACTATCGAGAGCCGTCGCCATCGGTCCCGTGGTGAGCGGGCCGGCCGGGGTGGCCGGCCCCGTTCCGGCAGCACGAGTCCGGGCAGACCGTGTGGAACGGGCCGACGCCGGTGGTCGAGTCGGGCCGGACGTCCTCACCGCGGGCGGCGGCGGCCCGCTCGAAGAGGATGTCGACGAGGGAGTCGATGAAGGCCGGGTGGGTGCCGACCGTGGCAGCGCGCGCATACGGCATCCCCAGGTCGCGGGCGGTCTGGGCAGCCTCAGTGTCGAGGTCGAAGACGACCTCCATGTGGTCGGAGATGAAGCCGAAGGGGGCCACGACGACGCCCCCGGGTCGCTCCACGGGGTGGCCGTCGGTCAGGTGCCCGGCGGCCAGGGCCTCAAGGTGGTCGTTGACGTCCGGTTCGAGCCAGCGGGCCTGCGGCGGGCCGGAGCGCGAGCAGTAGACGAGGTCGGCCTCGACCGTCTCCAGGCCGAGACGACGGGCGACCTCGGGCACGAGCACGGCGGCGAGCGCCTCGTGCTGGGCGACGTAGGAGACCTCCGTGGACAGGTCGGCGGCCACACCCGGCTCTCGCCGCCCGGCGCCGGTCGGGCCGGAGACGCCGGAGGCGCCGTGAGTGCTCTCAGCGCCATCCCCCGGAGCGGAGCCGGCCTCCATGCCCAGGGGGATGGAGTGGGTGACGAGTACGAGGCGCGCACCCTCGGCCGCCACCCCCTGCTCGGCCAGCGCCCCGTAGGCCTCGACGATGGCGTCAATGTTGGCCTGCAGCAGGCCGGGGGTGTTGTAGTAGGGGCGCGTCTTGTCCACGGTGAGCTCCACGGGACCGCCCCCGTCCCCGCCGACCCGGGCGGCGGCGTCGGCCTCGAATCCCTCACCGGTGGAACCGTCCGCACCGTCAGCGAGCAGGGCGACGGCGCCGGCCAGGTCCTCGCGGTACTGGCGGCATCCGGAGTAGGAGCCGAAGGCCGCGGTGGGCAGGGCCAGGACGCGGCGGGCTCCGGCGTCGGCCAGCTCGCGCAGGGCCTGGCTGACAAAGGGGTGCCAGTTGCGGTTGCCGACGATGATCGGCAGCGTCGAGCCGCGCTCGGCCAGGCGGGCCTGGAGAGCATCGCGCAGCTCGGCGTTGCACGCGTTGATCGGGGAGGCGCCGCCGACACTCTGGTAGTGGCCGGAGACCTCCACGAGACGAGAGTCGGGCACGCCGCGGCCAGCGGTGGCGTTGCGCATGAAGGGCAGGACGTCCTCGGGGCGGCGGGGCCCGCCGTAGGACTGCAGGAGAATGGCGTCGTAGGGGGCCAGCGGGTCGAGGGCCGGAACACTGGCCAGAGCTCCGCCGAGGTCGGCACCCGGGAGGGCAGCCGGGCGTGCGTCCAGGCACGCGGGAGCCTCCTGGGTGGGCCCGGGCGTGGGCGCGGCGGTGTCAGTCATGGTTCTCTCCTGTGCTCTCCAGGCCCCAGACGAGCTCGAGGGCCTGACGGTAGGCCTCCTCACGGCCCTCCTGACCGGCACGGCGGGCCATGACGGTGGGCTGGTGGAGGAGGCGGGCGGCCAGGTGGTGCAGGGCCCGCTCGGCCTGCGCCAGGGGCACCATGGGCTCGCCGTCGATCTCGCTGGCGGCCTCGAAGCCGGGCTCGGCAGCGAGGTGATGGTGGGGGCAGGCCCCTGCGGCGGCGTCGGCGCTGTTGACACCGCTGACGCCGGTTCCGGCGCGCCCGTCGACGGCGGGGACGGCCAGGGCGAGCCGGCGGGCGGGCTGGGGGCGCAGGCGGGCGGCCTCCTCGGCGACGACGCGACCCACCTGGGCGCGCAGGGCGGTGATGAGGGGGTCCATGGCCCGGCCGGCCAGGGTGCGCTCGAAGTCGGCGGCCTCGGCCTCGACGATGGCGCGGGCGGCGGTCACCTGCTGGGCCGCGGCCTCGGGAACGGCGTCGCGCACGCGGGCCAGGTCGAGGTGGACGACGCCGGGCAGGGCGCCGACGGCCTCGTCGACGTCGCGGGCCAGGGCCAGGTCGAGGATGACGAGCGGGCGGCCGTCTCCCCCGTCCAAGCCGGCGCGCTCGGCGGCGACGGGGGCGACGACGTCGGCGGTGAGGATCGGCCCGCCGGTACCGCGGCAGGTGACCACGAGGTCGGCGCGGCTCATGGCCTCACTCAAAGCGCCGGTGGGGACGGCGCGCAGGCCGCGTCCGGCGGCGAAGGCCTCAGCGCGGTTGGAGGCGGAGTAGACGGCGATGTCGCTCAGGCCGCGGGCGCGCAGGTCGGCGACGGTGGCGCCGGCGTAGGAGCCGGTGCCGACGATGAGGGCGCGGCAGTCCTCCAGCGGCGGCAGGTGGCCGGCGGCCTGATCCACGCCGACGGCGACGACGCTGCGCCCCTGACCGGACAGCTCGGTCTCGTGGGCCACCCGGCGGGCGGTGGCCGAGGCGCGCTCGACGACCCGCACGAGCTCGGGGCTGAGCGTGCCCTCGTCGGCGGCGGTCTCGGCGGCGCGGCGGACCTGGCCGACGATCTGGGCCTCGCCGACCACCATCGAGCTCAGGCCTGCGGCGATGGCGAGCATCTCCCGGCGGGCGGCCGCCCCGACCAGGTGGGTCAGCAGGAGTCCGCTCGCGGGGAGCCCAGCGCGCTCGGCCAGGAAAGCGGTGATGGTCTCCCCCAGGTCCGACGCCGCGGCCGACTGGCTCGCGTCCGCCGGAGAGAGGTCCGGGTGCAGGGCCGCCGGGCAGCCGGTGTCGGCCCAGGAGTCGGCGTCGATGAGGAGGGCCAGGCGGTTGCAGGTGGACAGGACCAGGACCCCGCGCAGCGCGGGGATCGCCTCCAGGAGGCCCGGCCCCAGCCCCGGGGCGACCGCACCGAGCCGGGCGACGATGTCGAGGCCCGGCAGTCGATGGTCTGCGGAGAGAAGATGAGTAGTCACAACGAGCGCTATTGAAACATCACCGCGGGGTCCGGGCACAATAGCGGCGCGGTGACGCACCCCAGCATCGCGACAGTGTGTCACCACCATATTTCTGACACTCTGTCAGCACCTGATCGACGCCTGGAACACCGCACCACCACGCATCACCACGCGGAATGACCCCCCTCTGACCACTGCTTACAGGAGGCAGCCGATATGTCTCGCATTCAGTTCCCCTATCGCAGGGAAAGCACACGGCGTCAGCATTCTTCACCCGCTCATGGCGATTTCGTCACCGACAGTTCACACAATTGCTCAATGGAGTCCGAGCAGACGGCGCAGGGCCGCGACCGAGCCGGCGGCGGGGCCAGTGCGGGTGCCGCCGGGCCAGCGGGGTCCGCTGCGGCTCCGACCCCAGGACCGGCGCTCCTGGAGGCGCTGGCGGGGCGGCAACCCACGCGCACGCCCGTGTGGTTCATGCGTCAGGCGGGACGGTCGCTGCCGGAGTACCGGGCGCTGCGGGCGCGCGCCGGCGTGCCGATGCTGGATGCCTGCCTGGATCCTTCGCTGGCGGCGGAGGTGACGCTGCAGCCGGTGCGGCGCCACGGCGTCGACGCCGCCGTCTTCTTCTCCGACATCATGGTGCCGCTGCGCCTGGCGGGCGTCGGGGTGCGGATCGAGGAGGGCGTCGGGCCGGTCCTCGACGCCCCGGTACGCAGCGGCCGCGAGGTGAGCGACCTGGTGGCCCGCCGTTTCGGTGACGGCCCCGGCGCCGAGGGGGTCGGGGCGATCGAGGAGGCGGTGCGGCGCGTCGTCGTCGAGCTGGGCAGTCCGCAGGCGCCGGGCGTGCGCGAGGGGCTGAGTGAGCGGGCGCGCGCCGGGCTGGAGCACAGTGCCGGGTCGGCGGGGTGGACGCCGGTGCTCGCCTTCGGCGGGGCACCCTTCACGCTGGCGGCCTACCTGGTGGAGGGCCGGCCCAGTCGCGACCACCTGGCGGCGCGCACGCTCATGCGCGCCGACCCCGACTCCTGGGACCGGCTCATGACCTGGTGCGCGCGCCTGACCGGCGAGTTCATCGCCACCCAGGTGCGTGCCGGGGCGGCCGCGGCCCAGCTCTTCGACTCCTGGGCGGGCTCGCTGTCCCCGCGCGCCTACCGCGAGCGCGTGGCCCCCTACTCGGCGCTCGCGCTGGATGTCGCCCGCCAGGCCGTCTCCCCTACCACCGGTGAGGCGGCGCCGCTCATCCACTTCGGCACCGGAACCGCCCGGCTGCTGGGGCTCATGCGGCAGGCGGGGGCCGACGCCGTCGGCGTGGACGAGCGCATCGACCTGGGTGAGGCCATTGAGGCGCTGGCCGAGGCCGACCCGCAGGCAGGGGCCTGCCCGGTTCAGGGCAACCTCGACCCGGCACTGCTGGCGGCGCCGTGGCCGATCCTGGCTGAGGAGCTCGACACGGTGCTGGCCGCCGGGCGCGCGGCGCCGGGGCACGTGGTCAACCTGGGGCATGGGGTCCCGCCGGCCACCGACGCGGACGTCCTCACCCGGATCGTGGCTCGGGTGCACGGCTCGGCCGACTGGGAGTCCGTGGCCCTGGCCGGGTGGGAGGCATGAGCGGGGAGGCCGTCGGGGAGCGACGGTGGGACGCGCTCGTCATCGGCGGCGGGATCGCGGGTCTGACAGCTGCCTGGGACCTGGTACGCGCCGGGCTGCGGCCGCTGCTCATTGAGGCGCGCGGCTACACCGGCGGGCTCGTCGCGGCCGGGCCGATCGGCGGAACACGCATGGACCTGGGGGCTGAGGGCTTCGTCGTGCGCGGCCAGGCGGCCACCTCCATGCTCGCCGAGCTGGGGCTGCACACCGCCGCCCCGCACGGCCGGCCCCGGCTCTTCCTGCCGCCCCTCGCGCCGGGCGCCGACGAGCAGTCGTCCCAGTGGGGGCTGCACCGGTTTCCTGACCACGCCTACCTGGGGATCCCGGCGGACCCGCTGGCGGCTGACGTCGTCGCCATCATCGGGCAGGAGGCCGCGCGCCGGGCCGCGCAGGACGCCGACCTGCCTGGTGAGGTGGGCACCGGTCCTGAGGATCCGGCCGACCTGGCCTCCTTCGTGACCGCGCGGATGGGGGCCGGCGTCCTGGAGCGTCTCGTGCGGCCCATCGTCGCAGGCATCCACTCGGCCGACCCGGCGGACCTGGCGGCCGACGTCGTCATGCCCGGGCTGCGGCGGGCGACGGCGGAGCTGGGGTCACTCAGTGCCGCTGTGGCGGCGGTGCTGGAGCGGCGTCGGGCCCGCCAGGACGGGGCGGGTGGTCGGAGCGTGGACGCGGCCGTCGAGGGCGGGCTGTTCCGGCTCACTGACGCGCTGCGCGAGGCCATTGAGGCAGGCGGCGGGAGCGTGCGCACCCGTACCGGCGCCCAGTGGCTGCGGCCGGGCAGAGGCCAGGACTGCGCGGACGGACAGGCGCCGACCGCCTGGCGGGTGGGGATCGCCCCGACGCGCCGGGGTCCGACGCCGTCGGACGAGCCGGTCCCCGATGGTGCGCAGGAGGTCGTGGCCACCGACCGCGTCGTCGTGGCCTGCTCGGCGGGGGCCGCGCTGCGGCTGCTGTGGGGGATTCCCAACCTGCCCGCGAGCGCGACGGAGCTGACCGTGCCGGTGGGGGCGCCGATCGCCCGCTTCACGCTGGTGGCCCGGGCTCCAGAGCTCAGTGGCGAGCCGGTGGGCTCGGGGCTGCTCGTGGCGCCCGCCGGCGTTGCTGAGCCCGGTGAAGTCGCCGGCCTCGCCGCGGCGTCGTCGGCCGGTGCCGGGGCCTCTGGCCTGGTCTCCGATGGGACGGATCCCGGGGGGCCTGTAAGCCTGGCGGACTGCCCAGTGCGGGCCAAGGCGCTGTCGCACCTGAGTGCCAAGTGGCCGTGGGTCGGTGCCGAGCTGCGGGCGCTGCACGGCCCGGACGTCCACGCGCTGCGACTGTCCTACGGTCGGCCCGGGCAGCCGCGCCCGCAGGTGGATCTGCAGGTGGCGCTCGATGACGTGGCGGCCCTGACGGGGGTGCGGATCGAGCCGGAGGCGGTCATCGACCACATGCTGGTGCGGTGGGACGGGACGCTGCCGCCAGTGACGCCCGCCTACCGGGAGCGCACGAGGCGCCTGGAGGAGCAGCTGGCGCCGGTGACGGGACTGGAGGTCACCGGGGCGTGGGTGGCCGGGACCGGGATCGCCGCCGTCGTCGAGCACGCCCGCGCCGCGGTCGGGCGCCTGGTGGGCTCCCATGGCGGGTGAAGCGCCGCGCCGGTACGGGGGCGGACGGCGCGTTCGTATATTAGGTCGCGAGTTCGTACCCCCAAGGTACGAAGGCGAGCCCTACGGTACGAACGCGATGATTGAGAACCGCGCACGAGGAGGGGATGCATGACCACGACGGGGACTGACTCCCGGCGGCTTCGCCTGGGCACGCGCGGCTCGCGCCTGGCGCTGACCCAGTCCGGGCAGGTCGCTGACGCGCTGATGGCCGCCGGCGGGGGCGGTGCGGCCACCGCGGCCGGCAAGGCCGGCGAGGGTTCCGGCGGCCTGAGCATCGACCTGGTCACCGTGCGCACGGACGGCGACGGCGACCGCACTCCCCTGCGACAGCTCGGTGGGGTGGGGGTCTTCGCGGCCCGGCTGCGCCACGCGCTCCTGGATGGCGAGGTGGACCTGGTGGTCCACTCCTTCAAGGACCTGCCCACGCAGCCGGTCGAGGGTCTGGAGGTCATCTGCGTGCCGCCGCGCGAGGACCCGCGCGACGCCCTGTGCGCCCGCGACGGCCTGACCCTGGCCGACCTTCCCGAGGGGGCCCGCGTGGGCACCGGCTCGCCACGCCGGGCCGCCCAGCTGCTGGCAGCCCGCCCCGACCTGGAGGTGGTGGACCTGCGCGGTAACGTGCCCACGCGCCTGGCGCGGGTGCGGGGGCTGGAGGTGGTCGGCGTCGGCACCGATGAGCCGGTGGCGCCGAGCCGGGCCGATGTCGCCGGCGACCTGGACGCGGTGGTCCTGGCCCTGTCGGGGCTGCGGCGCCTGGGGCTGGAGCACTGTGCGAGCGAGGTCCTGGACCTGGAGACAATGCTGCCCGCGCCGGCTCAGGGGGCCCTGGCCGTGGAAGCACGAGCCGGCGAGGACTCCGCGGAGCTGGCCCGGGCCGTGGCGGTGCTCGACGACGAACCCACGCGCCTGGCGGTAACGGCCGAGCGGTCGCTCATGGCCCGGCTCGGGGCGGGCTGCGCGGCGCCGGTGGGGGCCTGGGCTCACCTGCAGGGCGCCGGTCAGGAGCCGCAGGAGGATCACGCCGAACACGGAACCGGCTGGAACGAGGGCTTCCGCGGCGATGACACCGCCGTGACCGGGGGCAGGCAAGGGGCTGGGGCGACGAACGGCGGTCCACGACCAGTCGGGGTCTCCGAGGTAGGACCGCACGGTACAGCGGCCTCGTGCCGCTCGCCGCGGGTGCTCGTGCTGCGGGCGGTGGTCACCTCGCTCGATGGTGGCCAGGAGGTCGGCTGCGAGCTGAGCACCGAGCTGCCCGAGACCTCCGGGGGGCCAGGAACTCCTGGGGACACGGCGGCGGTTCGGGCGGCCGAGGCACTGGGGGCCAGGGCAGCCGAGGTCCTGCTGGACGACGGCGCCGACCAGATCGTCGACCTGCACGCCAACAAGCCCCGGCGGGACTGAGGCCATGGCGCAGTCCACCTCATGCAATGACTCGGCCGGGAGCCTCCCGGGCAACCCCCGGGAGGGCGGCGGGGCGCCGCTGTCGGGGCGGCTGGTTCTGCTGCCGCGCCTCAAGGAGCGCGACCGCATCGCCTCGGCGCTGGAGCGGGCCGGGGCGATGGTGCTGCGGGCCGCCGTGACGCGGACGGTTCCGGGTGAGGCGGCGGCGCTGGAGGCGACTGCGCGCAGGATCGCGGAGGGCGAGGCGGCCTGGCTGGTACTCACCTCGGCCCGAACCGTGGAGGCGCTGGCACCGTACCTGCTTGCGGAAGCCGGAGTCGGCTCGGCGACCTGGGGGCACGGGCTCCACCAGGAACCCGGTACTCCCGCCCCCCACGACAGCGCCACACCTCCCCGCACCCCAGTCATCCCGCCGATGCGGGTGGCCGTCGTCGGTCCGGCGACCGCGCGCGCCTGGACCGAGCTCACCGTGACCGCCCCCGACTTGGTGGCCCGAGGCTCGGCCACCGCCCTCCTGAAGGAGCCCGCGCTCGCCGGCGGCCCAGAAGCCACCCCACCCCCCACCCGAGACCCGGGTTCAGGCATTGGCCCCCATGGCTTCACCAATGCCGCCGGCTCTCATGACTCCGACGGGAGAGCCCGCGCCTTCAGCGATGCTCCCGATTCTCCTCAAACTCTCACGGAGGCGGCGCGGCGGGTGCTGCTGCCGGCCTCGGCTCTGGCCGACCCGGCACTGGCGGACGGACTGCGTCGAGCGGGCTGGGAGGTGGAGCAGGTGGCCGCCTACACGACCGTCACGGCCGACGCCCATGACCTGCCCCCGGACCTGGATCGCACGTGGGCCACTGGCGGTGTGGACACGGTCGTGCTCACCGCCCCGTCCACGACGCGGGCCGTCCTGGAGCTGCTCGGCCCACCGCCGCAGGGAACCGGGCTGGTGGCCATTGGCGCCACCACGGCGGCGGCCACCCGCGAGCTCGGTCTGACGGTTGCTGCCGTCGCCCCCTCCCCCACGCCCGAGGGGGTCCTCCAGGCCACCATCGACACCATCCGGGCCACAACGGACCCCGCTCCTGCCTCTCAGGAGCCGCCGTGATGGCCACATACCGGCGAAAGTGTCACGATTGGCGACTTTTCATCGCCGCCACTACCCCCGGCGCGCCTGCCTCTCAGGTATGTGCCCAGGTCAGAGCCGGATACTCCGATGAGTTCCGGAGCCGCACCCCCGCTCGGCACACTAAAAGTCGCCATTCGTGACACAAAACCACCCCGCAGCCTCCGAATCCCACACGAGCGTCCCCCGCACAAACCCACCCGATCCGCCTGGTTCCAGTCATTCCAACACTGTGGACGGCCTGCGAGGCGGCGGACCACCAACCACCAGGAGCACCTCATGACCGAAGCCCTTCGACCGGCCGCCGACTTCCTGTCGCGCCGCTCCGTCCCCGACCCGCAGGCCCCCACGGTCCGCCCCCGGCGCCTGCGCACTACCCCGGCGATGCGGCGCCTGGCGCGCGAGCACGTCGTGGACCCGGCCGCCCTCATCCTGCCGGTGTTCGTGCGCGAGGACATCGATACCCCCCGCCCCGTGGAGGCGATGCCGGGGGTCGTCCAGCACACGCTGGACTCGCTGCGCCGCGAGGCCGCCGCCTGCGCCGAGGCAGGCATCGGCGCCATTGACCTGTTCGGCGTTCCCGCCACCCGGGACGAGGCCGGCACGGCGGCCTGGGCCGAGGACGGCATCCTCAACCGTGGGATCGCGGCCGTGCGCGCGGAGGTGGGGGACGAGGTCGTCGTCTGCGCAGACACCTGCCTGGATGAGTTCACCAGCCACGGCCACTGCGGCCTCATCCGCCCCGACGGCCCGCGCGCCGGTGAGGTCGACAATGACGCCACCCTGGCCACCTACCAGGCCATGGCCGTCTCCCAGGCGGAGGCGGGGGCGCACATGGTCTCGCCGTCGGGGATGATGGACGGGCAGGTCGCCGCGATCCGCGCCGCCCTGGACGCCACCG
>ERZ773008.1864-NODE-1864-length-14418-cov-2.694841_pt1 | contig 14418 bp, 10 predicted proteins | sample MGYA00580664_ERZ773008 | MGnify/ENA primary metagenome ERZ773008 (study PRJEB29015, sample SAMEA2738016) | human oral metagenome | biome: human oral; feature: human-associated habitat; material: dental | place: China | collected 2048 ... | reverse complement strand
AATGCTACTGTACGTACCACGCACCTAACCGGCTTATTTACGGATTTGGGAATTGAACTTTCTCAGTTATTCTATATCAGAAGAAACAATTATCTACAACAGGAGAAAAATATAAAAAATAGCATCAAGCTACGCTTATTTATCGTTGTTTTTTTCTTCCTAGGCGGCTTTTTTGCAGGGTTCTCTTACGTAGAACTATCCTTGGGAATCAAGACCCTTTTCTTTGCCATTATCATTTTGTTGGTAGGATTATATTATGATGATGTACGCTTTAGATATCTCACCGAACGAAGAAAGCACCGAAACCATCCAAAACATATCAAACACTCCAAACATTCCACCACCCCAATTGATACTCATTAGTACATGCCATTTTGTCACTTTTCAATCTTTGGCAATACTTTTGCTATGAATAAAAATTAGTAATACAAAATAATACACCCATGAATACAGGACACACTCATAACGAAGACGACTTCTACGCAGATGACATTCATGACGCTGATTTTCAGGATGCTGAGATCATAGATGAAGAAATACTTGATGATGCCCCTGCTCAAGAGGCATCTTATGCGCAAAAAGAGCCTCAAGCAACAGAAGCGCAAGCATCATATACTCAAGAAGAAACTGAAAAACAAAACAATAACGCCCAAGCTGAATTTGCTGAAAGGCAAGCTGAGGCTGAAAGACAAGCCAGTGATGCCGCTCAGGCTGATGAAGCTATCTCTATCCTTGAGGCGGAACTACACAAGGAAAAGGACAAGTTCATGCGACTTTTTGCTGAATTTGAAAACTACAAACGACGTACTGCCAAAGAGCGACAAGACTTACTCAAATCAGCAGGACAAGATGTCATACAATCTTTACTCCCTGTCTTAGATGATTTTGATCGCGCCCTAGTGGAAATCTCCAAATCAGAGGATGAAAACTTACTTCGTGGCGTGGAACTTATTCACAGCAAGCTCCTCAGCACACTACGTTCCAAAGGTTTGGAAGAAATCCCTGTGGCTGCCTTCGATGCTTTTGATAGTGACATCCACGAGGCACTGACCCAAACTACTGCTCCTACCCCTGAACTCAAAGGGAAAATAATTGATGTGGTAGAAAAAGGATACAAATTGGGAGAAAAGATTATCCGTTACCCTAAAGTGGTAGTAGGACAATAGGTTTTCTTAGTGATTGAATAAATGAAAAAAGATTATTACGAAATTTTAGGCGTTAGCAAGACTGCTACTGTCGCTGAAATAAAAAAGGCCTATCGAAAAAAAGCATTAGAATATCACCCCGATAAAAATCCAGGGGACAAAGAGGCCGAAGAAAAATTCAAAGAGGCAGCTCAGGCCTATGAAATACTGAGCGACGAACAAAAACGAGCACAATACGACCAATTCGGACACGCAGCCTTCGAAGGAGGCGGTGGCGGAGGTTATAGTTCTATGGAAGATATTTTCCGTAACTTCGGGGATATCTTCGGCGGACACTTTAGCGGCTTCGGTGGCTTTGGTGGCTTCGGCGGGGGAAATTCTCGCTCTTATAGAATAAAAGGGGGAGATCTACGTATCCGTGTGAAACTTACCTTGGCCGACATCGTAACAGGTACCGAAAAGAAAGTAAAGGTGCTTCGTAAGGTGAAGGCCGAAGGAGCTACCTATAAGACTTGTAATACCTGTCATGGTAATGGTAGTATTGTCCGTGAGGTCAATACGATGCTTGGTCGTATGCAATCCTCTTCCCCCTGCCCTACTTGTGGCGGAAGCGGTGAAGTGATTGACAAAAAGCCCGATGGTGCCGACTCTCAAGGGTTAAAGAGTATAGAGGAGACTGTCTCTATCAAAATACCTGCTGGAGTAGTGGAAGGCATGCAGATGAAAGTACCTAACAAAGGAAATGAAGCCCCTGGTAACAATAGTATCCCTGGGGATCTATTGGTACTAATTGAGGAAATAGAACACGAGACCCTAAAGCGCGAGGGAGAAAACCTCCATTTAGACCTCTATATAAGTATGCCTGAAGCTGTCTTGGGTACCTCCAAGGATATAGAAACAGCCACAGGAAAAGTGCGTATCAAACTGGAAGAGGGTATCCAATCTGGAAAAATTCTACGCCTCAAGGGCAAAGGACTCCCTAATCTCAACGGATATGGAGCAGGAGACCTATTAGTACATGTGAATGTATGGACTCCTAAAACCCTTACCAAAGAGCAGAAAAACTTCTTCCAAAAGATGATGGAAGATGAGAACTTTACCCCTCAACCTGACAAATCAGAAAAAAGTTTCTTTGAAAAGGTCAAAGATATGTTCTCCTGACTGACAGATTGGTTGTTTTCTAAATTATCATGAAAGAAATTTCTAATTCTATATATGATGAGAAAAATTTTACTAATTCTTGCATTGATTATGACCTATAATACGCAAGCACAACAGCCACTTACCCCTGAGAAATTATGGGAGGTACAAAGAGTGGGGGGTATCGGGCTTACTCCTGACAAGAAACAGGTTTTACTGAGTGTTACCACACCCAATGTGGCTGAAAATTCCTTCAAAAAGGAATATTACAAATTGGACGTAAATGGGGGCAAACTGATTCCTATTACCAAAGAACAGTTGGACAACCTTACCATTAAGTACAATGCGGACAAGAGTCTCAAGCTCATCCATAAGTCAGTAAAAATAAACCCTGTTTTAGGAAAAGACTTCTATAAGGAATTAAGCAAATCCACAGGAAGAGTGTATGAAGGCTTAGATCATCGTCACTGGGATAAGTGGAATGAAGGATTTTACAACCATGTATTTATTGAAAATATATCTACTGGGGTGCAGACAGATCTTATGCAGGGATTGCCTTATTATTGTCCTCAAGAGCCTTCTGGCGGAGAAGAAGACTATATCTGGAGCAATGATGGCAAAAAGGTTCTCTATGTAACCAAAGCAAAAGTAGGTACTCAGTATGTAGTAAGCACCAATACCGATATCTACGAGTATGATATAGATACCAAGACCACTGCTAACCTCACCGAAGGTATGATGGGCTATGATACCCACCCTTCTTTTAACAAAGATGGGGTATTAGCTTGGTTAAGCATGAAGGAGGATGGTAATGAAGCTGACAAGAATGATCTATATATCCTCCACGAAGGCAACAAAATCAACCTTACAGCCTCTTGGGATAATACTGTTTTTAGTTATATTTGGAGTAATGATGGAAAGAAAATCTATTTTATTGCTGCTACCCAAGGTACTCAACAACTCTTTGAAATAGAGCCGTTCGCTAAAAATCCTACTCCTAGGCAACTGACCAAAGGAATCTTTGATATAGGTGATATCTTAGGCCAATCTGGTGATCTCTTAGTGGTTTCCCGAAATGACATGAATAGAGCCGCTGAGATATATACCGTTAATCTCAAAGGGCGAAAAACTCCCTTGGAAGTAAAACAGCTCTCTCATATCAATGATGACCTTTATAAGAACATTGCAAAATGTCCTGTAAAAGAGCGTATCATAAAAACCACCGATGGGAAAGATATGTTTGCTTGGGTTATCTATCCACCAGATTTCTCTCCTAAGAAAAAATACCCTACCCTACTCTACTGTGAGGGAGGACCTCAATCGGCACTAACTCAGTTCTACAGCTTCCGCTGGAACCTCCAACTGATGGCCTCACAAGGTTATATTGTTATCGCTCCTAACCGCCGTGGTATGCCAGGGCATGGAGTAGCTTGGAATGCCGAGATTAGTGGAGACTGGGGAGGTCAAGTAATGAAAGACTATTTGGCTGCTATTGATGATATTGCCAAAGAACCTTATGTGGATACTTCTCGATTGGGAGCCGTAGGTGCTAGCTATGGAGGTTATTCTGTATATTACTTAGCTGGTATCCATAACAAACGTTTTAAGACCTTTATTGCACATTGTGGTGTGTTCAACACCCAAAGTATGTATGGTACCACCGAAGAGACTTTCTTCAACCAGCATGAGTTCGGAGGACCTTATTGGGAAAAAGACAATGCCATAGCTCAGAAGGCTTTCACTGAGTTCAATCCTATAGAAAAAGTAGGCGCTTGGGACACTCCTATTCTCATTATTCACGGAGGTAAGGACTACCGTGTTCCTGAAGAACAAGGCTTCCAAGCCTTTACCGCAGCCCAACTAAGAGGAATAAAAAGCAAATTCCTCTACTTCCCCGATGAAAATCACTGGGTGCTACAACCTCAGAATGCACTGCTTTGGCAACGTACTTTCTTTGGTTGGCTAAAGGAAACTCTGAAATAATATTATACCCTCAAATAGCTTTGTATAGTAGTAAAATAAGCCGAAATCCTTGGATTTCGGCTTATTTTCTTGACCTATAAACGGTGTAGGATTAGTACTGTTCTAATAGGTACTTGATAAGGTCAGTAGTGGTAAGCATACCTACCAAATTTCCATTTTCGGTAACAGGCAAGGCATGGAATGTTTGTCCTGCAAGTATCTCCGCTGCTTCCTTGATAGTAGTATCAGGAGAGATAGAAAGCGGTACCTTGGCCATTACTTGTGGAATAGTGAACATGTCATACACTACACTATCCACATGTTTCTCGTCATCGGAAAGGTCTGCAAAACTGATTCGCAATAAGTCTGTAAGACTTAATACCCCTACGAGCTTACGCCCTTCCACTACAGGAATATGACGAATATGGTGCTTTTTGAATAATGCCTCTGCCTCATACAAAGTATTGGTAGGGTCTATAGTAACTATGTCCTTGGACATAATCTGGGAAACGGGAACTCTCTGTTTCATATCTTTATAATTTAATTAATGATTTAATGATTCTTTTTTGCACTACAAAGTTAATAAAAAATATTGGAAATATAGCAAAAATTTCATTTTTATTTTCCGTTTCTTTTTCGTATATTTGCATTTCGTAGTAAAAGATAAAAGGTAAGAAGTAACACCAGTAACATGTTGAGTTTTACTTTTTACCTTTTATTTTTTATCTGATTTTCGCTTGTACATTCTCCAGCATAGGTACAAAGCCGAAGGTACCATATTCCTCTTTGTTAAACTCATTGGGTGAAAGTCGTGTAAATACAGTCATAATCTGTTCTCCTTTTCCTATAGGGATTACTAGCCGTCCTCCTATTTTAAGTTGTGCCAAGAGTTCCATAGGTACTTCTGGGGCTCCTGCTGTTACTAAAATGCGGTCATAAGGCGCTTGTTCTACATATCCCTTATAACCATCCCCAAAGATCATTTTCTTAGGAATATAACCCATTTTTTCAAGTAATAGTTTGGTCTTCTTAAAAAGCTCTTGTTGCCTTTCTATGGTATAGAGATCGACCTTTAGAAAGACCAACACAGCCGACTGATAACCACTTCCTGTACCTATCTCAAGAACTTTCTGTCCTTGCCTCACTTGCAGCAACTCCGTTTGAAAAGCCACTGTATGAGGGCGAGAAATCGTTTGATCGGCACCGATAGGAAAGGCTATATCCTGATAAGCTTTTTCTTCAAAAATACTATCTAAAAACAAATGTCGAGGAATGGTTCTAATGGCTTGTAACACCTTTTCATCAGAGATGGGATAGTGCGGACGCTCAGAAAGCTGTCGTGCCAAAAGATTCCGCATACCCCGATGCCTTGCTGTATCTTTCATTTCTAATGATTAATGACTAGTCATTAGCGACAAATGACTAGTGACAATAGGATTCGTCACTAGTCATCTGTCGCTAGTTATTGATTTTTATTCTTTCTTCTTAAACAATCCATCTAAGAGATTATTCACTGCTTTTTTAGCTTGATCTTTAGGGGCTTGTTGTTGAGTTTTGGTAGAGTCAGCAGGGTTGGCTTGTGTCTTGCCACCTCCTATAATCTTGCCCAAAGCATCGGTAGCTTTGTTCATCACTTCTCCACCTACTTTTTCAGTAATCTTATTAGTTACCTCATTGGTGACCTTATCCATTACCTTATCAGTAAGTTGGTTAGCCTGTGCCTTCGCTACTTGTAGGGCAAGGTTACTTACTACTTGCTTCATATCGGTTGAAACCTGTGGTTTGGTAAAGTTCCCTCCCATATTCACATTTACAGGAATATCACCCAACTTTTGTTGTTCTGTTGCGGTAAGCTTAGCAAGTAGCGCTGAAGCCTCCTGACCGAGCATTTTAGCTGGTACATTGAAGGTCAGTTTGTAGTCCATCGTCTGGTCAAAACCATGAGTTCCTGCTACGTTAATAGTACTATTGTTCCACTTGATTGTGAAAGGTTTTACCACCACGCGACCTTTCTCAAAGGTTACATTGGCCTTAAGATCTTTAAGGTTCATTTTTGAAAGATTCAATTGGGTGAACTGTGAATCCAAAGCAGAAACCAAAGGTGAAGCTCCTTTCACATGACCATCCAACAAAGAAGCTGATAGGCTACCAGAAAGTGAGTTCATATCAGGGGTAAGTTCAGGGGTAAGTTTCCCTGTTACATTGATCTTGGAACTAAAGAACCCTTCTACTGCCTTGGCAATAGGCATAATATTCTTAAGCATCTCGATCTGTGTGAAGGACTCTACTATATTGAGCTTATTCATATCCAAATCCACTGAGAAAGTAGAGGTATCCCCTTTGGTAGAAACACTTCCTGTAACGGCTGTCTTCCCTCCAAAGATATCAGTTTGCAAGTTCTGTAGGCTTACTTTCTCGTCCTTGATAATAAGTTTTCCAGAGACATTAGCGAGGTTAAGCTTGTCATAAAGCACACTCTTAGCCTTGGCATCCAAGGTACAATCCAAGAAAGCAGGAATCTTGATAGAAGCTCCTGCGGTAGAGGTGTTTGTAGTGGCTGGCTTAGTCTCTGCTGGTTTTTCTTCCTCTTGCTTAGGTGTTTCAGTAGCTGGTGCATCGGTCTGCATAAAGTCACCTACATCTATGTGGTTGGAGGCAAGGTAGAAGTTTCCTTTAAGCACCTCATTACGAAGGGTAAAGCCATAGAAGTTTTCAAGTGTTCCTTTGATATTGAAGTCCGTCTTTCCTGTCTTGGCATCTAGTTCAGTAAGCTCTATCTTAGTATTATTGAAGGAAAGTCCTGCCTTATTGATATGGAAAGGTTGTAGGAAGCCTGCTCCTGAATAGACAAATTGTTCCAAAGAGGCATGACCAGAGTTACGAATACGTTCGTAGGCTTGTTTTTCCACCGATGCCATATCAAAAGAGGTAGAAACATCAGCCCTGAGGATTCCCTTTAGGTCTAAATCCATCTGTACAGGATAGGCCTTTTGGATATTCTCCAAGTTGATAGTTCCTTTGAGGTCTGCATCCACAAGCATATTCCCTGTAAGATTCCTCAAAAGGGCTTTCACTGAGAATGCATCTTGATCTATCGTGAAAGCAAAACGATTGATATTCACATAGGTATCTTCCAATTTCTCAGTATCGTTACCTATTTTTACATCTATATCAATATTCTTAACTGACTTAGGCAGAGAAGGATACTTGAAAGAGGCATTATTGGAGAGCATACGAATATCCAACTTAGGAATAGTCGTAGGGGTATATTTGCCCGCTACCTTCCCGTTAATAGTAAATTCGCCTGTTGTCTGTACCCCTTCTATACTCTTAGTATAAGCAGCAGGAATAAGGTCTAAACAGTTCTTAAAGGTAGTCTTAGGGGTCTTGAAACTAAGGTCATAGAGCTGACCATCTTCCAATAGTTGTACAAAACCCTCAAAATTAAGCTCTAAGTCGTTTAGCTTTAGGGTATTGTCCTTTAGCGTATATTTTTGCTGATTAAGGTCTATTCCCAAGATAGCATCAAGGGTAACCACATTGTTGCGCAAAAAGGCTGTACCATCAGACGCAAAAGACAATTTAAGCGCCGTAGTAGTCTCTAAGTCAAGCACTTGATTTGCAAAGTTTCCTTTCCCTTTGTGATAAAGGCTATCCACTATTACACTCATCTTAGAGCCGTCTTCCTTAAAGGTAAAGCGCAGGTTATCAATACTATACTCATTTAAGTCAAGAGAGAAATTATTGGGCTCCTCGCTATCAGGGGTATCCGAAGTGTTCTTAGCAATGTCAAAGTTGCCTTTGCCTGCCTCATTTATACGTACATTAACCACTGCATCGGCTATAGAGAAGCCTAAGAGTTTGTAAGGTTCATTATCTTTCTTAAAAAGTATATCCTTAAGATTCACCTTTGCAGAAAAATTGCCTACATAGGCCAAGGTATCTCCTTCAAAAGGGGCATTATTAATCACCTTCAGCCCATCCACTTCCACTGTTGCATTGGGAAAATTCTTGAACAAACTGAGGGAGAAGTCGTTAAAACTTATTTGTGCATCTACACTTTCATTCACCGCCTCCATGACTTTCTCCTTTATCGTATTTTTAAAGAGAAAAGGAATGGAAACAAGCAGCAGTACTAAGACCACAAAAATAATTCCAATGATTTTAAAAAATTTTTTCATCTATAATAGGGGTTTAAGTTTATAAAGTATTAGTCACTAGTCATTTGTCACTCGTAACTTTTTAAGGAGTATAGGAGTCTAGAAATTGGGGGCAAAGGCTATGGAAATTTAGGGTTATAGACCTAAGGATTAGTAAAGCCCTTTATCCTCTTTTACTTTTTATCTTTTACTTTTTACTTATTTAGAAGTTTGTACTCCTCATAGCATTGGGTAAGGGCATCTAAGAATTGTAGGTCATTGGAGTTCTTGATAAAGTCCTTAGAATAGTTACAATGGCGGAGCAAATCCTCCAATTTATCCTTGTCTATTCCTAAGATCTCACTAAGGCTCTCTCTATCATATTTACTATTGAGCATGGAGCGAATCTCATCACTCTGTTTCATCTTCTTGAGTTTTCTAAGATCTTTCTCGCGGCTGCTAAAGAGCTTATAGATAGTACCTACTGGATTTCCTATGGCTTCCAATACTTTTCCAGCCGTTGAAGGGGCTCCTGTACGCGGTTCATAGCCCAAGTCCAAACCAGAAATACTATACTGCTTATTGGTATTGATAGGCATATATTTAGCATCTATAGCCAAATATCCTGTTAGGCGATAGGGAGAAATCACTACCTCTTCCAAGGCGTATGCCAACTCTGTAAGCCCTATGCGTGTACCTGGAAAGCGAATCATATCTTGGGTTACTCTCACCTTGATAGACTTAAAACCAAGATAAGAAAAGTGTAAGGTATCATTCACCGCTGCCCGAATAGCAAAATCTCCTTTGGCATTGGTAATAGCTCCTTTTACTTGATTGATATTCAATATATTCACATTATCCAAAGGTAAATTAGTCTTGGTATTGAAGACATTTCCCCGCATAACCGTCTCCTCCTGTGCCCAAGTGGCAAAGGACAAGAATAGTAGAAAAAGAAGAAAACTGTTTTTCATAAAACACTTGTTTTCAGTAAATTAAAAATACAACTACTCAACTTCAAAATCAGCCCCAAATATAAGAAAAAAATAATAAATTGTCAATTGTTAATTATCAATGGTTAATCCACCCTGCTGTACTAACTAACCACTAATCACTAACAACTATTTTCTCTTCTTTCTTTTCTTAGAAAAGGTATCGGAGGCGTCTTTGCGTTTAGGAGTACCCTTTTTATCTCTTCTATCTGCAGGCTTGCGATCTCTCCTCTCTTTTCTATCTCTTTTGTCTTTCTTTCCTTTGTCTCCAGAAGATTTTTGTTGGGAGATTTCTATATGAATGGAGCGGTTATCCATCTTGAAATCAGCAAAAGTGTCCAATACCAACTGGGTCATCTCCGCTTCAGTATTGAAGAAGGAAAAAGTATCCTTTACATCTACCTTGAAGATATCGTTCTTGCCCAAACCAATGTTCTCTCTAAGAAAATCCTTGAGCAAACGCCAGTCATAACCATCGCGCTCCCCTATATTGATAAAGTAACGGGTCTCTCCCTCGGTAGAGAAAGACTTGCCTTCGGTGGTTTCTGCATTGAGGTCTTTGGACTTGCTGTAATAGTTGTAAAAACGGTTGAACTCCACCGCCACCATACGCTGAATAAGTTCCTCACGATTCAGACCGCTTAGTACATCGTAAATAGCTGGAAGGTATTCATTCACTGCCGGATTCACTTGGGTATCCTTAATCGTATTGGCCAAATGATAGAGCTGTATCTCACAGATTTCCATCCCACTGGGGATAGACTTGTACTCAAAAGTCTTCTGGATAATCTTCTCAATCGTCTTGATACGCTTGGCTTCACTCTTGGTAAGGATCACCATCGATACACCCGACTTACCTGCACGCCCTGTACGACCACTGCGGTGAGTATAGGTTTCTATCTCGTCAGGAAGTTGGTAGTGGATCACATGGGTAATATCATCCACATCTATCCCACGTGCTGCCACATCGGTAGCCACCAGCATTTGGATTTGCTTAGCTCGGAAGCCCTTCATCACTAGGTCACGCTGGTTTTGGCTTAGGTCGCCATGGAGAGCAGCCGCATTGTAACCATCCTCTATCAGCTTTTCGGCTACCGCTTGGGTATCACGCTTGGTACGGCAGAAGACGACAGAGAAGATAGACGGATTAGCATCGGCCAAGCGCTTAAGTGCCTCATAGCGCTGACGTCCATTGACGATATAGCATTCGTGAAGTACGTTGTTGGAAGCTTGGTTCTTATGTCCTATAGTAATCTCCTTAGGATGATGCATGAACTCTTTGGCGATTTTAGCCACCTCTGCAGGCATCGTAGCTGAGAACATAATTGTCTGACATGTTGCAGGCAATTTCTTTGCAATTGTCATAATGTCATCAGAAAATCCCATATCGAGCATACGGTCAGCTTCGTCAAGGATGAAGAAACTCACCTTAGATAAGTCTACGTTACCGAGAGAAATATGAGAGATGAAGCGCCCTGGGGTAGCAATCACTACATCTGCTCCCAATGCGAGACTCTTCAACTCTTGATCGTATCTATTACCATCATTACCGCCATAGACAGCAACACAAGATACACCATCAAGATAGTAGGCAAAGCCCTGCATACCTTGGTCAATCTGCTGTGCTAACTCGCGAGTAGGCGACATGATGACACAATTAATTGCTGACTCAGGGTAGCCACCATCAGCCAGTTTAGAGAGAACTGGAAGGAGGTAAGCCGCTGTTTTACCTGTTCCAGTCTGGGCAACGCCCAATACGTCGTGTCCTTTTAATATTTCGGGAATGCACTTCTCCTGAACTGGAGTACATTCATCAAAACGCATGTCATATAGTGCGTCAAGTACGTTATCGTTTAAATCTAAATCTTCAAAATACATATTTTACTGTTTTTCCCTTCATCATGAGGGTAGTTTTTACTTTTGTTTTATTCGCCTTATTAACTTGGTGCATGTCTATAGCAGAAGTAGGCGATGATAGCAAAGATAATGTTTGGTATCCATGCTGCCAATATAGGTGGTGTGTCAGCCTGAATAGCAAAGGTTGCTGAAACGGTCTGGAGCATGATATAGCCGAAACTCAATGCCAAACCGATTCCAAGATAGAGTCCCATTCCACCTTTCCTCTTACGTGAAGAGAGGGAGAGACCGATGATGGTGAGGATGAAAGACGAGAACGACATCGCTATTCGTTTGTGGAACTCAACTTCATACTGTACCACATTACCAGAACCACGGCTGGTCTGCTTGGAGATATAGTCCAATAGATCTGGGGATGTAAAGGTCTCCTGTTGACCTTTAGAGTAGACAAGGTCGGTCGGCTCCATGAGTAGAACGGTGTCCTTTGAGGCTCCACTTTGGATATGCTCCTTTAATCCTTTGAGTGTACGTATCTTCCAATTACTTACCTTCCAATGATACTTTGTGTCAGCAACGGTATCATACTGAATCTCCATTGCAGTCATGTGGCTGACAATCTTCTTGTTTTTAGTCTTTACAAGTGAGAATCCATAGCCCCGTTTATACTGGTCGTCGTAATGCTGAATATAAGCGGTAGTATTCTTTGCAACAAACAGTTGTACGTTCTCTGCCGATGTGTTCTTTTTAGAATTACGATAGAGAGACTCAAAGTTTTGGCGAATAACAGTCCCATGAGGTATCACAAAACTGTTAAGATAGAATGTTAAGCCTGCGATGAGCACACATGATATCATGTAAGGGCGCATCAATCTTCTGATAGACACGCCTGCTGCCATCATGGATATAATCTCAGAGTTACCTGCCAGTTTGGAAGTAAAGAAGATAACAGCAATGAATACGAATAGTGGTGAGAAGAGATTGGAATAGTAAGGGACGAAGTTGGCGTAGTAATCAAAGATGATTGCTCGCCATGGGGCATGATATTGCGTGAACTTAGAGAGGTTCTCGTTGAAGTCGAACACAATAGCAATGGAGATAATCAATAAGATAGCATAGATGTATGTACCTATGAATTTCTTAATGATATACCAGTCCAGAATACCGATAAAACGCGAAGGGGAGAGTATCTGAAGTAGATGTCCTACCTTCTTCAAGACAGGAAAGCGTGCAAAAACACGTTGCCCGAAATGGTTAATCAGTTTCTTAACTTTATCAACAATCTCTTTAACCTTACTCATTTGGTTTCTTCTTAAATTCTTCTTCCTAACTGTTCAATGACAGAAGCTTTCCACTGTACGAAGTCACCCTGCTCAATATGTGTACGTGCATCCGTTACGAGACGGAGATAGAACGCAAGGTTGTGGATGCTGGCAATCTGCATTGCGAGCAATTCTCCTGCTTTGAAGAGATGATGGAGATAGGCTTTACTTGTGATAACATCAATATCACAGCCATCTGGGTCAATCGGTGAGAAATCATTTTCCCACTTCTTATTCTTCATATTCATCGTACCATTGTAAGTGAAGAGCATAGCATTACGTCCATTACGAGTAGGCATAACACAGTCGAACATATCTACGCCACGCTCAATGGCTTCAAGAATATTTTGTGGTGTACCAACTCCCATCAGGTAACGAGGTTTGTCTTTTGGAAGAATCTCATTGACTACCTCAATCATTTCATACATCACCTCTGTTGGTTCACCAACAGCCAAGCCACCGATAGCATTACCATCTGCCCCCTTGTCAGCCACAAACTTAGCCGCTTCACGGCGTAAGTCTTTGTAAGTACAGCCTTGAACGATAGGGAAGAGACTTTGGTTATGACCATAGAGAGGCTCTGTCTCGTTGAATCGTTTGAAACAACGATCCAGCCAACGCTGTGTCATTTCCAAACTCTTTTTGGCATATTGGTAATCGCTCTGTCCTGGAGGACACTCGTCGAAAGCCATCATGATATCGGCACCAATGATTCGTTCGGTGTCCATCACGTTCTCCGGTGTGAAGATATGCTTAGAACCATCAATGTGACTTCTGAACTCACAGCCCTCTTCTGACAGTTTGCGAATACCTGTCAATGAGAAAACTTGGAAGCCACCGGAGTCTGTCAGGATTGGACGATCCCAACCATTGAAACCATGCAGACCACCTGCAGCCTTGATGATATCAAGTCCCGGACGCAGGTAAAGGTGATAGGTATTACCTAAGATAATCTGTGCCTTGACCTGTTTACGCAACTCCTCAAAGTGTACACCCTTAACAGAACCGACGGTACCAACAGGCATAAAGATAGGAGTCTTTATCTGTCCGTGGTCGGTTGTGATGATACCTGTGCGGGCATCACTGGCGTTTTCTGTATGCTGAAGCTCAAATGTCATTATTTTGTTTCCTCCTTCTTTTCTTCAACAATCGTAAAGTCTACAGGGCGTTCTACCTTTTCATCGGTCAAAGCAAAGTCCCATACCTGCTGAATGTTCTCAACGAAGTGGAATTGAAGACCCTTACGATAAACCTCAGGAATCTCCTCAACATCCTTCTTATTCTCTGAACACATCACGATATCAGTAATTCCTGCACGTTTAGCAGCAAGTATCTTCTCCTTGATACCACCCACTGGAAGAACCTTACCACGTAGGGTTATCTCACCCGTCATAGCTGTGTTCTTACGCACCTTGCGCTGTGTGAGTGCTGAAGCAATACTTGTTGCAATGGTTATACCTGCTGAAGGACCATCCTTTGGAGTTGCTCCTTCTGGTACGTGGATATGGATGTTCCACTGTTCAAAGATGCGATAATCAACGTTTAATGCGTTGATATGTGCCTTGACATACTCCAATGCAATGACAGCAGACTCTTTCATGACATCACCAAGGTTACCGGTCAGTGTTAACTTACCTGCTTTACCCTTTGAAAGAGAGGTCTCAATAAAGAGAATCTCACCGCCCACACTGGTCCATGCAAGACCTGTTACCACACCAGCATATTTGTTACCCTGATAGGTATCACGCGTGAAAGGTGGCTTACCTAATAAATCCTCCAACTTATCTGGTGTAATCTTCGTATAAGGAAGCTGTTTATCCATTGCCTGCTTGAAAGCCAACTTACGCATAGCTTTGTTGATTTGCTT
>ERZ773008.1860-NODE-1860-length-14437-cov-22.633848_pt1 | contig 14437 bp, 15 predicted proteins | sample MGYA00580664_ERZ773008 | MGnify/ENA primary metagenome ERZ773008 (study PRJEB29015, sample SAMEA2738016) | human oral metagenome | biome: human oral; feature: human-associated habitat; material: dental | place: China | collected 2048 ... | reverse complement strand
CAATCCTTGAAGCTGTTGAAGCAACTCTTGGACGTCCAGCATTCGTATCATTCGACGCTGAAAAATTGGAAGGTTCATTGACTCGCTTGCCAGAACGCGACGAAATCAACCCAGAAATCAACGAAGCACTTGTCGTTGAATTCTACAACAAAATGCTTTAATTTATATTTGCTATTTAAAGAATCTGAGAATATTTTTCTCAGATTCTTTTTGTTATTTCGATATTTTATGACCGTTTGTGATTAAAAATAGACTTTTTAGGAAGAGATCAACATTTTAAGATATTTTTGCTATACTTACTATAAGGAATGTTTTAGAGAGTGTGAAAGTATGTTAGAGCAAATGATTGATCTATTCTTTTTTGTTTTATTCATTGTCTGTTTCTTTTTTCCTTATATTTATTTAGGGATTCGAGTGGATGCGGCTTTTAAAAAGAAACGACTAGTAGCAATAGAAGAAACGGATAGATAGAAAATGTGCTACTTAAACAGGAAGTATGGAACTCTATGCAAAAATGAGAGAAGTGAAAAACTGGAAAATTTTTTTGTTTTTTAGGCACAAATCTCCACTTTTTAGGAACAAGAGGTGCAAAGGCTTTCAAATTTGTTATAATAAAAATAGAAATAATGTTTTATATAGGGGAAAGTAGCAATAGGCAACTCGTCAGTCGGAAATGGGTAGAGCCATATCTTTGATCGTATAAAGGAGTTAAATATGAAACAAATAGTAAAAGAATCGCTAGAAGACTTGATACCATTGACAGAGGAAGAGCTTCAGCAAGTAAGTGGTGGAAAGAATTTTGGAGATTTGCTCAGACAATGGTTGTGGAGTGTTTTTAGAGAGGATGATCGATAAAGATGTTATTTTCTTTTGTTCTTCCTCTTCCCTATTTATTGATTGCAGGACAGCTTGAAGAAAGCTTTCAAGGATGGAAAAAAAAGTCGTTTTGGAAAGATTGGTTTTACTTATTACTTTGGTTGTTAATTTTTGCAATCATTACGAATCGATTTGCCACTTTTGCTACTTTTTTCTTTTTCTTGCTTTTGTATCGCCGACGTTTTAAAAAGACTTGGGAAGTATCATTCTTTTATGGGAGTTATATCCTTTTAACTTACCACATTATTCGGTATTTTATTAGTTCTTTTGTTTTATACTTGTACAGCTTACCTAACACTACGGGAACAGTGTGGCTTGTTTTGGACTACATGGGTATGGCGATACTAGTCTTTTATCTTCACAAGTGGCTACTTGGTATATTTAAGATAGATTTTACCCTCTTAGAAGAAAAGACGATGTCAGCAACATTAAAATCGGTCAATATTGTTTTTGCTAGTCTGTTGTTAGTACGTATTGCCAATTTGACTCTGTCATTTTTTATATCGGATGCTAAGAGGCCTTTTGATACGACGATTTCTTTGGTTATGTTAGTCGGCTATATTGCATCTTTAGTCTATGTAAAGACTCAGCAAGAAAAGTATCGCATTGATCAAGACTTACTTATAAAAGAGGGGCAAATCAGGGACTTAAATCAGTTTATTAATAAACTTGGGAGTCTGTATGATGAAATCCGTGGAATTCGTCATGATTTAGGTGGCGTCGTGGCTAGCCTGCAACCAGCTATTGCAGCAGGAGATCTATCTCATATCGAAAAGATCTATGAGGAAGCCCTAGTAAAGCTAGATATTCAACTACATAATGTAGATTATTGCTCTTTTGATGTAAAAAATATAGATGATCTAGCTCTTAGAAGCGTCATTGCGAATAAAGTTTTGCAAGCAGAAAGAGAATCGATAGTTATCGGTGTAGAAGTACATGAGTCCATACCTGTCGTGGCTGTTCCCATGCTTGAAGTCATTCGTATGGGAGATATTATTTTAAATAATGCTATTGAAGCTGCTAGGCAGACTAGTCAACCTTTTGTGAGGGTAGCGCTTTTTATGGATGATGAACAAGTAGCTTTTGTTGTGAGCAATAGTCGTTTAGATGCTCCTATTGACCAAAGTAAAATTTGGCAAAGAGGCTATTCTACCAAAGAAGTCGGCCGAGGGGATGGGCTAGCAAATTTACTAGATTTGGTGCGTAGCTATGAGAGACTGGTATCTCTCCAAACTCGAGTGGAGCGTGAAAGTTTTACGCAAATATTAAAATTTAAACAGAAAGGAGAGAGTCATGAACATTACCATTTTAGAGGATAACTTAGAACATGCAATTCGTCTTGAGAATGTGATCAAAGTAATAGCTAAGGACTTGCATATTTCCGTGCGAGTTCATACGACAGGAAAGGTAGCAGAGTTTCAGGAGTCAGTAAAGATGGATCGGGCCCATCATTTGTATTTTCTAGACTTGGATATAAAGGGTGACCAGAGACAAGGTTTTAAGATGGCAGAAATTGTTCGCGAGCGGAATCCTTTTGCGATTATTGTCTTTGTAACAACTATGTTTGAAAGTGCTCCATTGGCGTTTGAATATCATATATCTGCTCTAGATTTTATTCGAAAAGACTTGAAAAACTTTGATCAAAAAGTTCGAGATTGTATGGAGTACGCTTGGCGACAGTTCAATGTTGCTGAGAGCATGGAGCGACCAGAAGATATTTTATGCTATAGATACAGAGGTAAGCTCGAGTTAAAAGTGCCTTTTGAGGATATTTTTTATATCGAAACAACACCTATTTCTCATAAGTTACTGGTTCAAGCACGGAATTTTCGTATGGAATTTTATGGGACAATTTCAGAAATTATAGAAATAGATGTGCAACAACGATTGTATAAAGTCGACCGTTCAACGCTGATCAATGTTGATAATATTACAAGTGTTAATAAGCGGGCGAGGGAGCTAATCTTTTTTGATGGTTCAACTTATCCTTTGCCTCCCAAAAGGCTAAGAATGGTTGAAAAATTATTAGTAGCAAAAGGGAATAATGATCCTAAATAGGATCTGGAGTCATTGTAGAGCCTATAAATTGTTCAAAGACGAGGCTGGGACAAAAGTCCTAGCCTCTCAATTGTCTTTGGATTGTCGATCAAGACGCAGTGGTTGAGTGGGCTCTACTACGCTGATTTCATCAGCTTTTACAGCCCTACTCAACTGTGCGGAGGTGGGACGACGAAATCGAATTCTAACGAATTACCGATTTCTGTCCCACTCTCTTTTTATAATTTATCTGAAAGAATATTGGAATCTTACTTTTGTGCGTAGAACAAGCAATTTTGTTCTTGAACGAACCATTCAACATAGATTTTTAAATCATTTTAGGCACAAAATGGACTTTTTAGGGAAAAATATTACAAAAGAAAAAATAAGGTTTATACTAACAGCAGTTAAAGAAAGCGCCTTTTTTAAGAGAATGAGGTACAGGTAACTCCGCAAACCTGTAAAATGAAAAGGAGTGAAATATGAACTCATTAGAAAGTAAATATATGACACTATCAACAGAAGAGAAGGCTACTGTTGTAGGGGGAGACTGGTCTAAGATAGTTATTGATTATATAGCAGATAAGTTTGTAGATGCTTTTGGCGACTATAGTACAAATAGTTGTCGTAAAAATCATAGACAGTGGTTTTGTATCCAAGTCTAAAAGTATTTGTCTGCTGTCTTTATAGGAGTGCTTTATGAAGAATGTAATAAAATTATTGCTCTTATATCTTTTTGTCTATTATCCTGTAAAAGAATATTTTGGAAGAGAAAGTATGATGAGTTTAATATTATCTATTATTATTTTCGTTTCTTTGTATTTCATTATATTTAAGTATAAAAAAAGATAAGGAAAGGTTTCACAGTATGCAAGTGTCAATGAGAGAATTAAAAAAGGAAGAGCTAGAATGTGTTATTGGGGTTTTTTCTTGGATTCCCATAGGAGCTTACTTTGTTAGTAAAATGATTGATGAAGCAGTTTCTGAAAGTACAGCTAGTTGTCGAAGAAATCCAAGACAATGGTTTTGTGTAAAAGTGTAGTGAGAGAGGAGTATTTTGCAATGCAATATTTAAAAGAAGAATTAGCATCAGTTACCGGTGGAACTTATTGTTCTATTTTTGATGTAGGGTGTTGGAGTTGGGGAGTATTCAAAAGTGTAATAGGAACATTTGGTCCTAGTGCTCCCCATCCAGAAGCTTGCATTCCTAAAAGTTCTTGGAATCCAGTTCCACCGGTTCCTTGCCCATGAAGCCCAATATTGGAATAATTTATTTTATGAATATATAAGAGGAAGTATAAGCAGAAAGAGTTTGTATATTATCTTCCTATTTAGGGAAAATGTACTAGAAATGTAAAAAAGCAACTGGCGAGAAATCGACTAATTCTTTCTCTCCAGTTGCAGTTTTATTCTGGTTTGATAGAAACTCAAAAACGGAGATAAATTTATGAAAACATTTTTTAAGAAAGCGGAATATGTCCTTCTGACATTATTTGTAGTATTTCTCAGCCAGGTACCATTTATTTATGAGAAGCTGATTATTAGTGGTAAGGGATTTAGTGCCAGGACGACGATTGTTGATGCTTTTATTTGCTTATTGATTGTTTTTTATAGTTTGAGAATGGCTAAGAAAGAAGGCCTTTTATCACTTGATTTTTCATTTTTTAACTGGGGAGCAGTAGGAAAGCTTGCTATTTCTTATTTTTTATCTCTACCATTGGGAATAATAGTGTTAGCGGTAAAAAGAGTTGAAGGGGCTCCAAAGGTAACGTCTAATCAGGCTGCTCTGGAAGAGCTATTTAAGCATATGCCGATGCTTTTGATCTTGTTTGGAGTTATTTTGGTAGCGCCTGTTTTGGAAGAGATTGTTTTTAGAGGCTTAATTCCGCAAAAGCTATTTCCTAAGCATCAAATACTTGGAATGGCAATAGGAACTGTTCTTTTTGGTCTCTTTCATTCACCGCACAATCTATCCAGCTTTATCTTTTACGCGGGGATGGGGGCAATCTTAGCTTGGGTGGCTTATAGTAGTAAACGCTTGGAAATGTCAATTCTAGCGCACGCACTTCGAAATGGGGTCACTTTCTTACTCTACTGGCTATAAGATTATTTATATCATTAGAAAGATGTGAGAACACTTTGTTAGTCATACATAGGATTTAATAGAATAGCAGGACAGAGATTATTATGAAAAAGTATATGTTATTAACAATAACCCTTTTATTATTTTATTCAACAGAGGTGATATTGGCAGATGAACCTATAACTGCTAGCACTTCTGAGGTACAGGTAGTAAATAAAGAGATCAATCGTACGGAAACAAAAATTGATGATCAAGTTGAAAAAGATTTACAAAACAAAGAGGACAAGACGCCGGATTTGCTAAACGAGACGCAACAAGAATCTATATCGCATAAGGATAAAGAGCATAAGGAAAAAACATCAGATGAATCTAAAGAAGTAACGATAGAAGATTATGAAAAAAACGTCGCAAACTTTAGAAAAATCGGTATTGAGCAGTTGATGGAGATTTTTCAACCAGATACTAAAGGAGAGACTGTACTTTATATTGGCCGTCCGACTTGTAGGCATTGTCGGCAATTTTCTTCGACTTTAAAAGAATTGAACCAGCTGATTGATGGAAAACTATCCTATTATAATGTAGATGGAGACGATTTTGATGAAAAGGCACGGGAGTTTATTTTCCAAACTCTGGGAGTGCCAGGGACTCCAACTTTGATCCACATGAAAGAAGGCAAACCAATCGGAGCTTTCGTAGGCGGAGGCATTTCTGTACAAGAGTTGTATAAGGCACTGTATAAGAAAGAACCGCCGACTCAATCAGAAGAAGTAGGGCAAGAGTCTGATGTTCTCTCAGAAGATCAACAAGTACGAACTCAAGCAATTAGCGAAGTTGCCAACGCTCAACACCAAGTTGAATTAGTTGCTCTTCCAAATCCAGAAGAAAGACAAAGTACGTTACCTTCAACGTATATTCCCATCAAACAAACTCCAAAACCAGAGTCGCTTCTAACTGCATCAAATTTCTCTATGCATTCCACCCATTGGAACAGAATTTTGCCGTCTACAGGGGAAATCTCTCCCTTATTGTTGCAGATGTTAGGGATTCTTGCTTTTTCTGGCGGTATGGGAATTCTGCAAATTCAGTATAGGATAAGAAAACATAAAAGAGACTAAAATAATGAATCTACATTTGAAAAGAATTATATAGCATTTTAAGAAAGCGGACTGAAAAATTAGAAACATTTGAGAAAAGAAGCTTGGCAAGTTGCCAAAATCTTGTCGTTAAGATAAGTTTTTTTATTATCATAATGCTATCAAGTACAGATACATATGGAGAAAGATTTTTATGAAGTTTAGGAAACGACACTACCGTGCACAGGTAGATACAAGAGATTGTGGTGTAGCGGCTTTGGCGATGGTTTTGGGATATTATGGCTCATATGTTTCGCTGGCAACTTTGAGAGAGAAAGCAAAGACGACAAATGATGGTACGACAGCTCTTGGTTTGGTCAAGGTGGCTGAGGAGCTTGGATTTGAGACACGAGCTCTTAAGGCGGACATGACTTTGTTTGGGATGGAAGAAGTATCTTATCCTTTCATTGCTCATGTGCTTAAGGATGGGAAACTTTTACATTACTATGTGGTGACAGGCTATGATAAGCATTCGATTCATGTGGCAGATCCTGATCCTCAGGTCAAGATGACAAAAATACCACGAGAACGCTTTGCGCAGGAATGGACAGGTATTACAATCTTTTTGGCTCCTAGCCCAGCTTATAAACCCAGCCAAGAAAAGAAAAATGGCCTTTTAGATTTTATTCCGCTATTGACCAAGCAAAAAGGCTTGATTACCAATATTGTCCTTGCAACCTTATTAGTGACAGTGATTAATATTGTCGGTTCCTACTATCTTCAGTCCATTATTGATACTTATGTACCTGATCAGCTGAAGACGACGTTGGGAATGATTTCTGTCGGATTGATCATTGTCTATATCTTGCAACAGTTTTTATCATACGCTCAGGAGTATTTACTCTTGATTTTAGGACAACGTTTGTCAATTGATGTCATCTTGTCTTATATCAAACATGTTTTTCAGCTTCCGATGTCTTTTTTTGCGACACGACGAACAGGGGAGATCATCTCTCGCTTTACAGATGCCAATCGGATTATTGATGCCTTGGCGAGCACGATTTTATCTATATTTTTAGATGTATCAATTGTCTCAGTTATAGCAGTAGTGCTTTTTTCACAAAATGCCAGTCTTTTCTTTCTGACTTTACTAGGTATTCCTGTTTATGCTCTGATTATTTTTCTTTTTATGAAGCCTTTTGAAAAGATGAACCATGAGACGATGGAAGCAAATAGTGTGCTGTCTTCTTCTATTATCGAAGACATAAACGGAATTGAGACCATCAAGTCTTTGACGAGTGAAAAGCAACGCTATCAGAAAATTGACAAAGAGTTTGTTACTTATTTAAAGAAGTCTTTTGCCTACAGTCGTTCTGAGAGTTTGCAGAAAGTCTTGAAAGCTGCAGCTCGCTTGATTTTGAATGTATTGATTTTATGGGTTGGTGCTACATTAGTCATGGATCAGAAAATCAGCCTAGGTCAGCTCATCACCTATAATACGCTTTTGGTTTACTTTACTAATCCTTTGGAAAACATCATCAATCTCCAAACCAAGTTGCAGGCGGCTCGAGTAGCCAATGAGCGCCTGAATGAAGTATACTTGGTTCAATCAGAGTTTGAAGAAGAAAAACTGATCCGAGATTTGAGTCCGCTGCAAGCAAACATTGAGTTTCGTGGAGTTAGCTACAAATACGGCTATGGCAAAAATGTTTTATCAGATATTGAATTTAGTATTCCTGCTGGGAGCAAGACAAGCTTTGTTGGTGTATCAGGATCAGGAAAGACGACCTTAGCCAAGATGCTGGTCAATTTTTACGATCCAAACCAAGGTGAAATTTGTCTGGGAGGAGTGAATCTCAATCAGCTTGATAAAAAAGCTTTACGCCAGTATATTAACTATCTCCCTCAACAGCCTTATGTGTTTAACGGTACGATTTTGGAGAATCTACTTTTAGGTGCGCGTGAGGGCACAAGTCAAGAGGATATTTTGCGAGCAGTCGAGTTAGCAGAGATTCGAGCAGATATTGAGCGGATGCCCCTCAATTACCAGACAGAGCTGACGGCAGATGGAGCAGGAATCTCGGGTGGCCAACGCCAGCGCATTGCTTTGGCACGAGCTCTCTTAACGGATGCGCCAGTCTTGATATTAGATGAAGCAACGAGCAGTTTAGATATTTTGACGGAGAAGCGGATTATTGATAATCTCATGCAGTTGGACAAGACGATTATCTTTATTGCTCACCGTTTGACCATTGCAGAGCGTTCGGAGAAAGTTGTTGTTTTGGATCAGGGGCGTATTGTCGAGAGCGGAAGCCATCAGGAACTTTTAGAAAAAGAAGGTTTTTACTACCATCTAGTCAATAGTTAGGGAGAGATTATGAACGAACAGTTTTTAGAAAGTGCAGAGTTTTATCAGAAACGCTATCACAATTTTGCTAGCTATTTGATTGTGCCCAGTTTCATTTTGCTAGTTTTTTTAGTAGGTTTTGCTCTACTAGCTAAAAAGGAAATTTCGATTTCCAGCAGAGCTTCTGTAGAAGCTAGTCGAGTGCTGTCGCAGGTCCAGTCAACAAGTAATCAAGCGATCATTGCAAATCACTTGGCAGAAAATAAAGAAGTCAAAAAAGGAGATCTACTCATTCAGTACACAATGGATGGTGAGTTAGCGCAAGAGCAGAAATTATCTAGTCAGCTAGACTTACTCAAGGATCAAAAAGGAAAACTTGAAACGTTGCGATCTAGTCTGGAGAGTGGAAAAAATCAATTTTCTGAGCCAGATAGCTATGGATATGAGCAAAGCTTTAAAGATTATCAAAATCAAGCCACAAGCATGACCAGCTCGCTCAATCAACAAAATAGTACAATAGCTTCACAAAATGCTGCAGCAAGCCTATCACAAGCGGAGCTGGGAAATGTTATCAGTGATATGGATGGTAAGTTGCATGATTATCGTCAGCTAAAAAGTGCCATTCAAACTGGTCGTAGTGTAGATGAGGAAAATCCACTTTACACCTTGTATCAGTCTTACAATACACAGTTGTCTCAAACGGAGAACAAAAGCGCTACAACAAATCAAATAGTAGCACAGCTTGATGACCAAATTTCTCAGCTAGAGTCGGCAACTACGGGCTATCGCATCCAGTATGCTGGCGCAGGTGCCCAGCAAGCTTATGCAGGAAATTTATCTAGTCAACTAGCTTCTCTGAAGGCTCAGCATTTAGTTAAGGTTGGGCAAGAAATGACTAGTCTGACACAACAGATCTTAGAAGTGGAGAGCAATCTCAAGCTTCAAGAAGGCGTGACCAATAAAAGACGCGTCTTGGCTCAGATGGATGGAGTGCTCCATCTTAATTCCGAATTGAAGGGTTCTAACCTTGTAGCAGAAGGAACCGTATTGGCACACATTTATCCTAAAATTATGAGTGAAAAAAAGGTTACTTTGGTTACCTATATCTCTTCAAAGGATATTTCTACTGTTAAAATCGGAGATAAAATTCGCTTTATAACTGCAGATGATACGAATAAGCAGCTAGTATTAGAATCTAAGATTTCGAGTATTGATGCCAATGCAACTCAGACTAAGCAGGGCAACTTTTTTAGGGTAGAGTCTGAAACAAGTGTCAATCAAGAACAGGCTAAAAAGCTTCGCTATGGATTAGAAGGTAAATTCGTTATGGTGACAGGCCTAAAGACTTATTTTGACTATTACATGGAGAAATTATTTCATCTAAACTAGTCAAAGTTGTATTGTTTCGCATGAAACATAAAATGTGCAGGGCAAATCGTCCTGTTTTTTATTATTTTGCTATAATAAAGTAAAATAAGGAATGTGATATGTAGTATGAAGCAGAAGAAATGGTATTTAGTCGGTTTGTTGCTTCTAGGAATTGTACTCTTTGGTCTTACTCATCCGATACAGACAGAAGTGGCAGAGCGACGGGACGGATTGACGGAATATAGAGATGTTGTGCAATGGTTTCGAAAGGTTACACCAGATGAGCTGATGGCCAAGCAAGAAGCAGGGCAGGATTTTTACTTGTATATTGGCCGAGGGACTTGCCCATACTGTCGCCATTTTGTACAGCAGTTAAAAAAGATAAAAGCGGATTTTTACTACATAGACAGTGAAAATAAGACGGAGTCTCTTAGTCGATTTCGGAGATTTTACAACATTAAGTATGTACCTTATTTCGGCTATTTTAAAGGAGGACAGCAGGAAAAAGTGCTAAAAATCACTCCGCAGACAACAAGTGATGATATACAGGCTTTCTGTGACTAGAAAGTCTTTTTGTATGCTCAAAAGCACCTTCTGTGACTAAGAAGGTGCCAGTCGTATCTAGTAGGGATAGATGTAGGAAACAGTGCCTTGGGCGACAGTTGGGTCAAACCAGCCTCGGAAGTTTGCGATGTATCGTTGACCGGCATAGTTTGCTTCCTGGATCTGGATGCGTGTGCGCGAGTCTACATGAGTCACGACGCCAACATGTCCGTAACCACCATCAGTCCAGCATGCAATAGCGCCCACTTGAGGAGTAGTTCCGACATGGAATCCTGCTCGCTTGGCACTGGCTGCCCAATCTCCGCCATTTCCCCACCAATTTCCAGCCCAAGGAGCCAAGACTTTAGCCCCCCAAGTACACTCTCCGATAGGATAAGTATTGGTTGGGTCAATCGTACGTGTCTGCTTCACAGGCGCTTTAGGAGGTGTCACTTGAAAAGTAGAAGACATGATTCCGGTTACCTTCCCGCCAGATTGTCGATAAACATGGACATGATAGAGACCGTCACCGATATGATGATTGGCGTTGAAGTCTAACGAATAGCGGCCATTTCCGAGAGAAGTTGCGGTGTACCAACGGAGATCGTCTTGTCCATTCATATCGGACCAGATTGGAAAGAGGATATTTCCATCGCCAAAGCTGTTTTGCAAGGTGATTTGATAGAGAGCTTGATCTTTGTGAGTGACTTGGAGAAGAGGATTTGCTATTGGTTGTGCAGGTTGAGGGAGTGATATATTTTCAGCCACATAGCCTACATGACTACCATCTTCATAGGTGATATAAATGTGGTTGATGTAGTTACCATAGATCCGTTGGTGATTTTGAATATCAAATTGAACAGTAAAATTACCATTTCCCGTTGGAATCGCTTCATACCATTTTAGATTACTTTGATTTGGAGTGCTCCAAATGGGAACTCTAACAGATTTGATTCGTTTTGAATAGGAAGTCTCTTGTATACGGACAGTATAAGTTCCCTTTGCTTGATCAATGTTAGTAATACTGATTTGAGGCTTACTATCGTGGGCTGGTTCAATCTTCTTTTCCTTGTTTACTTGGGTAGAAGCACTTGGTTTGGGGTGTGAATCATTTTTTGAGACACTTGCTGGTTGGCGAGATGGTGCTTGTTTTGTTTGATTGTCTGGTTTTGAGTAGGGGTTGCGAGGATTATCGATTCGTTTGTTGCTAGATGAAGTCGATGGATTGATTGGTGATGGAGCATCTTTTACTGGGACTGACTTTGCTTGATTTTCTGCCTGCTCTGGTCTAGCTTTGTTTGCTGAGGATTCTGACTTATTGAGAAAGACGGTTTTACTACTGAGGTGATATTTAATCCCATTTGCATCTAGGTAGGTTTCGATGCGAAAAGTTCCTTGACCTTTGTGCTGATTTAAGTTGACTTTAGTTGAAGGTGTGTCGGCTTTATACCAGACGATATCATCTTGTCCATTTTCTTCAGACCAGACAGCGTGCTGTATAGTATAGGCTTGTTGCACCGTAGTCGGCTGATAATGAACTGTAGCAATCTCACCTTCTAATTGAACCACCACTTCACTAGACATGGCGGTTAGTTGTGTTGGACTCCTCACTTCATTTGCAGCAACAAGAGGTGCTGTCAACGAGGGTAATAGACTTGCAGAAAGCAATAAGAATTGTTTGTATTTTTTCATACATCTCCTTTACGTTATTTTTTTGGAAAACTCCACTTATATTATTCGGGAAATTTATTGGAAAAATAAAAACATCAAAAGATAAAAGAGGATATTTGGTAAAGAGGACGCATTTTGAATAGAATAAAACGAACGATTGTGATATAATTTAGATAAATAATTCGTAAAAACGGCAATAATTTTTACGTGATGTGTTAGCTTGGTGCGTAAGCGCCTATGATATGAACATAGAGGTATCTTGGCTATGAAGCTTTTAGTTGTTGGTTCAGGCGGTCGTGAGCATGCGATTGCCAAGAAGTTGTTGGAGTCTCAGGGTGTGGAGCAGGTGTTTGTCGCACCTGGAAATGATGGCATGACCTTGGATGGGTTGGATTTAGTAAATATTGGAATTTCCGAACATTCCAAACTAATTGAATTTGCCAAGGAGAATGATATTACTTGGTCTTTTATTGGTCCGGATGATGCCTTGGCAGCTGGAATTGTGGATGATTTTAACCAAGCTGGGCTCAAGGCTTTCGGTCCATCTCGTTTAGCAGCGGAGCTGGAGTGGTCCAAGGATTTTGCCAAGGAAATCATGGTTAAATACGGTGTTCCGACAGCAGCCTATGGCACATTTTCCGACTTTGAGGAAGCCAAATCCTACATCGAAAAGCAAGGGGCGCCTATCGTGGTCAAGGCGGACGGCCTAGCTCTGGGCAAGGGTGTGGTCGTAGCGGAGACTGTGGAGCAGGCGGTCGAAGCAGCTCACGATATGCTCTTGGATAATAAATTTGGCGATTCGGGTGCGCGTGTGGTTATCGAAGAGTTCCTAGACGGCGAGGAGTTCTCCCTCTTTGCCTTTGTCAATGGCGACAAGTTTTACATCCTGCCGACGGCCCAGGACCACAAGCGAGCCTACGATGGGGACAAGGGACCCAATACAGGCGGCATGGGAGCTTATGCGCCAGTGCCTCACCTGCCACAAAGCGTGGTGGTCCAGTCAATTGAGACGATTATCAAGCCGGTTCTCAAAGGCATGATAGCCGAGGGCCGACCTTATCTAGGCGTACTCTATGCTGGGCTGATTCTGACAGCAGATGGCCCTAAGGTCATCGAGTTCAATGCTCGCTTTGGCGATCCAGAAACCCAGATTATCCTGCCGCGCCTGACGTCTGACTTTGCGCAGAACATCACGGATATTTTGGACAAGAAAGAGCCAGCTATCACTTGGCTGGATGAGGGGGTGACACTTGGCGTGGTTGTTGCCTCAGAGGGCTACCCGCTGGACTATGAGAAAGGCGTTGAGTTGCCAGCCAAAACAGACGGCGACATTATCACCTACTATGCTGGGGCTAAGTTTGCGGAAAATAGTAGAGCACTGCTGTCAAATGGCGGTCGAGTATATATGCTGGTCACCACAGCAGATACCGTCTCAGCTGCGCAGGAAAAAATCTACAACCAACTAAAAAAACAGAACACAACAGGCCTCTTTTACCGAACAGACATAGGAAGCAAGGCGGTTAAAAATTAAAAGTTACTGATATTTAATTTGAAAATGGCGAGCGAAAGCGAGCCAAGGTAAGATAATGGTCGCCGTGGTGAAAAGACCAGAACAGTGTATGTTCTGGTCTAGGGAAAATTTGAGACTTGGGGCTCAAATTTTAGGAATGAAACCGAAGGTTTGCTTCCGACCCACCACCTAAGACCATTATCAAAAAGACAAAGGATATTAACAATGAAACCAATTATTTCCATCATCATGGGCTCCAAATCTGATTGGGCAACCATGCAAAAAACAGCTGAAGTTTTAGACCGCTTTGGTGTAGCCTACGAAAAAAAGGTTGTCTCTGCCCACCGCACGCCTGACCTCATGTTTCAGCATGCGGAAGAGGCTCGCAGTCGCGGTATCAAGGTCATCATCGCCGGTGCTGGTGGTGCCGCGCATTTGCCAGGTATGGTAGCAGCCAAAACGACTCTACCTGTTATCGGTGTACCGGTCAAATCACGCGCTCTCAGCGGTCTGGACTCACTTTATTCGATCGTGCAGATGCCGGGCGGTGTGCCAGTGGCAACTATGGCTATTGGGGAAGCGGGAGCGACAAACGCTGCTCTGACTGCCCTTCGGATCTTGGCCATTGAAGACCAAGACCTAGCAGCAGCGCTAGCGGATTTTGCTGAAGAACAAGGAAAAATCGCTGAGGAGTCTAGCAATGAGCTCATCTAAAACAATCGGAATCATCGGTGGCGGTCAGCTGGGCCAGATGATGGCTATTTCTGCCATCTACATGGGGCACAAGGTCATTGCGCTGGATCCTGTGGCGGACTGTCCAGCCTCTCGTGTGGCTGAGGTCATTGTGGCGCCTTATAATGACGTGGACGCCCTGCGTCAGCTGGCTGAGCGTTGCGATGTCCTGACCTATGAGTTTGAAAATGTCGATG
>ERZ773008.1859-NODE-1859-length-14438-cov-6.219217_pt1 | contig 14438 bp, 10 predicted proteins | sample MGYA00580664_ERZ773008 | MGnify/ENA primary metagenome ERZ773008 (study PRJEB29015, sample SAMEA2738016) | human oral metagenome | biome: human oral; feature: human-associated habitat; material: dental | place: China | collected 2048 ... | reverse complement strand
CGGCACCACGATAGCCAATTTCCACACAAGCCTTCGCACAGCGGGAACCGATATCGCGACGCACTTCTTCGGTAATGCCCGGTGCAGGTGCTTCTTCCACCACTTTTTGATGGCGACGTTGCATGGAGCAATCGCGTTCAGCAAGATAAACGGCATTACCATGAGTGTCGGCTAATACTTGGATTTCTACATGGCGTGGATTTTCTAAATATTTTTCCATGTAAACCATGTCGTTATTAAACGCAGCTTTGGCTTCTGCTTTTGTCATTGCGATGGATTCTTCCAAAGCGTCTTCGCTACGTACTACGCGCATACCACGACCGCCACCGCCACCGGAGGCTTTGATAATGATCGGATAGCCGATACGTTTAGCAATTTCTTTGTTTCTAGTAATGTCGGATGTTAAAGGACCATCAGAACCCGGTACACAAGGCACACCGGCTTTTTTCATGGCGTTAATGGCAGACACTTTGTCACCCATCAAACGAATCACATCCGCGGTAGGACCGATAAAGATAAAACCTGAGCTTTCAACTTGCTCGGCAAAATCAGCGTTTTCGGAAAGAAAGCCATATCCCGGGTGAATCGCATCGGCACCAGTCACTTCCGCAGCAGCAATAATGGCAGGAATATTTAAGTAACTTTTAGCAGATTGAGCAGGGCCGATACACACAGTTTCATCGGCAAGCAGAACGTGTTTCAGTTCACGGTCGGCGGTAGAATGCACCGCAACGGTTTTAATGCCTAATTCTTTGCAAGTACGCAAAATTCGCAGTGCAATTTCACCGCGATTGGCAATAACAACTTTTTCTAACATAATAAATCCATTCTTTGCTTAAATTATGGTTTAGATGTTAATTATTCGATAACAATTAACGGCTCGTCGAATTCAACAGGATCACCATCATTTACCAGAATAGCTTTAACCACACCTGCTTTGTCCGCTTCAATGCGGTTCATCATTTTCATCGCTTCAACGATACAAAGTGCATCACCCACTTTTACGCTTTGTCCTACTTCAACGAAAGCTTTAGCTTCTGGACTTGGGCTACGGTAGAACGTACCTACCATCGGAGAACGGATTTTATGGCCGGAGACATCTTCAGCCACCGGTGCGGCAACAGTTGCTGCTGGGGCTGCAGTTGGCACAGCTGCTGGTGCAGAAGCACTGGCAACCGGTGCGGGTGCTGCCATTGGTACGGTATATTGAACGGACGCCGGAGAACCGCGGTTAATGCGAACAGATTCTTCCCCTTCGGAAATTTCAAGTTCCATAATACCGGATTCTTCTACAAGCTCGATCAATTTTTTAATTTTACGAATGTCCATAATTGTTTCCTAAAAGATTCAAATTTTAACCGCACTTTTTCTCTACTATAAAGTGCGGTACGGATTAAGTTCAAAATTTCGCCCGAGAGATTACCTGAAAATAATCATTTTGGCGATAAAATTCTGCTATTTTTCGTCAATTTTCACTAAATTTCGCTTCTCTGCCAGATAATTCAGAGCGAATTGCAAAGCAAACTCGTAACCTTGCGCGCCACAACCACAAATCACCCCTTCCGCCACATCGCTAAAATAAGAATGATGACGAAATGACTCGCGCTTGTGAATATTGGATAAATGCACTTCTACAAACGGAATTGCTACGGCTAATAAGGCATCACGCAACGCCACACTGGTGTGGGTATAAGCGGCGGGATTAATAATGATAAAATCGACTTTTTCAAAACTCTGATGAATTCGTTCAATAAGCTTTTCTTCGCTATTGGACTGAAAACACGTTAATTCAACGCCTTGCGGCCCGGCCAATTGATGCATTTTGGCCTCTATCATGCCCAAGGATAAATGCCCGTAATGACCTGGCTCACGCACGCCTAACATATTCAAGTTCGGCCCATTTAGCAGCAAAATGTTGTATTTTGATGACATATTTCATTCCTTCTTATTTCGCGCATTATAATGTTTTTTCGCTTTCGGCTGGTCTAATCTGTAAAAACGCCGCTATAAAAAACATCAGAAAAAACGACCGCACTTTTAATCTAAAATAACTTCGGTAATGAATTCCGAATCCAAGCCAACGACAGGTAATTCCGACCCCGGCCAGGTTCTGACGACTTGATAATCCATTAAATCCAGTGTGTCTAAGCCTGGCGTGACATTTGGCGTATATTGTTGCGCCATACGTGCCAGTTGAGTTAAACCGAAGCTACTTTCAATACTGGAACTAATAACCGCTTTAATACCTAACGCATGCGCCTGTGCAATCAACTCAGCACAACGTTCAATGGACCCCACCAAAGTCGGCTTAATCACAATCGCCGCCAAGTACGGTTCTTTTTCCACACGAAAATCAGGTTCTCGTACACTTTCATCCCAGGCAATGTTAATGCCGGTTTCTACTGCAAATTGGCGACTTTCCTCACGGGTTTTGCAAGGTTCTTCAATAAATTGAATGCGCGCACGGTGTTCCGGTTTCACATATTTGGCAAACATTTGCGCTTTAGCAGGCGTCCAACTGCGATTAGCATCTAGCCGTAGTTGCAAATCAGGAATGGCTTCTAACAGCATATCGGCAATGAGGCCATCACGATTAGCTTCATACATGCCCACTTTCACTTTCGCGACTTTTTCGCCCTGCATTTGATCCAGCGGTTCATAAAGCTCATCCGGATCGCCATAACATAAAGATGCCGTTTGATAATTGCCTTCATCGTCCAAGCGACCTTTCATTTCCATCAAGGCACAACTGAGCCCGAACGCCACAGAAGGATATAAATCCGCCGTTAAATCCAATTTCACATTGCAACTGCGGGATTGATCCCATTTTTCCAGCCATTCGATGGCTTGGGCTTGCGCTTGGTCTAAGGTTTCATGACTAAACTCCGGCAACGGCGCAATTTCGCCCCAGCCTTCATTTTGCCCACAGCACACTTTCACTAAAAGTCCTTCGCGCTTTTTCAAAAAGCGATTACGCAAAATCAGTTGCGAATCCACCGGAATGGAATAACGGAAAAGTTGATAACGACGATGTTGAATGGCGCAATTTTTCTTTTCATAGAAAATTTTGCCCACCCGTTGAATATGTTCCAGTAAAACCGGATCGGTAATCTTGTCATAAATGACTACATCGAATTTATACGGAATGGTAGTTTGCGACAGAGTTTGCTGTATGTCGTGCAACATGTCATCGGTAATGCCATCGCCTTTTAAGGCTAAATCAATATCCGAGTCTTCACGAAAATTCCCCTTCCCGCGCGAGCCAAATAAAATTGCTGTTTCAACCTGAGGGAAATGGCGCAAATGCCAACCGATGTTTTTAATGATTGTTTCTGTTAAACCGAAATCCATTGTTTTTACCTCACATATGCGATGAATATACTGGGGCGTTATTGTATAGCGCATATGAGATGATGAATAGCCCAATGTACCGATTAAAATGAAAGGATTTTCGACCGCACTTTTTAGCGATGGTTTAAGTCACATTCCACCAAATTAACGCCCATTTGCGTTGCCCGTGTTCGATGGCTTCGTTGTTCTGTTGTTTTTGACGATAAAATGCGGATAAGCCTTGTTTTTCTTGTTCATTTAACTCACCAAGGGAAAATTCTACGGAAGCCAGTAAGTCTTCGTAGGTTTCGCCCATAAAGCGACCGGATTCCGTTTCAATGAAATTCAGATTCGCTTGAATGCCTTTTTGATAAAGCCGATTGAGCAGGTAAATATAGGTGGGGAAACCAATATCACTACGCCCAATCGCAGAAAACACGCCTTCATCTAAAAAATAGCGTTGCGTCACCGAAGTGAGATACACCCGTTTTTTCGCTTTGGTGCAGATCTTCGCGATCATATCATCTAAGTCATCGACCAAGGTAGAGCGGGAGGCAAGTACCACATCTGCCGCCGGCACATCATCCCAGTTATCCGCCCAAGATTTATGGAGTAAGTGTAAATTATCCAGTTGTTGGGCGTGTTTGAACTCAGCCAGTGCCGCCAACATGCCCGTGCTGTAATCCAATGCGTAAACCTGACGACAATGTTGCGCCAAAGGTACGGCAAATGTACCCGGACCGCAGCCGATATCCAAGAGGGTTTCATCCGGCTGCATTTGCATTGCCGCCATTAACTGCGCGTTATAGCAACTTGGCTTACCCACCAAATTTTCAGCCATTTTGGGCGCTTTTTTATCCCATTTGTCCGGCGGCAAATGATAATGATTGCAGGCGATAAGATGTTGCTTATAAAGCGCATTAAAATCTATGTCGTCGATTGTCATAAGTCATCCTCAGGCATTCTAAGTGCGGTCGTTTTGGGTCGTATTTTTATTTCACTTGATTTAACAGGAATTGTACGATCAAGGAAACCGGTCTGCCGGTAGCTCCTTTGTTTGCGCCTTGTAGCCATGCGGTTCCGGCAATGTCGAGGTGCGCCCATGGGTATTTCTTGGTGAAATTGGCGAGGAACGCCCCTGCTGTGATCGCACCGCCCCAACGTCCGCCAATATTGGCTAAATCGGCAAAGTTGGATTTTAACTGTTCTTGGTATTCTTCGCTTAACGGCAAACGCCATGCCTTGTCGGCACTTTGTTGTGCCGCTTGTTCAAGCGCGGCTGCAATGTCGTCATGGGTAGAGACTAAACCACTGTTGTGTTGTCCTAATGCCACGACACAAGCGCCTGTTAAGGTGGCAATGTCAATGACCAGTTCAGGATCGAAACGTTCTACATAAGTGAGGGTATCGCATAAGACGAGGCGACCCTCTGCGTCAGTATTTAATACTTCCACGGTTAAGCCGTTCATGGTGGTGAGAATGTCACCGGGACGATAGGCATTGCCGTCTGGGAGATTTTCACAGCCTGCCATCACACCGATCACGTTTAATGGCAACTGTAGTTGTGCTAAGGCATTCATTACGCCATAAACGGAAGCCGCGCCACACATGTCGTATTTCATTTCATCCATGTCGGCAGCCGGTTTGAGGGAAATACCGCCGGCGTCAAAGGTTAAGCCTTTGCCCACTAACACGATCGGTTTTGCGTTCGGGTTCAGGGCATTACGGTATTCCATAATGGCTAATTTTGCCTCGTTGTGCGCGCCGCGTGATACGGCAAGATAGGCACCCATGCCTAATTTTTCCATTTCTGCTTCGTTGACAATGGTGGTTTTAATCAGTGGTGAGGTTTCGGCTAAGTTTAGCGCTTTGTCTGCCAAGTATGCCGGGTTGCACACATTCGGTGGGCAGTTCGCCACATCTTTAGCATGGCGTACGCCGAGGGTGATTGCAGAGGCATGCTGAATCGCTTGTTCGGCGGATGCCAGCTCATCTGCGCCAACGTTGAAAATCACTTCTGAAAGTGCGGTGGATTTTTCTGCTGTTTTTTGACTTTTGAATTGAGTGAATTGATATAAATCCTGTTCGATAGTTTCAATAGCAAAGCGGATGTTCCAGTAAAGCGTCCGTTGATTAAGTAGAATTTCAGTTAAAAAACTGACCGCACTTTTAGATTGGGTAGCTTTTAGGGCTTGGACGGTTTTTTGGATAAGCTGTTTATATTGGCGTTCATTCAGCTCGCCTGCTTTGCCACAACCCACCAGTAACACACGTTCGGCGGCAATGTTGGGAAGATGGCGTAATAATGTCGTTTCGCCTAATTTACCGCTAACTTCGCCGCTTTCGACAAGTCGGCTGAGGTAATTTTGTGAAATGTCGTTAATTTTAACCGCACTTGGTGATAGGGTTTTCTCTTCAAAAACGCCGACAATCAGGCAATCGGCAGATGTGTTTATGGCGACTTGTTGCGCGCTGTAGTTCATGTTTTCCTCGCTTATTTTTCTGTTTTCAATGTCAAATTTAAGGTATTATACGCCACTTATTATTTCGGGCTTGCACTTAATTTGCCCGTGTCAAATGCAACGAATTTAATCTCTTTTGCTGAAATAGCAAGAGAAAATAGGCAAAAAAAGTGATTTTAACCAGATATTTAACGAAAGAAGTTTTTAAAAGCCAAATAGCGATTTTGTTCATTTTGCTGCTGATTTTTTTCTGTCAACAGTTGGTGCGCGTGTTGGGTTCTGCAGCGAATGGACAAGTGCCTGCCGATTTGGTGTTTTCCTTGCTCGGGTTAGGGATGCCAACCATGGCGCAATTAATGTTGCCGCTTTGTTTATTCATCGCGATTTTGTTGACCCTTGGGCGGCTCTATGCCGAAAGTGAAATTACCGTCATGCGCGCTTGCGGTATTGGTCAAGGCATTTTGATTAAAGTCGTCTTGATCCTGTCTTTGTTTACTGCTGCGGTGGCGGCTTACAATGCCTTATGGTTGACGCCGTGGGCGATTCATAAGCAAACGGAAATTGTAGAAGAAGCGAAAGCCAATCCGAATATGGGGGCATTGTCTGCCGGTCAATTTATGACGGCAAATAGCAGCGATTTCGTGTTGTTTATTGATAACATTCAAGATAACCAAATCAATAACGTTTATGTATTCCAAACCCAGCCAAAAGGGCAGAGCAAGCCTTCCGTGATTGTGGCGGAAAAAGGCGAATTAAAAGCCTTGCCAAACGGCGATCAGATCTTAAATTTGCAAAATAGTGATCGTTTTGAAGGTACGGCAATTTTGCCTGATTTTCGCATTACGCATTTTGACGAATATCAAGCTTATTTAGGCCATAAAACCGTGGCAGAGGATGCCGATGAAGCCGGTGAAATGGACATTATGCAATTATGGAATGCCAATACACCGGCGATGAAAACCGAGTTTCATTGGCGTCTAACCTTGATTCTTGCGGTGCCGATTATGGCATTGCTGGCAGTGCCGTTAAGCCGTGTGAATCCACGTCAAGGCCGCTTTGCCAAAGTATTGCCGGCGTTGTTGTTATATTTGATTTACTTCCTATTACAAAGCTCGCTGAAGTCTGCCGGCAGCGCAGGCAAATTAGATGCCTCGTTGTTCATGCCGTTAGTGAATATCGCCTTTTTCGCTTTTGCGATTTTCTTGAATAGTTGGCATAGTGCGTTTATGTATCGCATTCGTTATTCCTTCGGCAAGACGGCAAAATAAGGATAAACATGATGAATACATTAGAACGCTATATCGGTAAAAGCATTTTAGGTACGATTTTTGCCACGTTATTCATGTTGGTGGGCCTGTCTGCGATCATTAAATTTGTGGAGCAATTTCGTAGCATCGGTAAAGGCACTTACGATATTTGGCAAGCGATTGCTTACACCGTATTGACCATGCCAAAAGATGTGGAAACGTTTTTCCCCATGGCAGCCTTATTGGGCGCATTAATCGCCTTAGGCAACCTTGCCAGCCGGAGTGAATTGGTCGTCATGCAGTCTTCCGGTTTTTCCCGTATGCGAATCGGTCTTGCGGTGATGAAAACCACCATTCCGTTAGTTTTATTGACCATGATGATTGGCGAATGGGGTATTCCGCAAACCGAACAATTTGCCCGTGATATGCGTTCCAAAGCCATTTCCGGCGGGTCGATGTTATCGGTAAAAAACGGCATTTGGGCGAAAGATGGCAACAATTTCGTGTATGTTCGCCGTATTTCCGATGACGTAGAATTACGTGATATTTATATTTACACCTTTAACGAACAACGCCGGTTGGAAAAATTAAAACACGCCAATCACGCCACCTTCAATAATGGCAAATGGATGTTAAAACAAGTGAATGAATCCACCATCCAGCCTGATAGGGTCAACACGGTCAACCGCTTAAATGAAGAATGGCAAACCAATTTAACCCCAGACAAACTGGGCGTGGCATCTTTAAGACCAACATCGTTGTCCATTTCGGGATTATCTAATTACATCACCTTCTTAAAAGAAACGGGGCAGGATTCAAAAAACTTCGAGCTTACCTATTGGCGCAAGTTGTTCCAACCGATTTCTGTGGGCGTGATGATGATGTTAGCGCTGTCCTTTATTTTTGGTCCGTTGCGTAGCGTCACTGCCGGCGCACGGATTCTCATCGGGATTTGTTTTGGCTTCTTGTTTTATGTAGTGAATGAACTGTTCGGCAAATTCAGCTTGGTTTACAACACCACTCCGCTAATCGGTGCGCTGATGCCGAGTATGTTATTCTTAGCGATTACATGGTGGCTGTTGGCGCGTAAACGGAGCTAATGGCTACCGATAAAACAAAGCAAAAACAATGTAAAAGTTGTGTAAATCTTCCCCTCTGAGTTCCAAATAGTGTAGAATCTGTACAAGTCTGTATGGATTCTGATCTTTAATGAGAAAAGTTTCAATGAATAAGTGTGCTAATTCAGTATTTAAATTAACTTTGGAGTTCATGTTATGAGCGTAACAGAAAGCTTTCTTTCACGTTTATCGCAAAAAATAAAAGCATTTTACCTCGATCAACAAGGGGTATATGGTGTCATGACGGCATTGTTGTTACTGCCGTTGATCATCCTCGTGGCATTTACCGTAGAAACCACCGGTATTTTGCTTGATAAAACTCGTTTATCACAAGCTACCGACCAAGCCGCCTTATTGTTAACAGCGGAGAATAACGAATTTCGTGCCAAAAAGGATCACAGTGATCTCATGCGCCAAAATTTAACGGCGCAAGAAAAAGCACTCCCGGCAGACAAACAATTTAGTACAAGAGTGGCAAAACGTAATCAAGAATTAGTACAAGATACGGTGAAGTTGTATTTGCGTTCTTATGGTGAAGGCGCAAACGCACCAATTACCATTACAAAAGATTTTACTGCCTTTTGTGAACCTATCAGTAAATCCGGTAAGGCTGAAGGAGGGGTGACTTGCACCGTGCAAGGAGATGTCCGTCGCAAAAATAGTTTTGGCATCATTGATGAATGGGTAAAAAGCCCGGATGGTCGCTTACCTGTCAATTCAGGTCCATCTTATGCCGTAAAAACAAGTGGTGGTGTACCGATGGAAGTGATGTTGGTTGCTGACTTTTCAGGATCAATGGATCAAGATTTAAATAACAACAATGCGCCGTTACCTTCGGGTGTACAAAGCAAGATTGAGGTGTTAAGAGAAGTCGTTGATGAAGTAACACAAGTTTTATTAGACAATAAAAACGGAGCTAACCGTGTGGGATTTACGCTTTTTAGTGCTGCTGCTCGTCAGTTAAATGATAAGCGTTGTCAAATGCCTATTTTAAGTACAAAGGAAAAAGCTCAAGAAATTATCACTCATGATATTTATTTTACTAACTATTATGCCCAAGAAAAAGATGACTTTTTAAAAGCGATGTCAAAAAAATATGGCGTTAAAGATGGATATTTCTTTGATTGTAAAGATGAGCCAAAGACGGTTCTAGATCCTACGGTTGAGAAAAATATTGGATCGAAACCAGTTTTTAACTACACCTGCAAAATAAAAGACACGAGAGAGAATGTGATAAAGATTGTTGGTACTGAGGTATATCCAAATAACACTCAAATAGGGAATAAATATCCATTAAATGAGTTACTTAAAGAGTACACTGACATAGATAAAACCGTTAATCAAATTGACTCATTTGATGGTAAACCTAAAGCATACCCTCTTATCTTTGATTTGCAAAGCAATCGATTAGAGACTATTTGCCCTAAAAAGGAAAAAGAAACATCAAGTGTGACAACGCAGGCTTGGTTTGAGGAGAAAAATGGACAGAAAAATTTCGTTAAAGAATTCAGTGAAGTGGATCCAGTAGGTCAAACAAACGCATCCGCGGGTATGATAATGGCAACAAATACCATATTAGCGGAAGATAAAACCTATAGAGATAAACTAGATAAGCTTGGGAAAAATCCTAGAAGAGTAATGGTTGTTGTTTCTGATGGGATAGATAACTATCCATTTTTTAATGCCTTTATAAGATTCCAAGATAAGGGAATGTGTGAAAAAATTAAGAAAAAAATAGACGCATTACAAAATCCAAAATATGAAAAGCAGAATACAAGAATCGGTTTCATTGCCATTTCTTATGACCCAAGAAAAGGATCTGCAAATTCTACAACAAATGATAATATGCAGAACTATAATGCATGGAAAAAATGTGTTGATGATTACTACTATGTTGTTAAAAACAAACAAGAATTACTTGATGCCTTTAGTGAAATTTTAGGTCTTCAAGAAGAGTTGGGCACATCTTCTTCACAAAAAATAAAACGCAAATAATGCGATAATACCTTTTAAACACAATGCCGATCAGTGAACACCGATCGGCATTTTTTGTAGCGTGCATCTTGATGCACGACGGATTTCACACCGAATGCCATTTCCCTTATGTCGAGGATTTTTAATTTCGTGCAACAAGTTGCACGCTACGAGGAAGATAACATCAAGTGCGGTGGATTTTTCTGACGTTTTAAACGTTGTTGAAAGCCACCGCACTTTTAGTATTTAATATATTAAGGCATGGTAGCGTGCATCTTGATGCATGATGAATTCCCCACCGCACATCATGTTACCCATGGATTGATCAAACGCCATGCCGTTCTACAGATTCATCGAATGCCACCTCTCGCACAAATACGCTCCGAACGTCATTCTTCACATCAACGATTCATCATTTCGTGCAACAAGTTGCACGCTACAAGGGAGATAACATCAAGTGCGGTGGATTTTTCTGACGTTTTTGAAATCCACCGACCTTTTGGGAGGCTTAATATAGTAAGACATGGTAGCGTGCATCTTGATGCACGACAGATTCTACACCGCACACGATGTCGCCCACGGATTTATCGAATACCGTGCCACTCGTGGATTGACTAAATGCGATGATACGCAAGAATGTCGTGCCGTCATAATAACGACGATCAATTTCGTGCAACAAGTTGCACGCTACAAGGGAGATAAAATAAAGTGCGGTTTACTATATAAGTGTCGTTAGTATTCCGAGCTACGTGCTAAAACCTCACGTTTTCCATTTTGGGCTGCAGAAACAATGCCTTGCTCTTCCAGCTGATCCATTATATTAGCCGCACGGTTGAAACCTACACGGAAACGGCGCTGAATAGCAGAAATTGAGGTCGTACCGGTGCTGACAACAAAATCTACCACTTCGTCAAAGAGCTCATCAATTTCATCGGAACGATCGAGATTACGCTCACTGTCGCTTTCATTTTCATCGTTACCATCTAAAATACCATCAATGTAATTGGGTTTGCCGCGCGCTTTCCAATCGTCCACGACACGCACGACCTCATCATCACTCATGAAGGCACCGTGAATTCGGATTAATTCAGTAGAACCTTGCGGAGAATAGAGCATATCGCCTTTGCCTAACAAGGATTCAGCACCAACCGCATCTAAAATCGTGCGAGAGTCGATTTTCGTTGCCACGGTAAACGCAATACGGCTTGGCACGTTCGCTTTGATTAAGCCGGTAATCACATCAACAGATGGACGTTGAGTGGCTAGAATCAGGTGAATACCGATGGCACGCGCCTTTTGGGCTAACCGGGCGATGAGTTCTTCCACCTGTTTGCCGGCAACCATCATTAAATCAGCAAATTCATCCACAATCACGACGATATAACTGAGTTTTTCTAACGGTGGCGCGAGTGAATCCATGGAATCCCCCGGACGCCATAACGGATTCGGGATCGGCATATTTAAGGCATTATATTCATCGATTTTTTCATTGAAACCCTCAATATTCCGAACACGCAAAGCCGACAATAATTGATAACGGCGTTCCATTTCATCTACGCACCAGCGTAAAGCATTCGCGGCTTTTTTCATGTCCGTGACTACCGGGGTCAATAGGTGTGGAATGTCGTTGTAAATAGAAAGCTCCACCACTTTTGGGTCGATCATGATGAATTTCACCTCTTCCGGTTTTACACGGTACAGCAAGCTTAAAATCATGGTGTTAACCCCGACAGACTTCCCGGAACCGGTTGTCCCTGCCACGAGTAAATGTGGCATTTTGGCTAAATCCACAACGACCGGTTTGCCGCTAATGTCTTTCCCTAACGCCATCGAAAGCAAGGCTTTGGAATGGCGGAATTCATCGCTGTCTAAGACATCTCGCAATGGCACCATTTGGCGGTGATCGTTTGGCGTTTCAATGCCGATATAAGGTTTACCGGGGATCACTTCTGCCACACGAATGGCGCGAAACATTAATGCGCGCGCCAAATCCGTATCCAAACCGGTGACTTTAGAGGCTTTCACACCGGGATCTAACTCCAGTTCATAACGTGTTACCACCGGGCCGATTAAGACATCCTTTACTTTAGCCTTGACGTTAAAATTACGTAATTGCTGCTCAATGCGTTGTGAGGTCTCCACAATTTCTTCTTGGGTGATATTTTGTGCTTGTGAATGATGATGTTCTAATAAATCCAAGCTAGGTAATGGGGTAGAGGGTTTTTCTAAACGACTACTGTGTTGTTGGAAGGCAGGATGCACCAATGAATTGCCATAAGGTTTATAGGCTGCGCTTTCCGGCGTCGTGGTCGGTAATTCAGGTTCTTGCACCATTTGCGGAGAGACCTCTTGCGGACTCATGGTTTGTGTACGCTGTTCCATTTCTTGTGAGCGTTGTTGTTCCTGCGCAATAAGTTGGTGAGCTAATGGATTTTCAGGCGCCTGTTCTCCATGTGAAGGTGACTCTTCTCTAGGATAAACTAACGAAACTGACGGAATCACATTATCTTCGCTAAAATTAGGCGTGTAAAAATCTGATGCAAAATCGACCGCACTTTGTGTCTCTGGTTGGCGGTTTGTCTCGGTCATTAAGCGCGTAGAAACCGGTGTTGCCTGAGGCTGCACGTTGTTTTGTTGTTGCGCAATACTCACATGAGGCAACGGTTCGGTTGGCTCAAAATCCGTGATAGTAAAGGTTTTTGCTTCTGTTTGTGGCGGCGCTGTTGTTAGTGGCGTCATGTTGTTATCCGCAGATTGGGTAACCGTTTGTAATCCATGAATAGTAATCTGCGCTGTTGTTTGATTTTCTTTGGTGAGCGGCGCCTGCGGGATTTCTGAAGAAGACGCTGCAGCCGGCATTTCCGCTGTAACCTCGGTTTGTGGCATCACGTGTTCGTGCATAGTCGGGGGCGTTTCCGGTGAATTTTGCATAGTAAGCCACTGATAAAAACGCACGATCAGGCGAATAAAAGACGCCCCTGAACAGAAGATAAACCCTATCACGGCAAATACCACCGCAAGGCAAAGCAAGCCGAATTTACCCAAACTCGGATATAAGTTTAACGTTAAGCTTCCGCCCAACACGCCACCGGCAAGGTAACTGGCGGTATTGCTGAGCGATAACGTGCAAATCACTGTTAAGCCACATAAGAGTAAAATAAAACCGAAAGAGCGCAATGCCACTTTCGTTCCGGTTAGGTGATTGAGGCGTTGGGTGCGAAGTAAATACAGGGGAATAAAACATAAGCTAAACGGAATAAGATTGCCGATATAGCCGAAAAAAACGAAAAATAAATCCACAAACCATGCACCCAGTGCGCCGGCTTTGTTGATGGTTTCTGATGAAAAACTGGAGGTCGCCCATGAGTTGTCTAATGGGGTATAGCCTGACCAAGCAATAATTAAATAAAGCCCGAAAAGTGCGGTCAATCCGAGCAGTAAATTGCCTAAGTAGGTTTTCAAAGAAAAATGCGCTAGTGTGTGTTTTTTTATCATAAGTGAGGGTTTTACTTTTGTTTTAATTGTAAAAAATTCGTCTGTTTGACTTCTTCCATGACCACATAAGTACGGGTATCGTTCACGCCCGGCAAGCGCAGCAACGTTGTTCCCAGCAATTTGCGGTAAGCCGCCATATCTGCCACGCGCGTTTTTAACAAATAATCAAAATCTCCGGAAACTAAGTGGCATTCTTGAATTTCTTCCAGTTGTTGAACGGCTAAATTAAACTCTTCAAACACATCCGGCTTGCCGCGAACTAAGGTAATTTCAACGATCACCAGTAAAGGCGAATCCAGTAGTTCCGGATTCAGCAGCGCACGGTAACCCATAATAACACCTTGTTTTTCTAAACGTTTTACACGCTCTAAGCAAGGTGTTGGTGATAATCCAACTTTTTTGGACAAATCAATATTAGAGATTTTTCCATTGCGCTGTAATTCATTTAGGATTTTGATATCGATGGCATCAAATGCTTTTGTGAGTTTTTTTTCCATGGCTGACTGATTGCGATTAACGAGAAAGAGGATGATTTTAGCGTAGCCGGCAGGAAATTTCAGTAAGAAAATCGCGTCATTTAAAAAACATGGGTTTGTTTCGTAGAAACGGTAAATTTTTCCACCGCACTTATGCTTTACAAACCTCAAAATCTGCCTACAATACCCGTTTTTACGATTTGCCTTGTGCAAATTCCTGACTTGAAATCAGATAAGACGAGACGTTTATGACAACCCCATTTAAACCTGAATTACTTTCTCCTGCCGGCTCCTTAAAAAATATGCGTTATGCCTTTGCTTATGGCGCAGACGCCG
>ERZ773008.1853-NODE-1853-length-14455-cov-3.859583_pt1 | contig 14455 bp, 17 predicted proteins | sample MGYA00580664_ERZ773008 | MGnify/ENA primary metagenome ERZ773008 (study PRJEB29015, sample SAMEA2738016) | human oral metagenome | biome: human oral; feature: human-associated habitat; material: dental | place: China | collected 2048 ... | reverse complement strand
GAAGGCTCAGGAGTGCCCGAAAAACACCTGCACGTCGACGCGGCGCAAGGACGCCTACAAGGACTGGTTCGAGAGCCGCAAGGAGGCGGAGGATTTCGTCGATGAGGTTCGGAGCGCATAACAGCCGAAACGCCCGCAAGGGCGTCCGCGGGAGCTTGCCTACCCGCGCTGATGATGGCAGGCAGAAGCGTCCCGCCTCGATGCACGAGGCGAATCATGGTAGAAACGCAAACGAACAGGCGGGGCGCATTCCTGCAAAGGAGGTGGGAGCATGGCAAAGAGAGCCGTTGACGAGGCGGCGGCGCAGCTTGTTGCGACGCTTCTTGAGGGCATCGCGAAAATCGCCGAGGAGCAAGTCAAAGCTCGCACGGACGAGCTGGCGGCAGAGATTTTGGCAAAGCTGCCGGAAGTGGTGGCGTTGCCGCCGCCGCCCGCAGAGGTACCGCAGGAGCGGCTGCTGACCGTCGCTGACGTGGCAGAACTGCTCGCTTGCTCAGAGGACAAGGTCAAGAAGCGTATGGACGCGGGCGACCTCGCCTACATCGTGGAGCGAGGCAGCGATCGCAGACGAATTCCGTATTCGTGGGTGGTGGAGTACATCCATAAGCACAAGCGGTATACGGGACCGCTTGGGAAGAGAAAAGAAGTAGAGGGATGAAAGCAAGAAAGGAGTGCAGCGTCATGAGAATATACTTGGCGCACCCGTACACGGGCGACGAGGAGAAGAACCGCGAGCGTGCGCTGCGGGCAGAGGAGCTGCTGCGCAAGACAACGCCGCAGACAGCATTTTACAATCCCGTCGGCAGATTGTCCGACTCGAAACAGTTTGCAGCGATGTCCTACGCCGGCATCATGGCGCACTGCCTGGGCGAGCTCACACGATGCGACGGTGTCGTATTTTGCGGCGACTGGGCAAAGAGCACGGGCTGCCGCATTGAGGCACAGGTGGCGCAGCGGTTGAGCTTGCCGCGCTGGTACGGAGTGGATGCTTACGCCAAGATGTGGAGGTGCGCCGAAATCGAGGCGCAGTACGAGGAGGTAGTCTTATGACAGAGACAACACGCATGCAGGAGCTTATCGAGATCTTTTGTGACGCGGATCGGCGTCGGGGACTCACAGCGGAGGAGATCGAGCGGTATTGCCCGACCGTCGACGCCGCTGTTGATGCGGTGGGGTGATGGCCAATGCCAGACAAAGAAACATATCACTGGCTCAAGGATCATCACATCTGCACGGTTTGCGGGAGAGAAGATGCGGAACCACATAAGACGAAATGCGCGGAGTGCGCAGAAAAAGCATCGGCGCAACGTAAAAAGTATTGGGCTGGATTGGACAAAGAAACACGTAAAAAGGCTATCCGAGGGGGCGTTGCGCGGCAAAGGTCGCTCAAGACGCAGGGGCGCTGCATATGCTGCGGCAGGAGAGCCGCCAAGGGGCATGTGCGCTGTACGGAATGCCTGATCAAGACGCGCCGCAGAAATAAGAAACAATATGACGCGAAGAGAGTGAAGACGAATTTTACTGAGGGGCTCTGCTCCCGTTGCAACGAACCTGCGCTGACAGGAAAGAAGCTTTGCGCGAAGCACTACGACGTCGCGCGGCGCAGCATGGAAAAGGTGAATCGCCTGAACCGGGAGAGGAGAGCCACTGCCAATCATGTGTGGCGAGGCGACAATCGCGTAGTTTTCCAGAAAAAGAAAAAGCGCTCAGAGCAGCAGCAACTGCACTGAGCGCAAAGGAAATCACATCACTGCAAGTATATCATGAAACGAGGAGGAAATCTACATGGAAATCACAGTGAACATTCACGGTCTGGATTCTCTGGCACGGGCGGTCGCGGCGATGGCGCAGGCGATCGGGCGCGGGCAGGGCGGGACATTGGCTGTTCCTGCCGCTCCTGCGGCGCAAGCGCCCGTCGTACTGCACGCAGCTGCGGCTGCACCTGCAACGGCTGCTGCGGCTTCCGCCACTCCTGCGCCGTCGGCACCTGCTCCGGCTGCTCCGGCTGAACCCGTGCCGACGGCTCCTACGCTTGCCGCTCCTGCGGCGGCGGTACCCTTGGCGACGGCGTCGCAGCAGTACACGCTCGCGGAGCTGCAGCGGGCGGTCATGCCGCTTTTTGACGCAGGCAGAATGGCAGAGCTGCAGCAGGTGCTCGCCAAGTATGGCGCACAGGATCTGACGAAGGTGCCTGCCGAGCAGTACGGTGCGCTTGCCGCTGACTTCCGCGCACTGGGGGCGCGGCTCTGATGGGCGCGACGGCGCACGCGCTTTTGTCAGCGTCAAGCGCACACCGTTGGCTCGTCTGCACGGCAGCGCCGAAGCTTGAGGCGACGTTCCCGGATACGACGAGCGAGTATGCACTTGAAGGAACACTGGCGCATGAGATCTGTGAGCTGAAGCTCACGAAGTATGTGACGGCGATGGCAAAAGGGACGTACACGAAGAAGCTCAATGCGCTCAAGAAGCATGAACTTTATCAGCCGGAGATGTTGGAGACGAGTGAGGCGTATGTGGACTACATCAAGAGCGTCGCGCTCTCGTACCCGACGGCGCCGGCGATCGCCATCGAGCGGCGCGTCAATTTCAGCGACTACGCACCGGACGGCTTCGGCACGGCAGACTGCCTGCTGCTGGCGGGAGACGTGCTGCACGTCATCGACTACAAGCACGGCAAAGGCGTGGTCGTTGATGCAACGGACAATCCGCAGATGATGCTCTACGCCTTGGGCGCGATGCACGACTACGCAATACTCTATCGCTTTCAAACGGTGAAGATGGCAATCGTGCAGCCGCGTATAGGGAACATCAGTGATTTCGAGATGAGCGCGAACACCCTACTTGACTGGGGCGAGACAGTCGTCAAGCCAAAGGCGCGGGAGGCGCTTTCGGATGCAGGACAGTTCAGCCCCGGCGAGCATTGCCGCTTCTGCCGTGCGAAGTATACGTGCAGAGCGCGCAGCGAGCATTTCGCGTCGTTCGCAGAGCTTGCGCAGGCACGCGCCGATCCGAGGCTTCTGACACTCGACGAGCTGGGGGCGCTTCTTCACGACGCGAAGCTGCTCAAAAAGTGGGCAGAGGACTTGGAGGAATACGCGCTCGCGGAATGCCTTGAAGGTCATGCGGTATCGGGCTGGAAGGCGGTCGAAGGGCGCGGCAGTCGTGCCTTTACGGATGCCGATGCTGCTTTTGATAAGCTTGTCGCGGGCGGCGTCGAGGAGGCTGTCCTGTATGAGCGACGCCCCTTGACGCTCGCGCAAGCGGAGAAGACGATCGGCAAGAAGCTGTTCACGGAGCTTGTCGGCGACATGGTGGTAAAGACGCCGGGCAAGCCGACACTCGCGAAGGTCTCGGACAAGCGTCCGGCAGTCACGAATGTCGCCAAAGCGGCGGATGTATTTTAAGGTCACAGGTTGAAAGGATGAATGAATCATGGGTTACACGATGAGACCGACGGATGTTCTTTTGAAAAATGTGCGCCTCTCCTATGTGCGCTTCGACAAAGCGACGTCGAGGAATCCGAATCAAGAGAAGAAGTACAGCTGCACGATCCTCCTGCCGAAGTCGGATGCTGCACAGAAGCAAGCTGTTGACGCGGCGATCGAGGCGGCGATCCGCGTCGGACGCGAAAAGTTCGGCAGCCGCGTGCCGATGCAGCCGAAGACGGTCATCCACGACGGCGACGGGCTTTCTCCGACGGGCAAGGAGTACAGCGCTGAGGCGAAAGGGCATTGGGTGTTCACGGCAAGCCTTCCGGAGTCGAGGGGGCCTGTGGATGTCGTGGATCTGGGGCGCAACCCGATCATGAATCAGAGCGAGATCTACAGCGGCATGTTCGTCAACGTGCTCGTGAACTTCTACTTCTACGCGAACGAGTCGATGGGCGTCGGCGCAGGACTCGGTCCCGTGCAGAAGGTGGCAGATGGCGAGCCGCTGGGCGGCAAGCTGCCGTCGGCGGACGATGTGTTCGGCGCGCCGGAGGCTCCTCAAGTCGGCGGTTATACGTATCAGACGCCCGCTGCAGCGGCGCCTGTGCCGCCTGCGGCGTATGCTGCGGCAGCCGGGGCGAGCGTCAATCCCGTGACGGGAGCGCCAATGTGATATGGATTCCGGCGAGGGGAGTTACATGCTCCCCTATTCGCCTTTGGAGAAGATCATGAAGCATTTATCGGTTGATATAGAAACTTACAGCGAGACGGACATCAAGCTCGGCATCGCAAAATATGTGGAAAATCCCGCGTTCGAGGTGCTGCTCTTTGCCTATGCCTATGATTTCGGCGATGTGCATGTCGTTGATCTCGCACAGGGCGAGACGATTCCCGCTGCAGTGATCGCCGATCTGACGAATCCGGATGTCGTAAAGCACGCATACAATGCAGCGTTTGAGATACAATGCCTCCTGCGCGCGGGATTTGACATACGCCCTGCAGCGTGGGCTTGCACGATGATCCACGGCGCTTACCTGGGGCTTCCTGCCGGGCTTTCCAAGATCGGCGCGGCGCTCAAGCTGCCGCAGGACAAAAAGAAGCTCGCGAGCGGGACGGCGCTCATCCGGTATTTCTGCGTGCCGTGCAAGCCGACGAAGCGAAACGGCGGCCGAACGCGCAACTTGCCGAAGCACGATCTTGAGAAGTGGGCGCTCTTCAAAGAGTACAACGCGCAGGACGTGGTGACTGAGATGGCGGTCTATGATCGTCTACGCGCCTTCCCCGCGCCCGACGGGCTGCAAGAGGAGTGGCTTGTCGATTTCAGCCTGAACCTTCGCGGCGTGCTCATCGACCGGGAGCTTGTCCGGGGCGCGCTCGCCATCGACGCCGCGGAGCGGGAGAGCCTGCTTGAAGAAGCGGCGTCTCTTACGGGGCTCGCCAATCCGAACAGCCGCGATCAGCTCCTCTCATGGCTCAACGAGAACACGAGCGTTGAGATGGGGAAGCTGACGAAGGACAGCGTCAAAGAAGCGCTGGGCATCGCGGGCGAGACGGGCGACGAGCTGGCGGCGAAGGTGCTGGACATCCGGCGGCGGCTGTCGAAGACATCGACAAAGAAATACGAGATGATGGAAAAGGCGGCGGGCGAAGGCGACCGCGTGCGCGGCATCCTGCGCTTCTACGGCGCAAGCCGCACGGGGCGTTGGTCAGGAACACTCATTCAAGGGCAGAACCTGCCGAGGAATTACATCGAGAACCTTGACTTTGCACGCGAGATCGTGCGCCGAGGCGATAGATCTGCATTGAAACTCTGCTTCGGCGATGTAGGCGATACGCTTTCCCAGCTGATCCGCACGGCGATCATCGCGCCGAGGGGCTATACCTTGTGCGTATCAGACTTCTCGGCGATCGAGGCGCGGGTGCTGGCGTGGCTTGCTGATGAAGCGTGGGTGCTTGAAGCCTTCGCGCGCGGCGAAGACATCTACTGCGCGACGGCATCGAGCATGTTTCATGTGCCCGTCGTCAAGCACGGAGAGAACGGACACCTGCGGCAAAAGGGCAAGATCGCGACGCTCGCCTGCGGGTATCAAGGCGGCATCCCCGCTTTGAAGTCGATGGGCGCGGACAAAATGGGGCTGTCGGATGAAGAGCTCGATGAAATCGTGCAGCGCTGGCGCGGCGCGAACCCGCGCATCGCAGACTTTTGGCAGAAGGTTGAAAACTCTGCGATCTACGCCTTGGAGACGGGGCGCCCGGCAGGGCTTTCGCATGGGCTCCTTTTCTCGTTGGATTATGACGACCGCTACGGGTTGCGCTTTTTGACGATTCAGCTTCCCTCAAAGCGGAAACTCTTCTATCCCGAACCGGGTCTCAAGGAGAACCAATTCGGGCGCATGGCGCTGCACTATCGCACGCAGATGGGCGCAAACTGGGCGACGACGGGCACATACGGCGGCAAACTCGTCGAGAACATCACGCAGGCGGTCGCGCGTGATTGTCTGGCAGCAGCCATCATGCGTCTAGTAGGTAAAGGCTATCGCATTGTCATGCATGTGCATGACGAGGTTGTCATCGAAGTACCGGAAGATATGGCAGATGAAGCTTTGGCAGATGTAAATGCGACCATGGCGGAGCCGCTGTCGTGGGCTGAGGGACTTTCGCTTCCTGCGGCGGGCTTTACGAATCCGTATTACATGAAGGATTAGGAGGTGCGGTATTTTGCAGCATGACAGGCTCATACACATCAGTATTGGAAAAAGCCGCACGTCGAAGGATTGGCAGCACACGGAGATGCTTTGGAACGAATTTGTCCGAAGGCTCCAAGTACCGATCCGGACAGATGAAACGGTCGAAGCGTATCACCGCCTGCCGAAGCGAGAGCAGGTACGGCTCAAGGACGTCGGCGGCTTCGTCGGCGGTATGCTCAACGGCACACAGAGAAAAGCATCAAACGTCATCAGCCGCGATCTCGTGACGCTCGACATGGACGCGATTGCGCCGGGCGGGACGGAAGACGTGGTGCGCCGCGTCGACGGACTGGGCGCGGCATACGTGATTTACAGCACGCGCAGCCATACGGAAGCGAGGCCGCGTCTGCGGGTGATTCTGCCCGCCGACCGACCGCTGACGGCAGACGAATATGAGCCGACAGCACGCAGACTAGCGTGTGTGATAGGCATCGACCTCTGCGATCCGACGACGTTCGAGGCAAGCCGCCTGATGTTCTGGCCGAGCTGCCCGCAGGACGCGGCATACGTCTTTCGCTTCGGCGACAAGCCGTTCTTTTCAGCAGACGGGGTGTTGTCTGAGTATGCGGATTGGCATGATGTAAGAAGCTGGCCGCAAGTGCCGGGGGCGGCAGAAGCGAAAGAGCGGCAGGCGCTTGCCAAGCAGTCCGACCCGCTGAAGAAGCCGGGCGTCGTCGGCGCGTTCTGCCGTGCGTACGACATACCTGCAGCACTTGAGACATTCCTGCCGCACGCGTATGCGCCGACGGACGCGCCCGACCGGCTGACGTTTGCGACAGGCTCGACCGTGGCGGGCGCGATCCTCTACGACGATGGCAAGTTCCTCTATTCGCACCATGCGACGGATCCGGCAAGCGGGCAGCTCGTCAATGCGTTCGATCTCGTGCGGCTGCACAAGTTCGCCGAATTGGACGCAGACGTCAAAGGCGAAACGCCCGTCAACCGGCTGCCGTCTTTCGTGGCGATGCGAAAGCTCGCCCTCGCGGATGCGGCAGTCGCGACGGAGTTCAACGCAGCGCGTGCGGCGAAAGCGTCGGACGTGTTCGGGGCGCCGGAGAGGACGGAGACGCCGAGTGCGGGCGGCGGGGCGGAGACGACGAAGGACGCAGTGAACTGGATGCGTACAGCAGGCATCCGGATGAGCGACACGGGAAGCCCGAAGAAGACGATGGACAACGTGATCCGCATCCTGCAGAACGATCCGCTTCTGAAAGGGAAGATTGCGCTGGACACATTCAGCGCACGGACACTCGCCATGGGGGCTTTGCCGTGGAATCCCGAAAAAGGGCGGCGCGTATGGTCGGACAACGACAGCAATGGCGCGCTTTGGTACTTGGAATATCGTTTCGACATCACGGGGAGGGACAAGATCTTGAGTGCATTGGATCTGGCGGCGGAACGGAATGCGTTCAATTCAGTCGGAGAATATCTGGAAGGGCTGACATGGGACGGCGTTCCTCGTCTCGATACGCTGTTCACGGACTATCTGGGAGCCGAGGACACGCCGTATACAAGGGCTGCTTGCCGCAAGGCCTTTACGGCGGCAGTAGCTCGGGCGCTGACGCCGGGCTGCAAGTATGACTATGTGCCGGTGCTCGTCGGCAGGCAGGGCCTCGGCAAGAGCACGTTCCTGCGTTATATGGCGCTGTCGTGGTTCAGCGACAGCTTGGCGAGCTTCGAAGGCAAAGACGCAGTCGAGGGGCTGCAGGGCAAGTGGATCATCGAGCTTTCGGAAATGACTGGGTACTCTCGATCAGAGGAGAATGCCATCAAGCAGTTCCTCTCGCGTACGAGCGACTATGTCCGCAAGCCGTACGGCAGAAGCGTGGAGGAACGTCCGCGAAAATGCGTGTTTTTCGGATCTTGCAACGATCATGAATTTCTGAAAGACGGCACGGGGAACCGCAGGTTCTGGCCGATCGACGTAGGCGTGCAGGAATCTTTGAAGAGCGTTTGGGATGATCTGCCGGACGAAATAGACATGATTTGGGCAGAGGCCGCAGAGCGTTTTAGGCAAGGCGAGGCGCTGTATTTGGATGAACAGGGCATCAACGAGGCGGCGCAGGACGCGCAGGGAGGGCACCGACAGGTCAGCATCCGCGAAGGATTGATTCGAGACTTCGTGAAAAAGCCCGTGCCGCAGGATTTCCATGCGATGAAGCTTTCCGCACGGAGGCTTTTCTGGGCGGGATCGTTCGAGGATAGGGGGGATCTCGTTCCTCGCGATCGCGTGTGCGCGCTGGAAGTCTGGTGCGAGTGCCTGGATGGCGACCCGAAGATGATGCGGCGCAGCGATGCCAAAGAGATCAACCAGATTCTTGCGGAGATTCCAGGGGCAATCCGGGCAAAAACCGTCCTGCGCTTTGGATACTGCGGCGTGCAGCGAGGGTTCTTGCTGCCAAAGTAGCTGTAAAGTTACATGTAAACATCGAGAACTTATGTGTAACATTCTCTATAATGTTGCGTTGTAAAAATTTTCCTTCAAGCAAATGTTTCAAGAATGTTGCGTCTTTGTTGCGCCCTGCAAACACTTGTATTATCTAGCTTTTATGTATTTATGTAACATGTAACAATATATTATATAAAGGGTATAAAAATAGGGGATTAGGTGCAGGGGCTAGAGCCTAAATGGGAATATGTTATACGCGCGCGCGTAAAGTAACACAGAGAGGGCGAAAACGTGAACGAGAAAATGATCGAGGCGAGATTGCGCGACGGCGTAAAGGCCTTGGGCGGCGTCGCCTACAAATGGGTATCGCCGGGAAACGCAGGGGTGCCTGACCGCATGGCAGTACTACCGGGCGGCATCGTACATTTCATCGAGCTTAAGCGCAAGGGCGGCAAGCCGACGCGGATGCAGAAAGCGCAGATCGCAAGGCTCCGGGCGTTAGGCGCGGATTGCGCAGTCGTCTATGGCTTGGCGGGTGTCGAATCTTACTTGAAAATCGCGAGAGAGGTGGTGCAGCATGGAATATCGGCCGCACGCTTACCAGAAATATTGCATTGAGCGCGTACTGAATACGCCGAAGCTGGCGCTGTTCCTCGACATGGGGCTTGGCAAGACGAGCATCGCGCTCGCTGCCATCTATCAGCTGAAGTACGCGAGGTTCGCCGTGCGCCGCGTGTTGGTGATCGCGCCAAAGAAGGTGGCGGAAGCGACATGGCAGAGGGAGGCGGCGAAGTGGGACGGCATCGGCATCCTACGTATGGCGACGGTGCTGGGGTCGAAGGCGCAGCGCGTGCGGGCACTTAATACGCCGGCGGACGTTTACATCATCAACCGCGAGAATGTGCCGTGGCTGGTCGACTACTACAAGAACGATTGGCCGTTTGATATGGTGGTCGTCGATGAGTCGTCGAGCTTCAAGAATCCGAGTGCAAAAAGATTTCGGGCGCTGACGCACATGTACGGGCATATCAAGCGCACGCTGCTTCTGACGGGCACGCCGAGCCCGAACGGCATCATTGACCTTTGGAGCCAGATTTATCTCCTCGATCGCGGGGAGAGGCTGGGCAGGACGTTCACGGGCTTTCGCGAGCGGTACTTCACGCCGGGCGAGCGGTCGCGCGACGTGATCTACACGTACGAGCCGAAGGCGGGCGCGAAGGACTCCATCATGTCCGCGATCGGCGATATCTGCGTGAGCATGAGGGCGGCGGACTACCTGGAGCTGCCAGAGCTGATCGAGAACGTCGTGCCCGTCGTGTTGGATGCCAAGGCGCGAAGAGCCTACGACGATATGGAGCGGACGATGGTGCTTGAGCTTTTGGAAAGCGGCGAGGCGATCACGGCGATGAGCGCGGCGGCGCTGTCGAACAAGCTGCAGCAGCTCGCGAACGGCGCGGTCTATGACGAGGAGCGGCAGGCGCACGAACTGCACGCGTGCAAGCTCGACGCTTTTATGGAGCTGGTCGAGCAGCTGCACGGCAAGAGCGCGCTGGTGTTTTACAATTTTCGCCACGATCTCGCACGTTTGCGGACAGCGCTGTCGCATACAGGACTGCGCGTCCGCGAACTGAGGAGCGCAGCAGATGAGATGGCGTGGAACGCGGGCGAAGCGGACATCCTCTTGGCGCATCCGGCGAGCGCGGCCTACGGGCTGAATCTCCAGGATGGCGGCAGCCATGTCGTATGGTTCGGGCTGAATTGGAGCTTGGAGATGTACCAGCAGGCGAACAAGCGTCTGCATCGTCAAGGGCAAAAGCAGACGGTGATCGTGCACCATCTCGTTGCGCTGGGCACGCGCGACGAGGATATCCTGCGGGCGATCAGTATGAAGGGGGCGGCGCAGGAGTATGTGCTGGAAAGCCTCAAAGCGCGTATAGATAAGTATCGCAAGGCGAAGAGCGCCTGATGACAGGAGGACTTACAAATGCTGACATTTTTTAAAAACGCGAAGAAGTTTTTGGACTTGAAAGATATACACAAGGAGTACCATGCCCTGCACTACAAAGAGGGGCGCGTGTACGCGTCGAGCCCGAACGTGCTGGTCTGGCTGGATGGGGAGTTCGGCAAGCGCGGCTCCTACGATTTTGTGACGGGAGAAAAAGCCGATGTGCGGATGCCGGAGTTTGAAAAGGTCATCCCGCCGGTAGATGCACGGGCTGTCCATGTGGTTTTGGGGTCGGATGAGCTCGCCAGGCCGCATGTCATCCTGAAGAGCATCGCGGCAATCGCCGCCAAAGTGCCGGAGTTGATGTCCGTGCGGTTACGCTGGGAACCGACCGGGCTGAACATCAAGGCGCGGGCGCCGATTGCGTCCGTGACGTATGCCGCCACAGGACGCGTACACGGCTATACGCCGGATATGGATATAAGAGCCCGTGCCCACACAAAGCATCTTGCGGATCTGATCGGGTATTTTTATCAGCGCGGGGGCGATTTGCAGATTTACGCTCCGCTCAGAGTGACGAATCAATCGCCCCTGTATTTTGCGGCGGACGGTACTGCGGGCGTGCTGGGGCAAGTGCGCGATGCAGAGATCTATCAGGGTTGAGGAGGGACGCACAATGCGACACGGAGGACAACGCAGCCGGAGGTTTATGCGCCGGCTTATGGAGCGGATGGCGCAAAAGCGATTGATTGCAGCAGGCCGTGAGGCGGAGCGGCGCAAGGAAGTGTTTGACGTCGATATGACGCGGCCGCAGCCGTGCGTGAAAGCCAAAGAGCAGACGGACGCGGAGCTTGCGATGAAGCTCGCGGAAGAGGTACAGGAGGTCACGGCGGCGATGAAAGCGTTTGACTGCGCGACGCGTGAAAATGCGTACTGCAGATATGCGCCGCGCCTGGCACGTGATCGTTTGGGTGAGGAGCTGACCGATGTGATCACGGTTTGCGTGACGTGGCTTGCGTCACTGGGGTACGACGAGGCAGAGCGCGGACGAATCCAGCGAGCCGTCAATGAGAAGAATCATAGGCGGGGGTATTGGGGATGAGTAAAGACATTACACGTGCCGTTTTGCGGTACCCTGGTGCGAAATGGCGTATTGCCGATTTTATTCTGCAGCACATGCCAAAACATCATTCATACCTTGAACCTTTTTTTGGCAGTGGTGCAGTGCTGTTTCGCAAGGCTCCTGCGCCAATCGAGACGATTGACGATATCAATGGCGATATTGTTAATCTGTTTCGGGTTGTCCAACAAAAGGCAGAGGCGCTGGCCGAGATGGTCGCTGGGATCCCCTACGCAAGGCAAGTGTATGAGGCATCGCTGCAGAGCGATCCCGAGGCATCCGATGTCGAGCGTGCAGCACGCTTTTTGACGATGGCTTGGCAGAGCTATGGTGCGTGCGCCGATGGGAAAAATTGCGGCTGGAAAAAGGATGTGGCAGGACGCGAAGCCGCTTATGCTGTACGGAATTGGAATCGCTTGCCAAGCTGGATTGTTGGGGCGCAAGCGCGTCTCAAACAGGTGCAGATCGAGCACAAAGATGCGCTGCAGCTCATCCGGCAGTTTAATCATCCCAAGGTTTTGATTTATTGCGATCCGCCGTACGTGCTATCAACAAGGATCTGCAGGGCGAATTATCGGCACGAGATGGATGACGCAGCGCATGAGGAACTGCTGGATGTACTCAATAGGCATCGTGGGGTAGTTATGCTGTCGGGCTATGCCAATGAGCTGTACGACGCCAAGCTACAGGATTGGGCAAGGTATGACACAGATATGGTGGTAACGTCAGGTGTAAAACGGACGGAGACTTTGTGGGTCAAGCAGGAGGCGCAAAATGAGCGAGGCAAATGCGAAATCCTATGAAAATCTGGCGAACGCCATCATTTTGTTAGCGGTCAGTGACTACCGAGCCGCGAAGAAGAAGCTTCGGGGATTCCCGACGAGCAGAGATGCGCTTGCGGTGTGCAGAGAGGTGAGGCGATTTTTCCTGTCGGCGTATTTTGGAAATCTGACAAAACTGGATGGGAGATTGCTGCTGGAACAGCTGGACAAGGAGGCGGAAGCTTGAACGACACGAAACAGGCGAAGGCGTATCTCTGGCGCGTGCGTGATGCGGAGCGCGAGCTGAAACGCCTGGAAGAGGAGTACGAACAGGCGAAGTCAGATATCCTGCATCTCAAGGCGATGGAGTACGACAAGGACAAGGTCAGCAACTCGCGCATCGGAGACTTGTCGGACGCGATTGCGGCATTGGAGGGATATGCGGAGCGCATCGCCAAGCAGTGGGACAAGTTGATCGCGCTGCGCGAGGACGCCAAGGCGCGGATTGGAGAGCTGCAGGATTGGCGCTGCAGGGAAGTGCTGACGCGCCGATATTTGCAGGGAGATTCGTGGGAGTGGATTGCTTTGGGGATGGGGTACGATCTTCGATGGGTGTTCCGATTGCATGGTAAAGCATTGAGAGATATTCTCAAAATGACCATAGAAAGACACATGCGACCTGTGGTATAGTATAAGCTGAGAATTGAGGGTGCTGCACAGGTGTGGCGCCCTTTTTGCGTGCAGGGGGGGTGACGGCGTGAAGCTGACGGTGAAGCAGAAACGATTTGTTGACGAGTATCTTGTCGATTTCAACGGAACTCAGGCGGCAATCAGAGCAGGGTATGCCACAAGATCAGCTGAGGTTACAGCGGCAAAGTTGCTAAGAAATGCTAAGGTTCAAGCTGAAATCTCGCGTCGTCAGCAAGACCTCCAAAGACGTACCGAGGTCTCTCAAGATCGTGTCGTCAAGGAGTTGATGCGCGTCGCTTTTGCGGATGCGACAAATTATGTGCAGGTGCAGCCGCGAACAATCGTAGGGGCGGATGGCAAAGAGATCGTGATTCAAGCGGTGGTACTCACGGCGACGGCGGAGCTGACGGACGAAGAGCGTGCGGCAATCTCGCAGATCAAGCAGGGCGCGAACGGCATTGAGGTCAAGATGTACGACAAGCTCAGGGCGTTGGAGCTTCTGGGGAGGCATATCGGCATGTTCAACGACAAGCTCGAACTCAAGGCGACGGTCGCGGAGAACCCCTTTGCAGGGCTTTCCACGGATGAGCTTAGGCGGCTGATCGACAGTGGATAGCAGGCTGCGGCAGCAGGCGGCATTGGAACTTGCACGGCGCGAGTTCTTTTTTTATTGCCGGCTTCGTGCGCCGGACTTTTACAAGTCGGATCGCAAGTATCTCAAGGAGCTCTGCGATGCGCTGCAGGCGTTCTACGAGGGCGCGGACGAGGTGCTCGTCATCAATGAGCCGCCGCGCCACGGCAAGAGCCGCACGGCGGGGCTTTTCGTCGAGTGGATCTTCGGGCAGAACGTCCATGAGAAGATCATGACAGGCTCGTACAACGAAACCCTTTCTACCGTTTTTTCCAAGAATGTCCGCAACAGCATCCAAGAGGTCAAGACGGAAGAGAATCGCATTGTCTACAGCGACATTTTCCCGGGCGTTGCCATCAAGGCGGGCGATGCTGCGATGAATCTCTGGAGCCTTGCGGGCGGGTACAACAGCTACCTCGCAACATCGCCGACAGGGACGGCGACGGGCTTCGGCTGCTCGTTGATGATTATCGACGACCTCATCAAGAATGCCGAAGAGGCGTACAACGAGACGGTCAAAGAAAAGCATTGGGACTGGTTCGCGAATACGATGCTCTCGCGTCTTGAAGAGGGCGGCAAGATCATCGTCATCATGACACGCTGGGCGTCGGACGACCTTGCAGGCAAGGTGCTCGAACACTTCAAAGGCCGCCGCCTCAAGCACATATCCATGAAGGCGCTGCAGGATGACGGCACGATGCTCTGCGATGCAATTCTTTCGCGCAAGTCGTACGACGACAAGGT
>ERZ773008.1852-NODE-1852-length-14462-cov-14.566669_pt1 | contig 14462 bp, 15 predicted proteins | sample MGYA00580664_ERZ773008 | MGnify/ENA primary metagenome ERZ773008 (study PRJEB29015, sample SAMEA2738016) | human oral metagenome | biome: human oral; feature: human-associated habitat; material: dental | place: China | collected 2048 ... | reverse complement strand
TCTAGCTGCAGGAGTCGCTCTTAGCTTATCATCAGCCATGACCTCTCCAATTCTATTTATGATACAAAGGGCGTCAAAAGTCAAAGTGAAAATAGGAAACTTGACAAAGAAACTTTAGTTTCTAGGAAAGTTTATCTTTTTCACAAAGACTTTGGCCCGAGTTCAAATATAAGATATTAAGGACGAAGAGGGCAAAGAAAAAATAGGAGATTGACGATATGTTCGATGAACACAAGGAAATCTATCATTTTTTCGCAGACCTCTGTCCAAATTCAATTACAATGATATTTAATGCATAAATGGACAAAGTAAATTACTTAAATTTCTTCGCCTTCTTCAAGAGAAATTGTTGCATAAAATAAATTATGTAATAATGCGCTTAAGAATGTATTATCGATTAGATTAAATCTTATTCTTTAAGATATGTTTTTCGAATAGCATCTTTTATGCTTTCAACAGTTGGAATCATTGCATTTTCTAAGTTTTGCGCATAAGGCATTGGGACGTCTTCTCCAGCGCAACGACGGATTGGTGCATCTAGATAGTCAAATGCTTCAGATTCAGAAATGATCGCTGAAATTTCACCAATGAAACCGCTAGTTTTATGAGCATCATTGACTAAGACAACCTTACCAGTCTTTTTAACAGAGTTGATAATGATGTCTTTATCAAGCGGTACCAATGTACGTGGATCAACCACTTCTACAGAGATACCTTCTTCTGCTAATTCTTCAGCTGCCTGCATGACACGGCGAAGCATTTTGCCGTAGGTAACAACTGTTATATCGGTACCTTCTTTTTTGATCTCACCAACTCCAAGAGGAATAACATACTCAGGATCCAGCGGAACCTCGCCTTTTTGGTTAAATTCTGACTTGTATTCTAGGATAATGACTGGGTTGTTATCTCGGATAGAGGCTTTGAGAAGTCCCTTCATGTCAGCTGGAGTTCCTGGTGCCACAACCTTAAGACCTGGAATATGGGTAAACCATGATTCCAAAGACTGTGAGTGCTGAGCGGCAGAGCCAACTCCGTTACCGGCTGCACAGCGAACAGTCATTGGTACTTGACCTTTTCCGCCAAACATATAGCGCGTTTTAGCGGCTTGGTTAACGATGGCATCCATGGCGATTACAGAAAAGTCCATGAAAGTCATGTCTACGATTGGACGCAACCCTGTCATAGCTGCTCCAGCAGCTGCTCCAGAAATGGCTGCTTCTGAAATCGGACAGTCACGTACACGCTCAGGACCAAACTCTTCTAGCATACCAACAGATGTTCCGAAATCTCCACCAAAGACTCCGACATCCTCTCCCATCAAGAGTACATTTTCATCGCGACGCATTTCCTCAGACATAGCGAGGATAATGGTATCACGAAATGACATAGTTTTAGTTTCCATTTTAATTTTTTCTCCTCTCTTTAGTCTGCGTAAATATCTTCAAAGGCGGATTCAAGTGGCGGGAATGGACTTTCTTCCGCAAATTTCACAGATGCTTCTATTGCTTCCTTGACTCCGTCTTGAATTGCTTCTAACTCTTCTTCGCTTGCAATCTTGTTTTCAAGTAAGTATTTGCGAAGATTTTCAATCGGATCTTTTTTCTTCCACTCTTCTACTTCTTCACGAGTGCGGTATTTACCTGGGTCAGAAGATGAGTGTCCAAGCCAACGATAAGTCACGCTCTCAATCAAGACAGGTCCCTTGCCACTGCGAACATGCTCAACAGCTTTTTTAAAGCCCTCATAGACATCTAAAACATTATTTCCATCTTCGATGAACATACCTGGGATTCCATAAGCCGCGCTACGCTCGTGGATGTGCTCCACATTGGTCATTTTCTTGATGTCAGCAGAAATACCATAGCCATTATTAATACAATAGAAAATGACTGGTAATTTCCAAATGGAAGCCATGTTGACTGCTTCGTGGAAGACACCTTCATTGGTAGCTCCATCACCAAAGAAGCAGACAACGATTTTACCTGTTTTTTTCATTTGTTGGGTTAGAGCTGCTCCGACAGCAATCCCCATTCCACCGCCTACGATACCGTTAGCACCAAGGTTTCCGGCGTCCAAATCAGCAATGTGCATTGACCCACCTTTTCCTTTACAAGTTCCGGTGTATTTACCTAGGATTTCTGCCATCATTCCATTGAGGTCAATCCCTTTTGCGATAGCTTGACCGTGCCCACGGTGATTAGATGTCAACAAGTCGTCCTCATTCAAGGCCAACATTGCACCGACATTGGCTGCTTCCTCACCTACAGAAAAGTGAGTCATTCCAGGAACTTTTCCTTTTTTTACAAGTTGAGCAATTTTTAAGTCCATACGACGGATTTCTTCCATCTTACGAAACATCTCTAACAAAAGATTTTTATCTAAAGTTGCCATTTTTTTGCCTTTCTAAGCTACAAATTACTATTATATTTTAAACAATTATGAAAACCCTGTCAAAAGGAATGCTCAGAAAAATTTCACAAATAAAAACCAGTTTATTCAATGAATAAGCTGGTTTTAGCAGTTTAAATAAAAATTTCACAATTTTTTTATACTAGAATAGTTTTTAGCTTTTTGAAACTGTTAGATAATAGCAAAGTATACCCTAGCTTAGTCTGCTTGTTTGGAAAAATCTGCAATCATTTGCTTCATTTGTTCACGACTCGATGTCGTCAACATATAGAGATAGTCTCCTTGTAGCTCTGCAAATGCAACTGGCATATCTTTTTTTACCTTGAAGTTATCCTTGTATTTCTCCAGTAGATCTGATTCAGCGTATGCATAATTAGTTGATGCACGACGTGAAGTAGCTAGACAAAATAAAGGTTTCAAGTGAGTAGATGGAAAATCCTTTCCTGCTACGATAGCTGCATAGCCTTTGTAAAGATCGATAGAATGAGCAAAATTGTAGACATCAATGGTAAAACCACCTGCAGGACGGTTATTATATTCAATAGCCACATAGTCATCCCCATCACGGAAGAACTCAATATGGAAAAAACGCTCTTTCATACCGAAGGTTTTAACAATCGCTTCTCCATAAATACGGAGTTTAGGATCCATATCCTTGAGGACATAGTAAGAATTATCCATCTTATAGATCATCAAATCTAATGGAGTGTGTGCGTAGTCAAAAGTTGTTGAAAAGACAATCTGACCATCCTTATCTACCAATCCATCAAAAGTACAAATCTCACCAGATTGAACAAACTTTTCAAAGAAATAAACAGTTTCTTGATCCCATTCTGATTTGAAATACTCAACGTCTTTCTTCGTCTCTAATTTAAAAGTCGCTGCTGCTCCCACTCCATTATCTGGTTTAGCTATCAAGGGTAAACCAAGCTTATTGACAGCCAAGTCAACTCCTGAAATAGTCTTAACAACCTGTCCAGGCACAACAGGGACACTAGCCTTTTTAAAGAGTTTTTTCATTTCAGACTTAAATTTTGTTTTCTTCAAATCTTTTGGCTTAGCTCCAAAGACATTAAATTGTTCACGAAGCTGAGCATCCTGCTCCAACCAATATTCATTATGAGATTCAATCCGATCAATAGGGCCATGCTTATAGAAGAGAAAGGCAACAGCTCTTTTTACTTCGTCAAGATTTTCGAGATTTTCAACTCGGAAATATTCAGTCAGAGCTTCTTTTAAAGGTTGGTCTAATTGGTCATACGGTTCCTGGCCAATTCCCAAAACATTAATACCTTGATTAGCCAATTCAATCGTGAATTGTTGAAAATTTTGAGGATAAAAAGGGGATATAACGATGTAATTCATAAATAACCTCCATTAAAGGTTGAGTTCGTTAAGGAAATACGGCATTTGCTTACGCCACCAGACCCAGTCATGAGCCACATCATGGCCCCATTCAGCAAACCAAGCAGGAATCTGTTTATAATCAAAGGCTTTTTTCAGAGTGTAAAATGATGGCAAACCATCAGATTCCCAGGCGCCATGCCCAGTACAAACAATGATATCAGCTTGTCGGTAACGATCAATAAACCATCCATCATTCTGATTCCAAATATAATCTGCTGGCGAATTTTGATAAACAACTTTGTCATTCCCATAATCGCCCACAAAGTATCGTGCATCATAGACACCGCTAAGAGCAATTACTTTATTAAAAACATCGGGATGCTGTAGAAAGAAATTCAAAGCATGATAACCACCCATTGAACAGCCTGTTGTCATCATAGGATCAAACCTGCCTGTTTTATGTTTAATAAAGGGAATAGCTTCTTGTATGACATAGTGTTCATAAGCACGATGCATCTCTGCTCTGTCATGAGTACTTTTCCAATCAGCTAACCAGCTCTCACTATCAACACTACTCAAAGTAAAAAATTGTATTTTACCAGCTTCAATAAAACCAGAGCAAGCATCAATCATACCAAAATCAGCATATTCATTATGACTTCCTCCTGAAGACGCAAAGACAATAACTGGAAGTCCTGCATGACCATAACGATTTACATACATCTCACGGTTTAAATTGCCACTCCAGTGACTTAAGAATTCAATATGCATAATAGACTCCTTTCTTTGATGCATTAGGTCATTTTCTATAGATTATATTTACCACTCCTCGCTCAAAAAACGAAGACAATCAAGCAAATATTCCGACCAAGCGATCTCGTTATGTTCAGCATCAGACTGAATATTTAAAACAAGATTGTCAATATCAATACCAGCAACTAGTAATTGACGATAGTATTTAACTGATGAATCAATATAAGCTTGTTTTATATTACCTGCCATCAAGGTTTTATCTGTATCATCAGCTTCTTCAGTTCCCACATAAATATAGACACGTTGATTCAATTTAAGAGTTTGACGCTTGATGTAGCGATCAAAATCTTCTTGATGTAGCCAATTTGCAGATGAGAAAACACCAAGACAGCCAATTTGATCTTCATATTCAACCCCCATAAACTGAGTAATATTGCCACCTAAAGAGCTCCCAATCATAGCTGTGTGTTTAAAATCTGATTTGGTTCGATAATTTTCATCGATAAAGGGCTTAACGATATCCATAACGAACTCAGCATACTCACTCCCTTTACCGCCGAACGATACACCAGGAATATTCATTTCTTTATACTTCCATGCCGAGTACTCATTCATTCGATTAACTCCGTCATTATCAATTGCGACAACAATCATTTTTTCTAAATCAGGATTCCGTTTGATAATTGGAATAATCTTCCAGGAATGACCACTGAAAGATTCTTTACTATAAAGAACATTTTGCCCATCATGAAAATAAACGACAGGATACCGATGTTCAAGGTCTTCTGAGTAATTTTTCGGTAATAAAACTCGAACCCGACGTTTTGTCTGACTATATGGGACAAGAAGTTCATGAGTTTTCATATCTAGGTAAAAATAAGATTTGTTCATTATCTGAAAACTTTCTATTTCCATTAAATTTTATTTATTATAACACAAAAAAAGAAAAAAATTCAGGTTTTTCCTGAACTTTTTTTAATTATATTTAATCAACGTACGTTTCTTCGTCTTTATTCATCCATGCATATGGAAGACCAATCAAAAGACCTCCACCTATCACATTTCCGATAAAAGTTACGCTGAAATGCCTGAAAATATTAAATACATCAAAGCCCTGTACCTGGCTTGCGACTTTATTAAAAGCAATCAAAGAGAAAGAGGCAAAGTTAGCAGCTAAGTGTTCATTTGTTAAAAATACAAACATATAAATCGCAGAGATGACAATCCACATTTTCGCTGTTGAACTCTTGATCAATAAGAAAGACAAAATAGCAATGTTTACAAAGATATTAGCAGCAATGGCTTCAAACAAGACAACTGAATTACCTCGACTTAACTTATTAGCCGCAACAGTGCTAACAAAACCATCAGGCTTTAAGCCAGCATAAGCTACTGTCTGATTAAAAATCCATCCAATAATTGCTGCACCAACCAAATTAAAGAACGTACAATATAGTAAAATAATGAGGGCTTTATGCCATTTAATTTTCTTTAAAAAAGTCCCTGCTGTTAGGTACATCATGTTAGATGTTGTTAATTCAGCATTTAAAAAAAGAATATAAACTAAGCCCCAAGCAAATATAAATGGAAATAATAAACGCCCTGATCCAGGAGCGATTTTATTCACAACATCTGCTGCGATAGCTCCTGCTGCGGTACTTAGTGTCAAGAAAGCTCCAGCATACATCGAGCGAACAGCATACTTTGCCTTACTACTATCAAATAAGGCTTCTTTCTTTTGACAAGCAAATGATACTTTTGTGATAAATGACGATTCAGCCATATAAATCTCCCTTTTAAAATGATACCTCATTATACCATAAATTGACTTTCTTAGAAACCGTTTTCTCATCCTAGGAAAAAAAGAATTAAGCTTTTTTCTTAATTCTTTTTTTGATATTTCTCTTAACGTTGTGCCCAAGCAATGTCTTCAGCCAAGGTGTCTTGAGTAGTATACTGCTGACGATAGCTATTATAAACAAGATTACCAGTATATGTTTGCTGAAAACTGGGAGAGTCGTATTGAGTCAAATTGTATTTTTCAATGATATGGTTTAGTTTTGTGTTGTAGTTTGTATCAGTCGCATAAACACCTGTCAAAGCGGCAGTTGCATCTTGATAACTACTTGTATTACTCTTCCATGTATTTTCGTAGTAGCTTTGGCGTAAAATAGCTACATAATCTTGTAAAGACTCATAGTAACTTGGATATGAGCGAAATTCAGCATCAATATGATAAGCATTGCCTTGCCCATCATCTTCCCAAGTTTGCATTGTAGCTGATTGTCCAGCATATTGGCCTTTTACTCCAAAAAGATTATAATGAGGCGCTGAAGCTAAGCCGGATCGACCAGAATTACTTTCAAGAACAGCTTGGGCAATCATCACAGACGCATAAAGGTCATTGTCTTGGCCTAATTGACGAGCGGATTCCGCAATCTGCGAAATAAAAGTTTCTGTTGGATTATATGTTTGTACAGTTTGTTCTTCATTTGCTTTAACAGATTTCGTATGATTAGCAAACAAGGCACTAATCATCATGATAGACATGACCACTGTCATTCCACCTAAAAGCATACTCATTCTCTTTTTCATCAACTTTCAGTCCTCCTAAATATACAATGATTGTATCACAATAAATTATGACAAAGAAGGCGAATCGATTACAGTTTTGTGACAGTTTTACTTTTCTATATTAAAAAACAGAAGAATGACTTCTTCTGTTTATTTTTCAGCAAACTTATCTAGAATCGAATTCCATGATGCCTCCATTCCTGTTTTATCAACAGAAGAAAAGAGTATAAAGTCATCGTTTGGATCAAAGTTTAGTTTTTTCTTGATTGCTGATTCATGTTTATTCCATTTCCCACGAGGAATCTTATCTGCTTTTGTCGCAACAAGAATAACCGGAATTTCATAATATTTCAAGAATTCATACATTTGGACATCATCTACACTGGGATCATGACGCAAATCCACCAAGCTAACAACAGCCCGCAAATTTTCGCGACTAGTTAGATATTCTTCAATCATTTTCCCCCATTTGGCTCGTTCTGTTTTTGAAACCTTGGCATAACCATATCCAGGCACATCAACGAAGCGTAATTTGTCGTCAATATTAAAGAAATTAAGTAGTTGCGTTTTTCCTGGTTTACCAGAGGTGCGCGCTAGATTTTTACGATTTAACAAGGTATTGATAAAGCTTGATTTTCCAACATTTGATCGACCAGCCAAAGCTATCTCTGGGATATCATCCTGCGGGTAATGAGACTTATTTGCTGCACTTATCAGAATCTCTGCATTATGTGTATTAATTTCCATATTATTTGCCTCAAGCTGTCTCTAATATTGGCTTATCAGTACCATCTACAGCTTCTTTAGTAATACGAACCAGCTTAATATCCTCTTGACTTGGCACTTCAAACATAACATCCATCATGGTTTCTTCGATGATAGAGCGCAAACCACGTGCTCCAGTTTTACGTTCGATGGCTTTATTTGCAATTTCTTCTAAAGCATCATCGTCAAATTCTAATTTTACATCATCATAAGATAGAAGAGCTTGATATTGTTTCACTAGAGCATTCTTTGGTTCACGTAAAATACGTACTAAATCATCTGCAGTAAGCTGCTCCAATGCAGCAAACACTGGCAAACGACCAATCAGTTCTGGAATAATGCCAAACTTTTGAATATCATCTGCTACAATGGCTTGCATATATGATTCGCCTTCGTCAATCGCTTTATTATTTTGACCAAAGCCAATAATCTTTTCGCCTAAACGCTGCTTAACAATTTCTTCGATACCATCAAATGCACCACCAACGATGAATAGAATGTTTTTAGTATCGACTTGAATCATTTCTTGCTGTGGATGTTTACGTCCACCTTGAGGTGGAACACTCGCAACCGTTCCTTCAATGATTTTCAAAAGTGCTTGCTGTACACCTTCTCCAGAGACATCACGAGTTATGGATACATTCTCACTTTTCTTAGCAATTTTATCAATCTCATCAACATAAATAATGCCACGTTCAGCACGTTCAATGTTAAAATCAGCCGCTTGTAACAGTTTCAAAAGAATGTTCTCTACATCTTCACCGACATAACCAGCTTCAGTCAGTGCTGTCGCATCAGCTATAGCAAATGGAACATTCAGACTTTTAGCAAGAGTTTGCGCAAGAAAGGTTTTCCCAGATCCTGTAGGACCAATCATTAAAATATTAGATTTTTGTAGATCAACATCGTCTTCTTCACGACTGTCATGGAAATTGATTCGTTTATAATGATTATAAACGGCTACTGCTAAAGCTTTTTTAGCACGTTCTTGACCAATAACATAGTGATTTAAAATATTGAGCAATTCTTGAGGTTTTGGGACTTCGGATAAGTCTGCTAAGACTTCTTCGGCTAATTCTTCCCGAATAATTTCTTGGGCTAACTCAACACACTCATTACAAATAAAAGCATTATTACCTGCTATAATCTTTTGAACTTCATCTTGGTTCTTTCCACAAAAAGAACAATATACCATCATCTCTTCGTTTCGATTAGTTGGCATTTCTCACTACTCCCTTTAAAAATTTTTAATTAAAATAATGTCATATAAAAAGCATGAATGCTATTAACTAGGTTTGTAAAAGCATTGAGCCAAAATAAAATGGACAAACCATAGCGTTTTTTACGAAAAGTCTGTATCGCGCAAATAACGCAAATCGCACACAAAAAAGCCGTAAAAACGCCAAAAATACTTCTTTCCATTCTTATGAACCCTTTCTTTCTAGGATTTTTACGGTAAAATCATACTCATTTTTTTCATCTTTAGGATGAAAATGATTGCTTACTTCTCTAAATTTTTTTAAATCAAAATCCTCAGGGAAATAAGTGTCACCCACTAGGCTTGCATGAATCTCAGTCTTAATAATTTCGTCTATTTCATGCTCAAATGTCGAAAAAATTTGACCGCCACCTATGATATAGAGATTTTTATCTTGTTGATGGTACCAAGTCAATACTGATGCAAGATCATGAAAGACAATAACTCGCTCATCATCAATTCGATAATCAGTATCACGTGTCAAAATCAGCGTTGTTCTATTTGGTAATATACGTTGATTCATCCCATCAAAAGTTACTCGTCCCATTAAAATAGCATGGCCAGTTGTGATTTCTTTAAAATGTTTTAATTCTGCAGGCAGGTGCCAAGGTAAAGTTTGGTCTTTTCCAATCAGGCCGTTTTGATCCTGAGCCCAAATTGCAGCAATTTTTTTTGTCATTTCCTTATCCTTCAGATTGATATTTCTATTTTATCAAAAATTATAAAAAAAGACTTGATTGGACTACCACTTCTTTGCATTTATTTTTTCCGTATCGTATTAAAAAATCCGACAATCTTTTTCGACTGTCGGATGTAAAAATTTAATGTTTCTTTTTATATTTTAAAATAAGATAAATAAATAAAAATCCTGCACTAGCTCCTATTACACTAGATAAAGCTATGCTTAAAAAATCAGGTTGTTTTTCTGTTTTTTCTACGCTTGCAGATTGCTCATCGCTTGAAAAGGGGTCAATATCGCATCCTTCTCTTTTCACTTGTTTATGATCTGTATTGGAATCATCTGCCTTTGATTGGTTTGCTTTATTTTGAGGACCTTTTCCATGACAAAGCAAATTCACTGAATAAGATTGCTGTCTCTGATTACCTTTGTTTGAGGATGGATAAGTTAGTTCAGCAAAATCATCTTGTTTTACTGAAGGTTCTATTAACTGCTCTGAACTTTCGCTGTTATCTTGTAATCCATCATTTGCTCCTACAGTAGTTAAAGGGATCATACAAATCACCGTTGCAAGCAAAGCAAAATAAATAGCTAAACAAAACAGTTTTTTAGGTTTTTGTTCTGTAAGAAATCTGAGTTTCATAGCCCTACCTCCATAATTGGCAAGAAAGAAAAACATATATATCTATTGCCATTATATCACTTCTATTAAGGATTGCAATAATTTACTAGTAAAAATATAAAAATCTCCACTTATTTTATCAAGTGGAGATCTAGGTTAGATAGCCAAATCAAATTTCAGTTGTGGTTTAACCGGATCATAGTTTATTAATTCAAAATCCTCAGGTTTTATATCAAAGAAATCAGTACCATCTGGTACATTGAGAACAAGACGAGGTTGACAGTCACTTGGCTCACGTCGTAACAACTCATTGGCTTGTTCAAATTGATTGTCATAGATATGCAAGTTGTTGATAAAGTAAAAGAACTTACCGACTTTCCACCCAAAATGCTTGGCAATCATCATTTGTAAGGCAACATACTGCATGGCATTAATATGGTGAGCTACTAGCATATCATTGGAACGTTGTGTTAAAGTCGCATCCAAATAGATCTCTCCATCAACACGACGTACATCAAACATGGTTTGAAAGGCGCATGGAAGCAAGCCATCTGACTCTTCAAATGCCTCATAATCCCATAGGGAAATAATATTACGACGATTCCATGGATTTGCTTCTAATTGCTGGAGAATTTTATGGATAATATCATGTTTCTTAACCACAGCTCCATAACGCTGACCAATAGTACCTGTGTCACCAACTTCCCAATCATTCCAATAGTGAACATTGTACTTGTTATTGAGAAGTTCTAAGCTATTTGACTGATCCTGATAAATCCATAAAACTTCTTTAATAGCAGATTTAATGGCAATAGGACGCAAGGTTGTAATGGGGAATTCACCTTTACTTAAGTCATACTCTGCAAAAGCACCTGTAATATACTTTGAATTTGCTACATTTCCATCTTTGTATCGTGGACGAGCATTTTCAGAAAAAACACCCTCATCCATAATTTTTCTAATATTGTCTTTAAAGATTATATCTGCTTTTGTCATGATCTCTCCTTCGTCTTCACTTTTTCTAGTATAGCAGATTTTTAATAAAAATTCTCCTACAAAATTTTGAAGGAGAAAAATAAATAATATTATTGTAAGACGAGTGAAGCTGCACCAATGACTCCAGCATCGTTTCCTAAAGTAGCTAGAGCTAATTTAGTCGTTGTTCGAACTTGAGGGAAGGTATTTTCATCATAAACCTTTTGAACACCATCTAATAAAAATTGACCAGCGGCAGAAACACCACCCCCAATAACAATAGTAGAAGGGTTTAAGACAGAAGCGATATTAGCGCAGGCAATTCCCAAATAGCGTGAGAAATTTCTATAAACAATCAATGCCAGTTCATCATTTTCTTTAGCTAAATCAAAAACAGTTTTGGCTGTTACTTCTTCACCATTGTCAATCAGTTTTTTCAACTCAGCATCACCAGCGTATTCATCTGCATAACGACGGGTTAAATTCACAATACCAGTCGCAGAAGCTACTGTTTCTAAACAACCTTTCTTACCACAAGTACATGGAATCGGCTGGTCAAAATCAACAGTGATATGACCTAACTCTCCTGCTGCACCAGCTACGCCGTGTAGAAGCTTACCTTCTGCAACGATTCCGCCACCAACACCAGTTCCTAATGTCATAAAGACCACATCAGGTTGGTTGTCTCCAGCACCCATCCATCGTTCTCCAAGAGCTGCTACGTTAGCATCGTTATCAATAAAGAAAGGAATCCCCGTAGCTTTTTCGATTTGTTCTTTCACTGGTTGTAAAGTCTTCCAATTCAGATTATAGGCACCGATAACTGTTCCTTTAACACGATCCACTACTCCTGGTGATCCCATACCAGTTCCAAGGAAGTCCTCAGCTGATAGGTTTAAAAGAGACAAGCGGTGTTGAATAGACTCAATCATTTCCTCTACAATATGACTGCCTTCGTCCAAAATATTGGTTTTAATAGACCATTTTTCTTGAATTTCACCTTCTTGCGTTAAAATAGCAAATTTTATAGATGTTCCTCCAAGGTCAATCCCAATAATTTTCTTTGACATAATATTCTCCTCTATGTTTTATTATCATCATTATATCAGATTTTTTTAGCAAGAAAAAGATTTGTATGGACAAAATTGAAAATCTAGCCCTTAAATATTTCCAGAAAAAATTTATAAGTCTTTTGTATAATAATATCTTTCACCAGTATAGGGATATTCTTTCAATGCAAACACTTCTTTATAGCCATGCTTCTTATAAAACTCTGGTGCTTGGAACCGGAAAGTATTGACAAATGAATATTTGCACTTTCTTTCTCTGGCTTCTTGTTCTGCTTTGCACAGTATTTCTGAGCCAATTCCTTGGCCTCGTAGGTCTTCGCTCACATACAAATACTCAATCTCCAGCCATTTGCCAAAAGTTTCGGCCGCCATACCGGCCAGTAGATTTCCTTGTTCGTCTTCTACATAAATGTTAAGAGGCTCACTTTTGGATGGCTCCCTCTTAGATTGATTATAAGACCTGATTAAGTTACCAAGTTCTTGTGTTTTCTTTGAGTCGGTATTTTCCAATCTTAGTTTCATATATGCCTCCATTTAGATTTCTGTCTAAACACTACTTCTTTCACCCATCTAACCCACTCAGGTATTCATAGCGCTCGTATTTTTCCAGCAGTTTTTCGTTCTGCTCATCTAGTTCTTGCTGGAGTTCAGACAGGCGAGCAAAGTCAGAGCCATTCTCCTGCATGGCCGCTTCGATCTCAGAAATTCGCTCCTCCAGCGCCTTGATATCGGCCTCGATGGTCTCCCACTCCTGCTTTTCAAAGTAGGTCATGCGCTTTTTATCCTCGCGCACTTTGGCCGATTTTTCCTTTTCAGTCTTTTGGGAAATAGCAGAGCTTTCTGCCAAAAAGGCTTTTTCGTCTAAGTAATCGGTGTAATTTCCGAAAAATTCTCTAATACTTCCATCCTCAAAAGCCAAAATTTTGCTGGCTACCTTGTCTAGAAAATATCGGTCATGGCTGACCGTAATAACTGGCCCGGCAAAGCCTTGTAGAAAGTTTTCTAACACCGTCAAAGTCGCAATATCCAAATCATTGGTCGGCTCATCAAGAAGCAAGACATTGGGCTTTTCCAAGAGAAGCTTAAGCAGATAAAGACGCTTTTTCTCTCCACCAGATAGCTTTTCAATCAAAGTTCCATGAGTAGATCGAGGAAAGAGAAACTGCTCCAAGAGCTCTGCTATGGAAGTCGTTCCACTGCCTATCTTGACTTCCTCAGCCACTCCTTGCAGGTAGTTGATGACCCGCTTAGACTCATCCAATCCCTCAATCTGCTGAGAGAAATAGGCCACTCGGACTGTCTCTCCGATAATGAGCTGACCAGCTTGAGGCTGAAGTTTTCCAGCAATCAGATTGAGCAAGGTCGACTTGCCGACACCGTTATCTCCGACAATCCCAATACGGTCCTTGTTCTGGATTAAAAGGCTAAACTGAGAGAGAATAGGCTTTTGATCATAAGCAAAGTCTACATTTTGAAATTCGATGACTTTCTTACCAATACGGCTGGTTTCAAAGTTCATTTCTAAATTGCTATCAGTCGTCTGGCCTGCCAAATCTTTCTTGAGGTCATGGAAACGATTGATACGAGCTTGTTGCTTGGTTGCCCGAGCTTGAGGCTGCCGTCGCATCCAAGAAAGCTCCTGCTTGTATAACTGCTGTTTCTTATGTAGTAAGGCCGCATCCCGTTCATCCTGCTCTGCCTTGAGACGAACATAGTCTTGATAATTTCCTTGGTATTCAATCAAGCGACCGCCATCTAGCTCAAAAATCCGTGTCGAAATATTATCCAAGAAATAGCGATCATGGGTGATAAAAAGCACGGTCTTCTTAGAGTTTTTTAAGAAATGGGTCAGCCATTCAATGGTATCAATATCTAGGTGGTTGGTCGGCTCATCTAGCAAGAGCAAATCAGCATCACCTAAGAGGACCTGGGCTAGCTGAACTCGGCGACGAAGACCTCCTGATAACTGACCAACCTTAAGTGACAGATTAGTCAGACCAAGCTTGGACA
>ERZ773008.1849-NODE-1849-length-14466-cov-4.977101_pt1 | contig 14466 bp, 9 predicted proteins | sample MGYA00580664_ERZ773008 | MGnify/ENA primary metagenome ERZ773008 (study PRJEB29015, sample SAMEA2738016) | human oral metagenome | biome: human oral; feature: human-associated habitat; material: dental | place: China | collected 2048 ... | reverse complement strand
AAAGCACTTTTTTCATAATCAGAAAACATTGTCCGATTCGAAATAAATATAGCTGAAAATAAGGGTTAAATAAAAATAATCAGACAAATTTGTCCGATTATTATTTACTCAAAATAAACATCATCATAAAACAAAAAAAGTATTTAAGAAAAATTAATCATCTTAAATACTCTTCCGATATATTATACCGATATCATATAACGTTTAAAATTCAAAATCAATACCTGTTTTATTTACTTCACAAAGATCCTTATAATTAGAATACGCAAACGCTTTATAATAAGAATCATCAGTAACTTCTATTAGCATATTTTGATATTTTAATACTCTATTCGCAAGTTCTACACCTTCTATTTTATTTTGACGTAAATATATCATTGCCAATATTTTAGTAACAGTAAAATAAAAATGCTCATAATTAAATAACAGTTGATGTTTTTCTAAATAACTAAACACTTCTTTGCATCGCTTTTCAGCTATGCTATAGTAACCATTTCTTGATAAAAATGCTAACAAGGCTGTTAATAAGTTACAATACACAATAGAAAAATATTTACTCAGATAATTTATAGTAGAAATATTACGTAAACATACTTCAATGTTCCTATCGATATACTCTACAGTAAAATCTTCTCGTGAAGCTAAATTCATTATACCATTAAGCGCAGCCAATTCATTCCATCCTAATTTATTGACTTTATGAATTTTTTCCATAAGTATTCTTTTGTTTTCAATAAATAATTCACTATTTTCATCCGCACCTATATTTAACACGATAACTAATATATCTATTCTTCTTCCAAGGTCAATATCTTTCTTTTTTAGTTCTTTCTTACATTCATTTATTGCCTTTACAGAATTCCCTGAATCCAAATAATCTAGCATTTTTTTTAAAAAATCAGCTTTTTCTATTTCAATATAATCATTATAACATGCTAAATAATCTAGTGGAAGTACACCACAATTTTCTAATAATTTTTCAAATGTAGTAATAGGAAGACTCGTTTCATCTGCCTCAAAACGAGTTAACGTTCTTGTAGATATAATATCACCAGCGACATCTTTGGACTTATACCCTCTTTCCTCCCTTAACTTTTTAAAGATACTTCCATGTTTATTGTTCTTATCCATTTTTCTTCTCCAATTAAAGCACTTTTATTATTTTAAATATTTCTCCGTATAATTCAACGTTTTATTCTAATTAACTATACACTAGAATTCAATATCAATACCTGTTTTATTTACTTCACAAAATTTTTCATAACTAATATCTCTTTTCTGTTTATACAAGGGATTATTAATACTTTCTGCTATTATTTTACGATATTTTAATACTTTATTTGCGAGCTCTATACCTTCTTTTTTACTTTGACATAAATATACCATAGCTAGTATTTCTATAGCATCAATATTATATTTTTCTTTATTCATCAAAAATGATTGTTTCCTAAAAAAATCAAGTGTTTCTTTACAACGATTTTCTACTAATTCAAAGCTTCCATTTCTCGATAAGAATGATAATGAGGAAATTAGTAAATTACAGTATGCTACATTAAATATATTATTCAGATTATGTACAACATTAATATTTTGGAAACAGTCCTCAATAACTCTATCAATATACTCAACAGAATAATCCTCACTTGATGCAGAATTTATTAAATTTATGAGTCCATTTATCTCACTCCATCCCAATTTACTCGTTCCCTCTATTTTTTCCTTAATTATTCTTTTATTTTCATCAAATAATTCGCTGTTACCTTCCCATTCTATTAGTTGCATAAAATTTAAAACATCTAATCTTTCAGAAAATTTAATATCACTCTTTTTCAATTCTTTCATACATTCAGTTACTATCTTTGCTGAAGAACCAGATTCTATATAACCCTGCATTCTTTTTGCAAATTGTGTAATTTCCAAGTCAGTATTATCAATATAATATGCTAAATAATCAAGCGAATCCAAACCACAATTTTTTAATAACTTTTCAAAAACTGCTACTGAAACACTTGTTTCATCTGCTTCGAAGCGAGTTAATGTTCTTGTTGAAATAACATCTCCCGCAACATCTTTTAATTTATAACCTCTTTCCTCTCTTAACTTTTTAAAAACTCTTCCATGAATATTTTTTTCGTTCATTCTTTTCTCCTAGTTAAACTAAATATTAATTAAACGCTAAGCAATCAATATGTTTATAAGTATGGTATTTCACTCGTATAATATTCAGATTAGATCTCTCAGTTGATTATTACAGTACCTTCCTAAAATCATAATATAATTATATTTTAGCATAAAATACTTTTAAAAGTAACTATTAATATCAAATTAGATATAAAACACCATTCGTAGCGGATTTTAAAGATTTTAGTAGAAATCTATAGTTACACATATTTATACTACTTTTAAAATTCAAACTCAAGCCCCGTTTTGTTTAGTTCATAAAAGCTCTCAACATAGTCTTTTCTATTATTTATTTCTTTTTTACTATTATATAAATCTATTGATGCATCTATTTGACGAATGCATTTATTTGCCAATTCTACGACTTCAACTTGATTTTGGGAAAGTTTAATCTAGGCAAGTAATATATAAGTATGAACAGCAAATGTTGGTTTAATATAACTCAAGGTAATACCTATTGAATCTAAAATTTCTATCATTTTTCTACATACCTCTTCCGCCTCATTACAATAGCAACTTTTCAAAAACAACTAATATAATACTCGTTTCATCAGCTTCGAAACATCTTAATGTTTGCGTAAAAATAATATCTCCTGCCACTTCTTCTAGCCTTAATCCTCGCTCAAAACAGTTGTTTAAATATTTTCCCATATTCAGATTTGTTATTCATAGATATTCCTCGACCTTGTGCTATCTTCTTTTCTTGATCTTTGTATTTTATTTTACAATAATTACAAAACTAACTAATATAATATTACAAAATTGATATTTTTTCATAATTTTTATATCATATTAAGATGAAAAATTACAAATTTGTAACTTCTAAATACTAAATCTAAAAAGCATTAACCTTATCAACAAAAAATAGACTACAGAACAATTAATGCTCTATAGTCTATTTAAAATAATATTAAATATTATCTATTTTTTCTTCTTAATGCTACAGCCCCGAATAATCCTACGATTGCTGCTAAGAATCCATAAGAAGTTGTTTGTAATCCTGTGTTAGGTAAAGCTTTACCTTCCTTTTTGTTACTTACAGGTTTTGTTGCTACTTCTCCACCTTCAGATTTCACTTCAGATGAACCTTCTTTTGCTTTTTGTCCTTGAGCAAATGGGTTCCAGTTACTATCTGTGTTTTTATCACCTTCTGGTTTAGCTGGTTGAGGTACACGAGGACCTTCTGGTTGTTTTCCATCTGTTTGCTCTTCTACTAAAGCATATTTACTGAAGTGTTCAGCTTCGAAAGTAACGATGTTTCCATTACCACCATCATAAGTTGGTAATTTTTCTAACTGTAATTTATTATTTTGATCACGGTATACATAATAAACTACTGATTTTCCTTTTGTATTAGTTAGAGTAACTGTTCTCTTAGATCCAACTGAATCAACAGTATTTCCTAAAGAATCGATAAGTTTTAAATCATAAACATTTGCTAATCTATATTTTGGATTGATAGCTTTTAATTCTTTAGTTAATTCAGCTAATTCATCTTTATCTTTAACTTCTTCTGCATAGAAGTTAATCGCAGGGATTTTAGTACTATCAAAACGAACAGTTATTTTTCTATCTCCAACTGAATTTGATATTACTTTAGTTTTTGGTGCTTCTGGTAGCTCAACTTTAGGGAAAGTTGGTTCTACTGGTTTAATTACTTTTGGTTCTTCAACTTTTGGTTTCTCAGCTTTTGGCTCTTCTGCTTTTGGTTGCTCCACTTTCGGTTGCTCCACTTTCGGTTGTTCAACTTTTGGTTGTTCAACTTTTGGTTGTTCAACTTTTGGTTGTTCAACTTTTGGTTGTTCTACTTTATCAGTTCTGTATACAGATTTACCAGCTGGGTTTAGATCAAACTCAAAATTACTTAAATCACCTTTTGTCAAATCTAAGTCGTGAAGTTGTCTTAAATAGTAGTGACCCGGATCTGTATTTTTGAAATTTTTAATATAAAATACATCATTACCTTCACTGTCTAAAGTCATATCAACATCAAAACTTCCAGATCCTCCAATCATTTCTCCATCTTTTTTTTGAGAAATTGTAATCATACCAGGTAATTCTTTATAATGATATACTAAAACAGCTTTTCCTGTTATTCTTTCAGCTTCAGTACCCGGTTTATTAGGACTATAATATTCTTTCAACCTTTTATCTGCAAATCTTTCTAAACCTTTTTTATACTTAACTGTAACTTTTAATACATCATTTCCACCTACTTGCGTTTTATCTGAATATACTAAATAATCTTTATCTCCCAATTCTGGCAACTTAGTTTCACTTAGATTCTTTATTTTTGTTTTATTATCATATTTATATAAATCTTTTCTACTTAAATCAATTCCAGGACCGTCTCCTGTAATAACTCCATTTTCCTCTTTACTATCAGTATAAATGTTCTCATCAGAGAAATCATTATTTTTAAAACTATTTGAAAGGAAAATATTATTTAATAAATAGTTACCACCTGTAAGTTTACTAGTATCGGCCAAATAAGAATTCTTTACTGTTCCTTTTTTAACACTTAATTCATACTTACTTCCATTCGCTTCGTTTATATATTCAACTGAACCTACGGATAAATCATCACTTGAAGTTTGGATATTTAGATTTTTATTGTTGTCTAAAGAAATATCTTTTAATGTATAGTCAACAAAACTATCAACTTTCTTCTTGTTGATATTATGACGACCCCATCCACCTTCATATGCTTTATCAAGAGCTAAAGGATTGCTAGCAGTTACGATTTTCTCTTTTTTCTCTAGTTCACTTGGATGAGTACTTGGATGCTCATTAGGAACTGTACTTGGATGTGGTGTATTTTCTAATGTACTTGGCGTATCCGCTGCAAAAATATCTACTTGAGGTATTACTATACCAGCTGCAGTTAAAAATGATGCAATTGCTGCACTTGTTAATAATTTTTTCTTCATTTATTTTTCTCCTTTTTTAAATAATAACTAAAATGTCAATATAATAAGACAATTATATTTTACTATAAATACTTAGATAAGTTATAAAACGTTACAAAATTGGATGTTTCTTTCATTTTTATAGTATTTTTCTTTGTGAAAGTTACAAATCTGTAACCTTAAACTTATAAAAAAGATAGACCACAAACTTATTGTCTGTAGTCTATCTATAGCTAAATTATCTATTTTTTCTTCTTAATGCCACAGCTCCGAATAATCCTACGATTGCTGCTAAGAATCCATAAGAAGTTGTTTGTAATCCTGTGTTAGGTAATGCTTTTCCTTCTTTTCTGTTACTTACAGGTTTTGTAGCTACTTCTCCAGCTTCAGATTTAACTTCAGTTGAACCTTCTTTTGCTTTTTGTCCTTGAGCAAATGGATTCCAGTTGCTATCTTTTTCTGATTTTGGCATTTCTCCTTTACCTGGTTTTGGTGTTTCACTTGGTTTTAATGTTTCTTCTTTACCTGGTTTTGGCGTTTCATCTTTCTTTGGTTGTGGCTCCGGAGTTGGTTTTGGTGTCTCATCTGGTTTAGTAGTTGGAACTGTATCACTAACAGCTGGCCCCTCACGACGAACATCTTCATTTCCTACTTCAAACCAACCATCTTCATTATAAATATCTTCTAATTTATAATCGCTGTTACCCTCAAAGCCAAATACATTATAGATACCAGGATCTAAGCGATCTGTTTCTATATATACTATCCTGTTACCATTAATATCATATAAATGATTTCCAGATGCATTAACATGATCAAATTGTCCTTCCTTATGTAGAAGAAGATAATCTCTATCTTTTAATTTATCGTTTGCTATTTTTAAAGTATATTTTACTACTGTTCCTCTTTTTACTTTTTTATAATTTGCAAACACTCCAATTTTCTTTCCTTGCAATTGTGGACTATTAATTGGTTCTTCAATTGTTTCTCCAACAGCTACCTTCGATTTATCCTGAAATGGTATTAAATCAAAACTATTTAAAGTATGGGCCTTATTGGTAGAATCTATAAAACTTAGCTCATATGGTTTATAAACTCCTTTTTGCAGAGAACTAATACTATATTCTCCAACATATGTGTTATCATCTGTTTTATTAAAATGTAAATGATTATCAGTTTTACCATTTCTATCATTATATATTCGTAAAGCAACATCACCACTTAAAGGCTCTTTGCTTTTAATCGTATAAACAAGTTTCCCATCAGGTGTCACTTCTCCTGTTAAAGAATCAATGAAACGGTCTGCTATTGTTGAAGTAGTTACCGGTTTTGCCTCTTCTTTAGGTTTTTCTTCCTTCTTCATTGCATCCTTAAATGTTACTCCACCAGCCTTTGCTTCAGCAAAAAATTCTTTTTCTTCTTGTTTATATTTCGCAAGTTCTGCTGAATTATCTATAGCATCCTCAGATCCATTAGGTCTTTTCTCTTCGTCCTGAATAGCAACAAGCGTATTATCTGTGACTTCTCCTTCAAGCTGTTCATCGAATCCTTTTTTGATTGCAACTTCTTGATTATTATAATTTACTTCGTCTGAGATACGTAAAAATTCATCAGAATTTGGTTTTTTAATCGAAAAAGCCATTAATTTACCTTTTGTTGCTGGATCAGAAGTTTTTACAAAATATTTTCCATCTTGATATCTTACTTCTGGTTTATAAGTTTTAGCATCAGCATTACTATCTGTTAATACAGCTACAGTCCCTGCTAAAGCTATTCCTGATAACACTTTAAGTGTTGTTTTTGTATTTTTCTTCATTAAATTATTTCTCCTTATAACTAATTTATTATAAATATAAATACAATAAGATAACTATATTTTACTATAAATACTTAGATAAGTTATAAAATGTTACAAAATTGGATATTCTTCTAACTTAACAAACTGTAATTTAAGAAAAAGTTACAAATCTGTAACCTATTTCTTTACCTCATAAACTACTTAAATTGCCTCATAAGTTGCGTATATTCTTTCAATATTGTATAATTACAACAAAGGAGTTGACTTATGTTAAATTTCATAAAAAATAAAACAAATTTATCGATATTGATTTTTTATTTTATATTTAGCTTTTCTAGTTTATTATTTATATTACTAGCTGAATATAATAACAGTAAAACACCCACATTATTCCTTAAGCAATTTGTTTTCTATTTAATTGGTCTTGGAATAATATATTTACTTCAAAAAATACCAATAGATTATATAGAAAAATTCTCTATAGCATTCTATTTATTCGCACTAGTTCTTTTGGTTGGAATATTCTTGGTACCTAATAATTTTGCTCCTATCGTAAATGGTGCACGTAGTTGGTATAATCTCGGACTATTCACTTTGCAACCTTCAGAATTTGGTAAAATAGCCACAGTAGCGATGATTAGTATGCTGATAAAAGAAAAGAGTTTTAAAGATAATACAGATACTGTAAAACTTTTAAAAATAGCATTAATAATTTCAATACCTTTCGTATTGGTCGCTAAAGAAAATGACTTAGGTAATGGCTTATTTTTCATCTTTTTATTCTTAGGTTTAGTATTTTTAGTCTGCAATAAAGGGAAGACATTATTCAGAATTTACTCTGTGGTAATAGCTGGGCTAGCTATTATTATTCTTGCTGCCTTATATTTCCCGAGACTTCTAAGTCTAGTTGGATTAAAATCTTATCAGCTTAATCGTATCCTTTCATGGTTAAATCCTGAAGCATACAAGCTAGATTATTCTTACCAAATTACTCAAGTTCTTAGTGAGATTAAATTAGGTGGACTTACGGGTACATTCGCTAAAAATAAAAACTATATAGATGAACAATTTAATGATTTTATCTTTTCTATAGTCGCTAAAAACTTTGGATTTATCGGTGCTGCAATCTTCTTAATTATCTTCTTTATATTTATACTAAGATTATTTAATATAATGAAAAAATGCGAACAAGGTAACTACAGTTACTACTTTATTTTATTAGCTATTTGTAGTTTTTGCTTCTCATTCTTCATTAATATTTTCTCAACACTTAGTATTATTCCTGTAATTGGTATAAGTATGCCATTTATAAGTTATGGTGGAAGTTCATTAATAGCCAATAGTATTCTCTTTGGAATAATTGTCAAAATTAATGCTACTATACACGAAGAATATATGGAAGATGAATATTACGAAAACTACGAAGAAGAATATGATGAAGTTCAATATATTGATGATTCTCATCCTTTAGATCCTGTATACGAGAATAACAACAATAACTATTATGAGGAAGAACCTCAACAATATAGAAGAAGTAAAAGAAAAAGATAAAAAAATGAGGATAGAAATTTTTTCTATCCTCATTTTTTGTTTTATTTTCTTACATCTTCAATGAATTTATCATCAATAGTTTCTAATAATTTTCCTAAAATTGATTTAGCTGCGTAGTAATCACGGATATCGAATACTGCATTATGAGTGTGAATATAACGTGCACAAATACCGATTACAGTTGTTGGAATACCATTTAATGCTTGATGAATATTACCAGCATCTGTTCCTCCTGGTGAAGTGAAGTATTGGTATTTAATTCCATTTTCTTCAGCAAGTGCAACGATTTTCTCTCTCATGTTAGCACGAAGTACCATAGTTCTATCAACTAATCTTACTAAGAATCCTTCTCCTAAGCGTCCGTTACTAGTTTCTTTCCCATCCATGTCGTTTGCTGGACTACAGTCTACAACGAAACATACATCAGGTTTAATCATATTTGCTGCCACAGTTGCCCCACGAAGACCTACTTCCTCTTGAACAGTAGCACAAACTACTAGGTTGAAGTCTAATTCTTTAGAAGCAAATTCTTCTAAGATTTCTGTAATAATTACACATCCGTAACGGTTATCAACAGCTTTACTCATAAATCTGTTTTCAGTAAGTTGTTCAAATGTTGTTTTTGGTGTAACAAATGCACCTTCGCGAATTCCCATTTCTAAAGCTTCTTCTCTTGAAGCAGCACCTACATCTATAGTCATATCGCTAATTTTTACATTTTGCGCTACTCCTGCAGTGAAGTGTTTAGGAATTGAACCTATTACTCCAGTGAATTTTTTCCCTTCATATGAAGTTACTGTGTAAGTTTGAGCTAAAAGAACATCTTCCCTAAAACCACCAAGTGTTTCAAATTTAAGCATACCATTTGGTAATACTTTAGTTACGATAAATCCAACTTCATCCATATGAGCTGAAATCATAACTGTTTTAGCATTTTCTTTTTTAGACTTTTTAATAGCATAGATTCCACCAAGATTATCGAACTTAATCTCATCAGCATATTTAGATAAATTTTCTTCTAAATATTTTGAAATTTCACTTTCAAATCCTGATGTCCCGTCTAACATTGTTAATTCTCTGAATCTTTCTATTGATTTACTCATTTTCTTATACCTCTTTTATGTACTCTATTGTTTCACTTTCTTTATCATAACGTACTTCATATTTGATATTGTTATTGTCAAAATAGAACATTAAATATGAGTTTTCTTTTAAGTTTAGCGTATAACTATCTATAACATCGTAACCTAATGCGATTAATTTGTTTCTACACCTATCTATGTGATCATTATTTAATTCTTGCTCTTCTGTTTTTTGATAAACACGATACCCTACATAAGCAGCAGCTAATGGTAATAATATATTTCTAATTTTCATATTTTACCTCTTATCTGAATTCATCACATAACGAGTTAAATAATTCCTCACTAAGTTCTAGGTTTTGATGAGCAATAGGTTCATCTCGTTTATAATTACGTAAAGTGTCTTCGTAATGAGGTTTTTTCTCATTTTTGTAGATTACCCCTGTTACAAGGTCATTATGTTCTTCTAAGACTCTATACGCTTCTAATTTATTAGTATTATCATAACCTTCGATATCAGAAAGTTTTGTTAAGTGTTCTTTATACCATGCTGGTGTATTTTTATAGTTATATGTTTTACATGGGCTAAACACGTTAACTAGTGAGAATCCATCATGATTAACAGCTTCTTCGAAGATTTGCATCATTTCTTTCATATCACCAGTGAATGCTTGCGCTAAGAATGTAACTTCACAAGATAAGGCAATTTTCATAGCTGATAATGGTTTTTCCATTACACCTTCTAGAGTTGTTGTCGTTACTAAACCTTCATCAGATTTAGGCGACATTTGACCTTTTGTTAAGGCATAAAGTTGGTTATCCATTACTACGTATGTCATGTTTACGTTACGTTTCATAGCGTGAACAGCATGTCCAATTCCGATAGCATATCCATCACCATCTCCACCCATAGCGAAAACTGTTAAATCTTGGTTCGCTAGTTTTATCCCTTGAGCAATTGGTAGTGAACGTCCGTGTAATCCTTGAACTCCATATGCTTTTGTATATCCACTGATTTTCCCCGAACATCCAATCCCTGCTGAGATTACAACATTTTCAGGTTTAATCCCTAGATTTACAACAGCTCTATTTATCCCCGCAAGTACCGAGAAGTCTCCACAACCGGCACACCAATCGGGCTTAACATCGTTTTTATAATCTTTTAATGTTACTTTCAAATTATTTCTCCTCCTCTAGTAATTGTTCAACAAGTTCGTGAGTATAATAGATATCTCCATTATATTTCAGTAAACTACCAATTTTTTCTGAATTATGATATTTACTTGCTATTACAGTACGTAACTGTTTATTGTGGTTATGTTCAACAATATAGATTTTTCTATATTTATCAAATGTATCACGAATAGGCTGAGCAACTGGATAAATTTGACGAATGTGCATAGTATCAATCTTCATACCTTGTTCTTGTAATTGCTTAGCAGCTTTATTTAGAACTCCATATGTTGAGTTTACACCTACTAATAGAATATCTTTTTCATCGTTATATTCATTTAGTTCGAATGGTTTTTCTACTAATGCAGATTCAATCTTATTAGAACGTTTTTCTTTTTGACGTACTGTGTTACGTTTAACCTCAGAAGGTAATCCTACTACAGAGTGTTCATAACTGTTTGCGTTGTGGATTCCACCTTTTTGACCTGGAATAGTTCTGTTTGAAACTAATACATCAGTCGCATAACGTTTGAAGTAAATAATATCTTCTTCTGTAATTTCTTCTTGTTTCAATAGATTACCACGATCGATTTGAACCTTACTAAAATCAAAGTTAGGTACTGTAGCTTTGTTCATACCTAATTGTAAATCCATTAAGACAATAACAGGTGTTTGATATTTTTCTGCCATATTGAATGCATCAATCATAGTGTAGAAACAATCTTCTACAGATGTTGGAGCTAATACAATACGAGAAGCATCCCCTGTTCCACCATAAACTGCGTGGAAAATATCTGATTGCTCAGTTTTTGTTGGAAGTCCCGAAGAAGGTCCACCCCTTTGAACATCAACTATAACAACTGGTTGCTCTGCCATCGCTGCCATACCTAAGAACTCTGTCATTAATGAGATACCAGGCCCTGAAGTAGCTGTCATAGCACGAACTCCTGCAAAGTTCGCTCCAATAGCTACACCTAACGCTGCAATCTCATCTTCTGTTTGGATATATGCACCATTTACTAGTGGAAGTTTATCAAATAAATATTCCATAATTTCGGTAGCTGGTGTAATTGGATATCCTGCATACATTCTACATCCTGCCGCTAGTGCACCAAGACCCGCTGCATGGTTACCAACTAACCACATATTTTTGTGAGTTGGATTTAATTTTTTTAGATAATACTTATCATTAATATTATTTTCAGTCATGAATTCATTCATGATTTCACGACCTTTATCGAAGGCTTGAATGTTAATATTTACGATTTCTTCACCTTTACTAGAAAATTTTGCTTCAATCATATCGTAGAATATTTTTGAATCAATATCTAATAATGCTGAACAAATTCCAAGTGTGATAATGTTTTTAATAATTGGATTTGCAATTTCTTTTGCTAAATCAGTAATTGGGAATACCGCAACTAATCCTTTAATTTCTTCTGAAATTTCTGGTTTAATTTTAGCGTCCGCAATAATAATACTGTTTTCATCCAATTCTGGAATATAACTATCTAATGTAGCTTGGTCAAATGCTATAAGAATATCTGTCTTATAGTCAATAACATTAATTCTTTCTTCTGAAATACAAATTTTACTATTACTGTGACCACCTTTAATTCTACTCGCAAAGTCTCTTGTAGAATACATGTGATATCCCAGTGTATTTACTACTGTAGAGAAAATCTCGGCTGTACTTTCAATACCTTCACCTTGTTCTCCACCAATTTTCCATCCTAATTTATTTATCATATAATCTCCTTTAATCTCTTTCATTAGAAATTTACTCGTTGATTTCTCAATACTTTATTTTATCATATTTAAGAAAATTTTTCCATTCAATAATATTTATTATCAGTACAATAACTCTTGAAAAATATTATTGTTTCATAATTTTTTCAGATATAGACTATTAATATATTTTTTAAAAAATTTGTATAATATTTAGGAAGACCTTTAACTTTTAATATTTCATTTAATAAAAGCATTATGAGTCTATTCTTACAAATATCATTTAATCTCTATATTTTAAATATTCTATATTCAAATTTACAAAATCTTCTTTAAAGTTTATTTTCACATATTGTTTATATGGAAATAAACCTTCTTATCATTTCTTAAAAGGAAACAATAACATTACACAAAGAAAAAAGTCCCTGTAGAAGTAATTAACTTCCACAAGGACGTATCTATAGACGTGTTACCACCTTGATTTATAGTATTTTCGCAAATACTATCTTAATAAGTACCTAAATGTTACCATATTAATACTCTTTGCTCTAACGGGCTACCCGTAGTAGTTTAACTATTCAACTACTAACACGAAAAGACCATCTTCATAGTATCAAATTTGATCCCTTTTCACCTGACGAGACTCTCTAAGCAAATATCAACTATTACTCTTCTTTTCAAAGTGTAATTTTAATTTTGTTATTTAAGTATATCAAGTTAGAAAACCCTTGTCAATGTTTTTTGAAAAACTTTAATACTATATATTTATTACAATCTTATTAGCTATTTTTTCTTTTTCTTAATGCTAGTGCAGCTAATAACACAACTACTCCTAATGATGCTGTAGCTACTGAGTTAAGACCTGTGTTAGGTAATCTTCTCTCACTATTAGTAGCCATAGCTTTTTCAGCAACTTTTTCACTTGTTTTAACACTAGATTTCTCTACTCCGTACACATGAGTTGTAATTCCATCTTTTTTAGATGTTGAAACTGTGTTATATCCTTTAAGAACTTTAGGTGTTTTTTCTCCAAGTTCTACTGGTGAAACCTCATTCCCTGCTGCATCAACATGACGTGTTACAACTAATTCTTCTTTTACTAAAACTGGAGCATCTTGTCCATTTGATGTTTGAGCTTTTTCAGCATCAAATTTATATGTTTTAGAATCTACAGAAATTGTACGTGAGTTTGGATTTACTACCGCATATTTAGTTAAATCAGCTTTTTCTAAGTAATTTTGGAATGCTACATCCATAGATGGACCTTCTTCACGTGCTCCACCTAGCATTGTGTATCCATCTCCACCTGCTGCTAAGAAGTCATTTGTAGTTAAGTAATATGTTTTATTTAAGTCTAATTTATCATATGCACCTGTGTCGTGGTTCTTAACTTCTACACGTAATACACGTTTTCCAGATGGTAAGTTTGTATCGTAGTATACTTTAGCTCCTGATACGTGTAAGAAACCTCCACTTGGTTCTAATAATGGTTGTCCGTTTTCATCTAAGACAGTTTTACCAGCTTTATCAACTTGTAAAATAGATCCTAGAGATTTTTCAAACATAGCTAATACATCTTTACCAGACACTTTTATTTGAGAAATAGTATTTCCGAATGGAAGAACTGCAATTACACTACCTTTTGTAATAGGTTTATCTTTAGCGATAGTTTCACGTAAACCACCACCATTTGTTACTGCGATATCAGTTTTGTTTTGGAATCCAGTTTGACCGTATTCATAAAGTGAATCTGCTACTACGTTTCCTAAGTTAGTTTCACGTACACGAACATTTTCACGAGTACCACTTAGCTCAACAGGACTGTTTTTTACTACAACAACAGCATTTTCTGTGTCATATTTTGCTTTAATTTCATCAACTAATTTTTTCACTTCTGCGTTAGGTGTTACATTAGTAGTTTCTGAAGCTTTAATTAAACTTGGAGTTCCTAATAAGCTATTTGGTTTTAAAGTAACTTTACCAATGTTATTTAAGTAACTTCCTGTTTGGTTATAAGTAACATTGTCTCCATATGTTTTTGATT
>ERZ773008.1843-NODE-1843-length-14486-cov-3.102626_pt1 | contig 14486 bp, 14 predicted proteins | sample MGYA00580664_ERZ773008 | MGnify/ENA primary metagenome ERZ773008 (study PRJEB29015, sample SAMEA2738016) | human oral metagenome | biome: human oral; feature: human-associated habitat; material: dental | place: China | collected 2048 ... | reverse complement strand
GCCAGGCGGCTTCGAGCTCGGGGACGCCGCCTCGCCCGAAGCGGGCTTCGATATCGTCCAGCAGGGCGGCGCAGGGGTCGCCGCCGTATGGATGGAGGCTACCTGAAAAAGATTGGCCTGGCTCTATCGGCGGGGTTTCGTTGTCCGGCCAGCCGAAATAGGCCGCCCATTGGGTGTGCACTATGCTGGACGAGAGGTTGTGCCGCTTGATGAATGCGGCGCAATATGCCGAAGCCTTGTCCTTTTCGTTTGCGGGCATCCGGTTGAGCAGGGCACGGATTTCCGGCCATTTTTCGGCCAATTTCCTGCTACTGCCTGCGGCATACCAGCCTTCCAGCCAGTATTGCAGTTTGTCGGTTTCCAAATGGAACGGGGCAAGGCCGTAGTCTTGCCGCCAGCGGTTTTGCAGTTTTTCCGGCAGGCCGTAGGGCTGTTGCAGCCATTGGGACAAGTAGGCCACCACGCGGGTGCGCTCTTCTTCGCTGGCGGCGGCGATTTCGGCGGCGATGCTGTTCCATAGACGCATCAACCCTTTGCCGCCACTGCGTTTGAACGTGTCCTCAATATGGCTGATGGCGTACTTCTATTAGTAGATGCCTTTGAAGGTCCTATGCCTCAAACGCGCTTTGTACTCCAAAAAGCTATCGAAATGAAGTTGAAACCTATTGTGGTAATCAACAAAGTCGATAAAGAAAACTGTACTCCTGATGAGGTACACGAAGCTGTATTCGACCTGATGTTTGAACTCGGTGCCGAAGATTGGCAACTCGATTTCCCTACTGTCTATGGTTCAGCTAAACAAAACTGGATGTCTGAAGACTGGCACAAAAAAACAGATAGCATCGGTCCTCTACTCGATATGGTGGTAGAGCACATCCCTGCTCCTCAAATTGAAGAAGGTAGCTTGCAAATGCTCATCACTTCTCTTGATTATTCTACCTTTACAGGTCGTATCGCTATCGGTCGCTTGCACCGTGGTACCCTAAAAGCTGGTATGAATATTTCATTAGTGAAACGTGATGGAAGTATTGTAAAATCTAAAATTAAAGAACTACACTTATTTGATGGTTTAGGGCGTAAAAAAGTAGAGGAAGTACAAGCAGGCGACATTTGTGCGATTGCTGGCTTAGAAGGCTTTGAAATTGGTGACACCATCGCCGATTATGAAAATCCCGAAGCACTTCCTACTATTGCTATCGATGAACCTACAATGAGTATGCTCTTCACTATCAACGATTCTCCTTTCTTCGGTAAGGATGGTAAATTCGTAACCTCTCGCCATATCAAAGAACGTTTGGAACGCGAATTAGAGAAAAACCTCGCTTTACGTGTAGAACCTACCGATAGTGCCGATAAGTTTATTGTTTATGGTCGTGGGGTATTACACCTCTCAGTGCTCATCGAAACAATGCGCCGTGAAGGTTACGAATTACAAATAGGTCAGCCTCAAGTAATTATCAAAGAAATCGATGGTGTAAAATGTGAACCTGTAGAAGAACTTACTATCGATTTACCTGAGAACGTAAGTGGTAAAGCTGTCGATTTGGTAACCCTTCGTAAAGGTGAAATGCTAAGTATGGAGCCTAAAGGTGAACGTATGATTATCAAGTTCATCATTCCTTCTCGCGGTATCATTGGCTTGCGTAACCAATTGCTCACGGCTACCGCTGGTGAGGCGATTATCCACCACCGTTTCTTGGAATTCCAACCTTTCAAAGGTGAAATCGCAGGGCGTATCAATGGGTCGCTCATCTCTATGGAACAAGGTACTGCTATCCCCTACTCTCTCGATAAATTGCAAGACCGCGGTAAATTCTTCATCTTCCCAGGCGAAGATATCTATACAGGACAAGTAATTGGCGAAAACTCTCGTAGTGGAGATATCGTTGTGAATGTTACGAAGACTAAAAAACTTACAAACGTACGAGCTGCTGGTTCTGATGAAAAAGTGAAGTTAGCGCCCCCTATTAAGTTTTCATTAGAAGAAGCTTTGGAATATATCCAAAAAGACGAATACGTTGAAGTAACACCAAAAAATATGCGCTTGCGTAAAATCTACTTAGATGAAAATGAACGCAAACGCCACGAAAAAGAGTTTAAATAATTAAGCAAATATTTTCTAAAAACAAAAGAGGTTGCCCAATATTGAGTAACCTCTTTTTAATTGTTAATTTTTAATTTTTAATTGTTTTATTGTTTCCTCCACAGTCTTGTCATAGTCAATCCCTAAACCTTCTTGTTGTGATACCAATTCACCTTTTTTGTTAAACACACTGATGATATTAGAATGTGAGAAATCCACTGGCGATATTTGTTTGTAGTTCACGGCAAGTACTGCAGCAAACTCTCGTGTTTGTTCTTCATTAGAACGAAGGAATAGCCACTGCTCATCGTCCATTTGTCTTTCTTTGGCAAAGGCTTTTAAATGCTCTGGTGTATCCGTCTCTGGGTCTATACTCACCAAAAGGTATTTCACTTGCTTGCGCTTATCACCTGCTTGTTCATCTACGCGCTTGCGTATTTCGCGCATATCTTTAATAAGGATAGGACAAGCGGTCTTGCAAGAGGTGTAGATCATCACCACCACCAATACATTCCCTTTGAGGTCTTTAAGCTCTATGTTATCCCCATTTTGGGTCGTCCATACCGCTGGCAAGTGATATACTGATAAGTCCGAAAAACTATCCGTCGTCTTTGTAACAGTACTATCTGCCACTGCTTTTGTATCTGTTGTAGCTGTGTTGCTATTGTGGTTATTACAATTGAGCAATAACAAACTCAGTAAAATAAAATATAGTGTTTTCATTAATAATAATTCTTTCTAAGGTTTATCTTCATTTTATCATATTTTGCTTCTAAATCTTCTAAAAATCCCTCCAGAACATCGGCTACATCTTCATAATTCTCATAAAGATATTTATCGTCAATTCCTTGTTCCATAATCCCTCTTATTTCTTTCAATTTAGCTCTTATATATCTATACGAGCTTGTTGTCCCATCATAGTATAGAAATTCTTGTACATATTCTTTCAATATATCATAATCCGCATTAGCTTCTACAATCATAGCTTTGATATAGATATTCACCAATGCTATAATCGTCAGCTCTGCCGATTCTTTATAGATATCTACTATCACATAATTACAGATTTCATCTATATCGTTATATGACATATTCTTTAAGTTGTCATTATCACCTAATAACAACTCGCAATCTTCTATAACAGCTTTATATTTTGTCTCAATATCTTTCATCGCGATATACCACTTGTGTTCCCTCCCACTCTTGTGCTTTCCAAAGCTCTGTTACTTCTCTTGTATGAGTCGTAATTTTTTCGGTTCTTTTTACCAAAACACCATTTCTTCTTCTGTCCATATTAGGTATTTGTACATTGCCCAAATACTCACTTATTTCCTTCGCAAAGTCTCGAAAACCTATCGTCGAGGCTTTAATCCTTACTTCCATAATAGGCTTGCTATTACTCCATTTGAAGGTATATTTATTTATCCAATGTGGGTGTTCTTTAAGAGTTGCTACCAAAGGTCGAGTCAAGTAAACCACAAACATACGCTCTTCCTCTAGCTCATCACTATAGATTATCTTCTTTATACTATCCCAAGCGATAAAGTTAGTTTCATCAAATAACGGAATATCTACTGTAAATCCTTTATCATCATAAGTAATACGGCTTTTATCTGCATCTGTCGTATCTCCTGAAAAATCAAAATAGTGATTTAATACAAATAGCAATGCTATTACCAACGGAATGCTAGATATTACGGGAATATACCACAAAGTATAGTTTATAAAGGTGCTATAAATCACTACTCCCAAGCACAACAAGAGCATTACAACGGCAAAAATACAAATAAATATATTAACAATCTTCATTTTTTAATTATTTTTTGCACATCTAAACCCCATATTCAGCATCGTATAGTTCGCTTTGAGGCTACCTCTCAGGGCATACCGCATAAAAGCTCCATAGTTAGTAAGGTCGGAAGCATTGAGCGCACTCCCACCACAAAAAAGAGCATCGTCTCCTTGCTTGTCTTTGCGCGAGTCGCCCGAGAGTAGCACACTGTTGAAGTCCGACACCCATTCCCATACCAAACCGTGCATATCATATACACCCCAATAGTTCTTGGGCGTACTGCCTACTTTCTGTAGGTAGGTCTTAGGCGTTTGCATGCTCCGCACTATATACTCTTGATAATGTTTCTTCTTGCGGGCATCTATACTTTGGGCATCGGCTTGGGCTACGTACTCCCACTCGTCGGTTGTCGGTAGTCGCTTTCCTTCACACTCACAATATTTCTTGGCAGCAAACCACGAAATGTGGGTTACTGGGGCTTGTGCTTCCAGCGGACTAAATTCTAAGTCGCTCTTCCAGTGCGAAAGATAACTCTTTTGCGCAAAGATTCCCTTCACTCGAGAGCGTCGCCACTCGGGGTGTTTCTCCAAAAAAGCTTTGTATTGTGCATTGGTCACTGGGTATATATCTAGCTGAAAGCTCTTTACGTTTATGGGCTTTGTCGCTTTATCCTCCCCTTTCACTCCATACAAAGGCACATAGCTTCCTCCTTTTATCGTTACCATAGGAGTAGAAGTTTGTCCTAGTAGCCATCCACAAAAGCATAAAGTTATTATGTTAATAAGGTATTTTTTCATCATTATCACCCAGTTAACGTTTTTCTCTTACTTTCTTCACTCTTTCAGGGCTTACTACGGTTTTATTGTTCTCCCAGTTGTGATATACGTAGGTGAGCACATCGGCTATTTGCTCAGGGGTAAGTGGTTGAGGAGGCATCATACTGTTGTACTGTTTACCATTCACAGTAATTCCTCCCGTATGCCCTTTCAGTACGGTCTCTATTGCTCTGTCTACATCAGCATTCAGGTAGTCGGCTTTTGCCAAAGGCGGAAAAGCTCCTTCCAACCCCTGCCCTTGTGCCTGATGACAAGCCACACAAGTGCGCTGATACACTTTCTTCCCGTCTTCCATCTGTTGTGCCAAAGTCTTATTCCCTGACTCCTGTCCCCTATCTCTTGGCACCTGCTCCCTGACACTTGACACCTGATAAGGCACTGCCTCTTGCTTGCCGTAGATAACTGGATTTTCTCTCCCTTGCGCGATGAGTTGCCCTAATGCACCTTTGTTGAAAGCGCGGAAAATAGCGTGGTCTACTAGCGTATATGAACCGGGCACTTCTACTTTGAATTCTACTATAGCTGCCCCTCCCGCAGGAATAACTGTCGTTTGCACATTTTCGTTTACGAGCTTGCCTCCTTCTACCTGCACTCGGTCAAAGATTTCTCCTATCACGTGGAAAGAAGAGATGAGGTTAGGACCTCCATTTCCTACAAAAAGGCGTACCGTTTCACCTGCATTCACCGTGAGGGCTTTATCGCCTGCAATAGCACCTACTTTCCCGTTGAAAAGCACATAATCAGGCTTCTCTGCAAGGGCTTTCTCTTGGCTGAAGGCTTGTAATCCTTGGGTTCCATAATCTCCTTCGGTATAGAAATCGCCTTGCATCACATAGTATTCCATATCTACTGGGGGCAGACCGCCTTCAGGCTCTACCAATATGAGTCCATACATTCCGTTAGCGATATGCAAAGGCACGGGCGCTTGAGCACAATGATATACAAAAAGCCCTGGGTTCAAACATTTAAAGGTGAAGGTACGTTGCTGTCCTGGGGCTACTAACGACGCATCAGCACCTCCTCCTGTACCCGTTACAGCGTGAAGGTCGATATTGTGTGCCAATTTGTTATCTGGGTGATTTTTAAGTGTAAACGACACTTCATCACCTACACGAGCTCGAATAAAACTCCCTGGCACTGTACCACCAAATGTCCAAAAAAGATACTTAGTACCATCTGCCAATTCACCTTCTTTTTCTATGATTTCAAGTGTAACACTCAGTTTGGTAGCCTTCCGATTGCCTACTGGCGCTGGTACGAAAGGAGGTGAAGTAAGTTGAGCTACCATTTCCCCTTCTACGGGAATGTCAGCAGTAGAAGTATAAGTAGTTTGTTCATTACAAGCACTTAACAATAAAAAAGCACTCAACAGTAATAAATTGTATTTCATAAAATCTTTTCTTATCATTATATATTTAGTTATATAGAACCAATTAAAATATGACGCAAATATAATACTTTTTCATCTAATAATCTCTATCCCAATATAGCTTTTTAGTTCCCATTACTCCCACAACTCCCACAGCTCCCATTAAAACTGCCCGTGCGGCTCCCACCACTAAAGGTCAAACACTGAAGTCCGTTTCACAAAAAACACATCCTTAATTCTCAACAAAGAAGCCAATAATAGATAAACACCAAAACCAGCCCCTAAAGTAGCAAAAGTGCCATAGATGAAGAAAATACGCACATCTTTAGCGCGTACACCTAATTTCTCAGCCAATCGTGCCGATACTGCAAAGCCATATTTCTCTAAAAAAAATCTAAACTTTGAAATCATATCTAATTATTTGTTACCCCTTGTTTGTTTGTCTTAAAAAGTAAAATTATGCCAAGTCCGAAGAAGATAATCAATGAGACAGTTGCATTACGCATATTATTCGTAAATTGGTCAATGAGTCCATAAATTCCCATTCCTATTACAATCCCTATTTTTTCAGTCACATCGTAAAAACTGAAGAACGAAGTTGTATCTTTAGTATCAGGTAAATAAGCCGAATAAGTAGAGCGAGAAAGCGTTTGTATACCCCCCATCACAAGCCCTACTAAAGTAGCAATGATGTAGAATTGCATCGGTTTGTACACATAATATGAAAGTAAACAAATCCCCACCCATACAGCATTGAGTGCTATCAACACCCCAATATTCCCCCATTTGCGCACAGCAATAACCGTGAGTCGTGCTCCTACTATAGCCACTAATTGAATTATAAGTACACTCACTATCAGTCCTATAGTACTTTCTTCAGCACTCGTCCATTGTATTTCTTGTTCTCCGAAATAGGTAGCTACCAGCATTACGGTTTGCACCCCCATACTATATACAAAAAAAGCAATGAGATACCATTTCAATCGTGGTGAAGTAGTGAGTTGTTGCCATACTTTGCGCAATTCCTTAAACCCATTAAAAAAAATATTTTTTGTAACTTTAGCTCCATTCTTTTTATGTGATGGAAGGTAGTAAAAAGGAATACTACTGAAGCCTATCCACCATATTCCTACAGTGATAAATGAAATCCGCATAGTCGTGAGTGTTGTTTCGGTATTAGTAGTAGTAAAACCTATCCATTCAGGCTTCATTACCATTATCAAATTGAAAATCAATAGCAACACACTCCCCGCATAGCCTAAACTATAACCTTTAGCACTTATGGCGTCATATTGTTTTGGCAAAGCGATATCTGGTAAATAGGAATTGTAGAATACAATACTTCCCCAAAAACCTAACACACCACAAAAATAACAGAATAAACTAAAATAGATATGCTCTAACGAAAACCAGTACAAACCTATACTTGAAAGAGCTCCCATATAGCAAAAAAAGCGCATAAATGTCTTTTTGTTGCCTAAATAATCGGCTATACCACTCAAAATAGGCGAGAGTACCACCACCATAGCAAAAGCCAAAGCGGTTACGAAAGCAATTACCGATGTACTTTTGATTATCATCCCAAAAAGGGCTATATGAGTCAGTCCTGCAGTGCGAAATAATAGTCCGTAAAAAATAGGAAAAATAGTGGATACAATAGTAAGTGAATATACTGAGTTCGCCCAGTCATAGAACGCCCAAGCGTTGAGTAGTTTTTTGTCACCTCTTGCTAAATTGTTCATAGTTTAGTGTTTTTTGCTTCGTTTGCTACTCCATTTCTCAAGTAGATAAATCACCAAAAAGCCTGCTATTCCTAATAGCACTGAAATAAGAATTTGTGGTTCATTATGAGTAATCTCTTTAAAAACACAAGGCGATACGCTCTTTTCCCACACAGCTACAGCATTGCCTTGAGCATCTGTATCCCATTTCAAAACTTCTTTCCAAGGCCATACTTTGTTTAGAGAGCCTACAATAAAACCAGTTAGTCCTGCAAAAGTAAGAGTGCGGTATTTGGCAAACAACCATTTCAGTGCTTTAGAAAAACTCAAAATACCCGTAATTGCTCCTATCCCAAAAATACCTATGAGTTTAAAATTCAACGAACTCAAAGCGTCAAGAACTGTGTGATAAGCTCCTAACAACACCAGGATAAAGGCTCCTGAGATTCCTGGTAATATCATTGCGCAAATAGCCAAAGCACCACAGAAGAAAATAAATATCAAATTCTGGTTACCACCATTCACTAAGGGCGGAATAATCGTAATAAAATAGGCAACTCCCCCCGATATGAGCATCACGAGTATTGTAGCTAAATTCCAACGCTTAATTTCTTTTATCAAAAAAAGCACACTGGCGATCATCAATCCAAAGAAAAAAGCCCATATCATTATAGGTTCATTCTCTAAAAGCCATTTCATTCCTTTGGCAAGCGATAGGATGCTAACCCCTATTCCCGCTAAGAGTGCTACAAAAAAATTACCGTTAATATGCTTCCAAAAAGCTACAATGCCTTCGCTGAACAAAAGTTTAAACGCTTGTAAATTAATCTTGCTAATAGACCCTACAAGCTCTTCATAAATCCCCGATATAAAGGCTATAGTACCCCCAGAAACTCCTGGTACTACATCGGCTGCTCCCATTGCTATTCCTTTGGAAGTGATAAATAAATAATCTAAAAAATTGCGTTTCATAACAATTTATAATGTCTCTTTCTAACTTAAACGGCGCAAAGATAATAATATTTTGCTAATTAATAGTCTATCAGTATTGATTTGTAAATTTTTCGTTTTACACTTTACCAAAGTTTTTGCCCGTGCTGATCTCACCTTTCCCTAAATTAATTAATTTTGATAATCAATTGATTTTAATTGTAGGGGCGTTTTGCAAACGCCCTCACAAAAAGGGTAAAACACCTTATCAGAGTTTTTCTGATGTCCACTGAGTACTTCAAAATTCATTTTTGCATAAATCCATGGAATCTGCACGCAACTTTTGCAACAAAGCTGCCTATTGCGTAATTTAGTATAATATTCCACTTCTGGATTCTCTCCTTCGGGAAAAGTTTGTGATGAAAGCTGCAATTTTTCTAACTATCAAATTTGTTAATTTGCTAATTACTTCGTATCTTTGCAAAATAAAAGCATTTTCTTATGAAAACGGAACATCAATTACATATCAAATATAATGTTTTCAATAGTTTAACTGACCTACCTGAGAAAGCTCAAAATCTGATGAAACAAGCTATAACCACTCGTGAAAAGGCTTATGCTCCTTACTCTAAATTCAAAGTGGGTGCTGCTGTTTTGCTCAAAAACGGACAAACTTTTATAGGTTCTAATCAAGAAAATGCTGCATACCCTTCAGGTCTTTGTGCCGAAAGAGTAGCTATATATCAGGCTTCTACTCAGTATCCCGATGAGGAAATCGAAATGATTGCAATCTCTGGGTCTGCACAAGATCCTACTGCTCATCCAGTATCACCTTGTGGAGCTTGCCGCCAATCACTCTCCGAATACGAAACCAAACAAAAAAAACTCATCCCTGTCTATTTTATGGGAGCAGAAGGTGAAATCGTTCAAACTGAATCTATTAAAGATCTCTTACCTTTCCTTTTCGATGGGAGTCTGATGTAATATACGAACAACTAAAAACTATAACGAATGAACTCAGAAGAAATTATTACCTCTGCCAAACAAACTATTACTGAAGAAGCTCAAGCTATTGCTAAACTAATTGATTATATCGACGACGATTTTACTAAGTCAGTACAATATATATTGCAATCCAAAGGTCGTGTAGTGATTACAGGTATAGGTAAAAGTGCCATTATCGCTAATAAAATAGTAGCTACAATGAACTCTACCGGCACTCCCGCTATCTTTATGCATGCCGCCGATGCAATCCACGGTGATTTAGGTATTATACAGCAAGATGATGTAGTAATATGTATCTCTAAAAGTGGTAACACCCCCGAAATAAAAGTGTTAGTACCTTTGCTCAAACGCGGTAATAACAAGTTGATAGCCATTACCTCTAATAAAAACTCTGTCTTAGCACAACAAGCTGATAGTGTGCTTTATGCTCACGTAGATAAAGAGGCTTGCCCTAACAATTTAGCCCCTACTACTAGTACTACGGCTCAATTAGTATTAGGCGATGCGTTAGCAGTTTGTCTGTTGGAAATGAAACATTTTGGCAGTAGTGACTTTGCTAAATACCACCCTGGTGGTGCATTAGGAAAACGTTTATACCTAAAAGTGTCTGATATTGTATCTCATAACCAAAAACCTGAGGTCTCTCCTGATACCGATATTAAAAAGGTAATTGTAGAAATATCTGAAAAAATGCTCGGAGTTACTGCCGTGCTCAACAATCATCAAATAGTTGGAATAGTAACGGATGGCGATATCCGCCGAATGCTTAGTAAAACGGATAGTATCAAAGGGCTTACTGCTAAAGATATAATGAGTGTTAACCCAAAAACTATTGAGGTCGATTGTTTAGCAATTGATGCCCTACACCTGATGGAAAAAAATAAAATCACACAACTGTTAGCAACTAAACAAGGTGAATATGTGGGAATTATACACCTACATAACCTTATTCAAGAAGGACTTATTTAAAAACTAAGAATATTAATTATTTAAAAAATGAGAGATCTATCCAAAATGACAAACATTGAGGACTTGCGTGTCGTTTGTAAACGCAACGTCCCTAAAATGTTCTACGAGTATGTAGACACCGGCTCTTGGACTGAAGCAACCTACAAACAAAATGTTTCAGACTTCAACCCTATCAAATTCCGCCAACGTATCTTAGTGGATATGGACAACCGTACTCTCGAAAGTACACTCCTTGGCAAGAAAGTTAAATTCCCTGCAATGACGGCTCCTGTCGGATTTATGGGAATGATGTGGGCTGACGGTGAAATCCACATGGCTAAAGCTGCCCAAAAATTCGGTATCCCCTTCACCCTATCTACTATGTCTATCTGCTCTATCGAGGATTTAGTAGAAGCTGGTGTCGAACCTTTCTGGTTTCAGCTTTATGTGATGCGTGACCGCGAGTTTATGAAGGACCTTATCCGTCGTGCTAAAGAAGCTAAATGTTCTGCTTTAATGATTACTGTCGATTTACAAGTGTTAGGTAATCGCCACCGCGACATCAAAAACGGACTTTCTACTCCTCCTAAGTTCACCATTCCTAATATATTGAACCTTTCTACTAAAATTCCTTGGGGATTGCGCTATGTCTTCGGTAACCGCCGATGGACTTTCCGCAATATTGCTGGACACGCTAAAAACGTATCCGACCTTTCTTCTCTATCTTCTTGGACAAAAGAACAATTCGACCCTAGCCTTAGCTGGAAAGATATTGCCGAAATCAAAGAACTCTGGGGAGGCCCTATCATCTTAAAAGGAATTATGACCCCTGAAGATGCTATAGAAGCAGTAAAATACGGTGCTGATGCTATCATCGTCTCTAACCATGGTGGTCGCCAGATGGATGATACTATTTCCACTATAAAAGCCCTTCCCGATATTGTAAGTGCTGTAGGTAGCCAAACTGAAGTATGGATAGACTCTGGCTTCTATACAGGTCAAAACATGCTCAAGGCTTGGGCTTTAGGAGCTAAAGGTATTATGCTCGGTCGTGCTCCTGTATATGGTCTCGGTGCTTATGGCGAAGAAGGGGTAACCCGTGCTTTGCAAATACTCTATGACGAAATGGATACTACTATGGCTTTCGCTGGTCATCGTAACCTCCAAGATGTAGATAGCAGTATCTTAGTAGAGGGTACTTATCCTCTGCCAAGTAATCGATAATTCAAAAAAATAATGTACCTTTGCCCCCGCAATGAGTAAAAAGAAAAATATAACCATAGAAAATGTTATCGTTACCGATGCGGGGGCTAAAGGCAAAAGCGTTGCCAAAGCTCCTGATGGTCGCGTTATTTTTATCAACAATGCTATCCCTGGCGATGTAGTCGATGTACAAACTACTAAAAAAAAATCGGCTTATTACGAGGGATTTGCTACTAAATTCCACGAGTATTCTAATCGCCGTGTAACTCCCGTATGTGCCCATTTTGGCTATTGCGGTGGATGCAAATGGCAAGATATGAACTACGAAAGTCAGCTGTTCTACAAACAAAAAGAAGTCGAAAACAACTTAGTGCGTTTAGGAAAAATAACAATCCCTGAACTGATGCCTATTGTAGCTTCCGAGAATATCTATTTCTATCGCAATAAAATGGAATTCTCCTTCTCCGATATGCGCTGGCTTACTCCCGAAGAAATTCAAAATGCCGATACAATTGAACAACGCAATGGTCTAGGTTTCCATATCGCTGGTGCTTGGGATAAAATCCTCGACATTGATAAATGTTACTTACAAGAAGACCCTTCTAATGCTATACGTTTGGAAATCAAACGTTTTGCTTTAGAGAATAACATAGCTTTCTATAGCCCACGTCAGCAAACAGGCGTCTTGCGTTCTATGATGATACGTATCTCTTCTACAGGCGAAATAATGCTGGTAATACAATTCTTTAGTGATAGTAAAAAATGTAATTTGCTATTAGAACATATAGCTCAAACATTCCCTCAAATCACTTCTTTGCAGTATTGTATTAATAGCAAAGGAAACGATGCTATCTACGATCAAGATTTAAAAATCTATAAAGGTACCGATTGTATTTATGAAGAAATGGAAGGTTTGCGCTTCAAAATCAATGCAAAATCTTTCTATCAAACGAACTCTAAACAAGCTCACAAACTATATCAAATAACCCGTGACTTTGCCGATTTAAAAGGTGATGAATTGGTATATGACCTCTATACTGGTACAGGTACTATCGCTCAGTTTGTAGCAAGAAAAGCTAAAAAAGTAGTTGGTGTCGAAGCTGTACCCGAAGCCATTGCCGATGCTAAAGCAAATGCTAAGGCAAACGGCATTGATAATGTGAGTTTTTATGTAGGCGATATGAAAAACATCTTTAATGATGCTTTTATCGAAGCTAATGGTACCCCCGATGTAATCATCACCGATCCTCCTCGCGATGGAATGCACAAAGACGTAGTAGCGCAAATCCTGCAAATAGCACCCTCTAAGATAGTATATGTGAGCTGTAATAGCGCTACCCAAGCCCGTGATTTAGCGCTCTTAAACGAAATGTATAAGGTGACAAAAGTACAACCCGTCGATATGTTCCCTCAAACTTACCACGTTGAAAATGTTGTACTTTTAGAAAAAAGAAATCTCTCCTAAAATCTGTAAAACAAAAGTTTTTAGTTACATTTTGCAGCTAATTAAAAATAATGTTGTACTTTCGCGCCATTATGAATATATACGATATAGAAGCTACCAAAATATTATTGGAAAAGCAACCTAAAATAAGTATTATACCCCACAAAAACCCCGATGGTGATGCCATAGGTAGTTGCTTGGGGCTTTACCATTATCTCAAGTTGCATCACTGTGATGTAACAGTGGTTTCTCCTAATGATTTTCCTGACTTTCTCAAATGGTTACCTGCCGCAGATCAGATTCTTATCTACGACAACAATCCCAAAAAAGCAACAGAGCAGATAGAAGCCTCCAAACTTATTTTCACACTCGATTTCAACGCTCTTAAAAGAGCGGATTCCCTTACCCCTTTGTTAGAAAACTCTAAAGCAACTTTTGTGATGATTGATCATCATCAAGAGCCTGATGACTATGCCAAAGTTACTTTTTCTAATCCTAAAGCGAGTTCTACTTGTGAAATGATTTATGCTTTTATTGATGCAATGGGCAATAAAAACCAAATTGATAAAGATATAGCTACTTGTTTGTATACGGGGATTATGACGGATACCGGCAATTTCAAATACCCTATCACTACTAGCAACACACTCAAAATCGGTGCTTTCTTAATAGAAAAAGGAGCTAATAATAGCCAAATCAATAGCAATGTATTTGATAACAATTCTTATAATAAATTGCAATTGCTTAGTACCGCCCTCAAAAATTTAGTGTATATCAAAGAGTTTGACACCGCCTATATAACACTTTCTTTCGAAGAATTGCAAAAGTATGATCATCAAAAAGGAGATACTGAAGGATTCGTAAACTATGGGCTCACTATTAAAAACACTAAATTAGCAGTCATCTTTATCCAAGAAGGTGATTTCGTAAAAATGTCTTTGCGTTCTAAAGGTAATAATGATGTGAATCTATTTGCTCGAAAATGTTTCAATGGAGGCGGACACGTAAATGCAGCTGGAGGAAGATTTGATGGGTCTATAGAAGAAGCGGTAGCTTATTTCAAACAAGTGTTACCTGATTTTACCACAAAAATATGTAAAACGATACAATGAATATACTCAAAAAAATAATAGCTCTAAGTGCCATCGGCATAGT
>ERZ773008.1842-NODE-1842-length-14486-cov-3.793292_pt1 | contig 14486 bp, 11 predicted proteins | sample MGYA00580664_ERZ773008 | MGnify/ENA primary metagenome ERZ773008 (study PRJEB29015, sample SAMEA2738016) | human oral metagenome | biome: human oral; feature: human-associated habitat; material: dental | place: China | collected 2048 ... | reverse complement strand
GCGAGCCTGCCTAGGCAACGCCGCGGCGCTGGAGAGTTTCGCGAGCGGGCAGTGCCGCAGCCTCGTGATATACGACGAGCTTTGCGAGGACGGCTCGCAGGAGGCGTGCGACAATCTGGCGCGGATGAAGCGCGATGGCTGGGCGCCCAAAGAAAGCTGCAGCGAGGAGATAGTCGCAAAATTTGGCGACGGCAAGCCGCAGAGATGAAATTTCACCCTATTTTGCAGCGATAAAATTTTTGGAATTTTAGCAAAATAAAATTCGCCGAAATTTTAGTAAAGCTCGACCGAAAATGGTAACAAGGCGGACTAAATTTTAAATTCTAAAACGCGTTTAAATTTGCGTCGTAAGCGGCGTTAGTTTTAGCTCGGCAAAAATCGAAATTTGCGCGCTAAAACTTTAAAATCAAAAATTTCGCGTAACGGCTGGAGCTACAATTTTAAGAACTAGAATTTAAACAAAATCTACAATCTAGCCGTGATGATGATATAATTTTTTAGAATTTCGCAAGCGTAAAATTTATCAAAATTTTGCGTATCTACGTCGAGCCGCTCCCAAAAAAGCGCGAAATTTGAATTTTAAACTGCCGTCTTGTGTGCAGCGGCGAGAATTTCGGACAGCGAGAAGTTTAAGCGGTAAGAATTTCAATTAATGCGGATTAAAATATAGGTGCGGTGGGCAAATGCGTGCACCGCAAGCGATGGAATTTCAAATATGAGTTCAAGGCTCGCTAGACGCGGAATTTAAACGCCACGAGCGATAAATTTCAAAACACCCATTTTAAAATTGCGAAGCGGAAATTTAAATTTAAGTGCGGTGAGCGATTAAATTGCAAAAAGAAGCTTAAATTTAAATATCGCAGTTCACAAATTATGCGATGAAATTTTGCGTCTAAATTTCGCAAGATTGGGTGTGCGATAAGTATTTGCAGTATCGCAGCGAGACTATCAACTAAGCTCCAATCACGCTAAAGCCCTATTTACCGAGCGCTCGCGCAAGCGGGTATTGCAAACCGCCGAAGCAAAAAAAGCCTGATCGAAAGCGTTTGCAGCGTATATCCCAACCGATCGCGCCTCATATTTTGCTCTATAGCCTAGCTCGCGCACGAAATTTTAGATTTTGAAATTTAGCGCAAAAATATTATAATTTCGCCCAAATCACGGCTAGGACGGAAAATGAACTCACGCGTGCAAAACGAATATCTAAAATCAAAAATTATGAGCGCCGAGAAAGCCTGCGAACTGATCCCAAATGGCGCATCGGTGGGCTTTAGCGGCTTTGTTGGGGCGGGCTGCGCGCTAGCTCTGCCGCAAGCTCTGGCGCAACGAGCGACAACGCTGCACGAAAAAGGCGAGCCCTATCAAATCAAAATTTTTACAGGCGCATCGACCGATCCGCTTTTAGACGGAGTTTTGGCAAAAGCAGGTGCCGTGAGCTTTCGCGCGCCGTTTTTTACGGATGCTGATATGCGCCGTGCGATAAATAGCGGCGCCGTGCGATACGCGGACGTGCATCTATCAAGCCTTGCCTTAAAGCTGGCTTTTTTCCGCATCTAAACTTTGCTGTGATCGAAGTAGTGGCGATTAAAGAAAGCGGTGAGCTCGTGCCGTCCACATCGCTAGGCAACAACCAAGCCTGGCTCGATATCGCCGATCGCGTGATTTTAGAAGTGAATTACTATCAGCCGCTTGAGCTGGAGGGCATTCACGACGTTACGGATCTGCGCCTGCCGCCGCATGCTGAGGATCTGCCGATCAAGCACGTAGGCGATCGCGTAGGCAGTCCCTATATGCATGTAGATCCTGCCAAAGTAGTCGCTGTCATAGAGGCTAGGACGCATGATCGCGTCAATAATTTTACCGCCGTGGATGAAATTTCAAGTGCGATCGGGCGCAACGTCGTAAAATTCTTAAAAAACGAGGAGGCTTGTGGCAGACTTCCCGCAAAGAAGCTACTGCCGCTACAATCGGGCATCGGCAACGTCGCTAACGCCGTGCTTAGCTCGCTACAAAATGCTGGCTACCAAGGGCTGCAGTGCTACTCCGAGGTGATTCAAGACGGCATGCTAGATCTTATTAAAAGAGGCGTCGTAGGCACTGCAAGTGCCACAGCGCTATCGCTTAGCCCCGCAGGTGTCGAGGAATTTCAAAAAAACATCGATTTCTACCGCAAGCACATCATACTGCGCTCACAAGACGTCTCCAACTCGCCAGCGCTTATCAGAAGGCTTGGCGTCGTGTCGATGAACGGCATGCTAGAGGCAGACATCTACGGCAATGTAAACTCCACTAACGTCATGGGCTCGCAGATGAAAAATGGCATCGGCGGTAGCGGTGACTTCGCTCGCAACGGATATTTGTCGCTATTTCTTAGCCCGTCGCTAGCTAAAGGCGGCGCGATTAGCGCTATCGTGCCATTCGTGAGCCACGTCGATCATACCGAGCACGACACCCAGGTCATCATTACCGAATACGGCATCGCCGATCTGCGTGGTAAATGCCCTCGTGAGCGGGCTCGCGCGATGATAAGCATCGCGCATCCCACCTACCAAGACGCGCTGAGAGATTATTTCGAGCGGGCATGCGCGCAGCCATGTGCGGGGCATACTCCGCACATCCTAAGCGAGGCGCTGTCGTGGCATCAAAGATTTAAAGATACGGGGAGTATGAAGGCTTAGAGCGAATTTGCTTGAGCTAATGCGCTAAAGCCTAAAGCTTAAACCCATTCTTGCTGAAGCGGGAAATTTGCACTTAAAAATTCCACCTGCATTTGAAAGCTCTATCGCTAATTAGAGCAAAGCTCGTTAAAATTTTTATTTTGTAAAGCTTGCGTGAAATGTTTATAAAACGAATGGATCGAAATTCGCGCCATAAAATTTTAAAATTTGCAGGCGGGTTTAAGGCGCGGAATTTAAAATTTTATCGCTACGGAATTTTAAAATTTAGCCTTAAATTTGCAGCTCGCGCATTTCAAATTTTAAAATTCTACGGCTTGGAATTTTAAAATTTTGAACTTCGCAAAATTTCATCCATAAATCTGCTATCAAATTTTAAATTTAGCTCTCACTTCATTTGCCAAGCCAATCCTAGCTATAAGACGCGCCATAAGTTTGCGATAAAATTCGCGCAGTATTTGCCAGGATAAATTCCGTATGAATTAAAGCGGCGGCTTGCTAAATCAGAATTTCTCGCCTTGCAAAGGCGATCTTTGGGCTATAAATTTAAAAAGGCGGGCTATAAAGTCGCGGCGAGATGAGATTAGAATTTTATCCTCGAAGGCTCCATCGGTTTGCTGTAGAAGTAGCCCTGCATATATTTAATCCCCATCTCTTCTAAGATGATTGAAATTTCATGGTTTTCTACGTATTCGGCGATGAGCTCGTAGCCCTGCTTGCGCGCGAAGTTAGCGATAGTTTCGACGATAGCGCGCGAGTTTTTGTCGTTTGCGATATTTTTGATGAGCGCTCCGTCGATCTTTATGTAATCCACATCGAGCGTTAAAATTCTATAGTAGTTGGAGTATCCGCTGCCAAAATCGTCTATCGCGACCTTGCAGCCGTAGTTTTTGGCTACGGCGATGAAGCTTCTAAGGCTCTCGTAATCGTCGAATTCCTCGCTTTCTAAAATTTCAATAAATAAATTTGAAGCATTTGGGCTGGATGCGAGCTTGCGCTCTAAAAGCTCCTTGATACCTTCGTTTGCGATGTCAAAATATGAAAGATTTATGCTAAAGCAAGTCCCTGCGAAGCGGTCTAGCAAGCGAAAGGCTTCGTTTATTACGACCTGAGTTAGCGGGATGTAGAGCGAGGTTTGCTTTGCGATGTCGATAAACTCACCCGGGCAGCGCGTCTTGCCCGAGCGGTCGATTAGACGGATTAGAATTTCATATACTAACGGGACATAGTCGCCACCCTCGGTGCCGTAGGTGTTACCACTAGGATCGCGGTGGGTGATATCAAATATGGGCTGAACAAGCACAAAGACTTGATTTTTCTTGATCGCGTTTTGAATGGTGTTGATCATAATCTGATTTTGCAGATATTTTTCCTCAATCGCATTTGGGCGCGAGTAAAAGCCCACGTGCTCGTTTTTGCTCTGCGCCTCATACATCGCCATAACCGCCTGAAAGACCCTATTTGCGCCGCCCGCTACGTCTGCACGCTCGCTCACGCCCATCGTGATATTTAAAGGCGCGGAGGCAAAGCCCTCGGTGGTATGGAGATTAAAAACTTTATCGGTGAAATATTTGTTTATGATCTCCACGTCGCGCGCGACATTTAGTCCCTCGTAAAATAGGCAAAACTCATCCGATTGGATGCGAAAGATACTAGCTTTGATCTCGTGCGATTCGATACACATCGCAAGCGTGCGCGCAAAGGAGCGCAGAATTTCATTCGTCGTCTCCGCCTTGTAAAAAAGCCGTAAATTTGCAAAATTTACGATAGTGATGTAGATCGCTACGCCCGTTTTTTCGGCGTTTATTAGCTCATATAGCGCTGCTTCGTTGCCCTGGCCCGTAAGATGATCGATATAGACTTGATTGTTTAAGCTCTCTTTTGCGCTCGCAAGAGCTAGTTTCATAATCTCGCGCTCGCCGATGTCATGAGCGTAAAGCGCATATAGCGGCGGCTTAGACGTAGCAGCGATATTTGATAGCCTTAGGCTCACATCGGCTAGTTCGCCGTTTTTGCGAAGCAGGCGCGTATCTTTGGCGCTTTTATTTACCATCGCAGGAAGTTCGGTCCCCTTATCTTTGGGCATCAAAACTCCAAGATCGCTTCCTTCCAGCTCGCTTTGTTCGTAGCCGCTTAAGCTAAGCGCGCTTTTATTAGCGTATAAAATTTTAAAGCTCTGATCTGCTAAAACTATCGCTTCGCCTGCCTTCTCGCATAACGCGCGATAGGGCGCGAGGGCGCGTTTACTACGCAAAGCATCGGAATTTATGATGTAAGTAAGCAGTAAAAACGACAAAAACACCGCCGTGTAAAGCATCGTCATTTGCATAAACGAGCCGTAGAATTCCTCGCTAGCGTAAGAAAATCGCTCGCGCAGGCTTGCGAAGCGCTCGTTGAGCAACGAGAGATTATCGCTTACGATGATATTTTGACGCTCGAAATTCCTTAAAATTTGCCGCGCAATTCCTATAAACGCAGCTTCGTCGGGGCTTGACGCATCTGCGTTTTCTAGCGCACTTTTTAAAGCAGAGATCTCGGAGCGATTTTTATAATTAAGCCCTAAAATTTGAGAGTAGAGATTTGCTCTTTGCGCATTTGTGCCACTGGATAAAAATTTTTGCTGCAGACTTTGAAAAAGGATTAAATTCTGCGAATTTAAAGCCCCAAGCTCGTCCAAAAGTGAAATTTTATCGCTAAAAGCGCTTCCGATCGCGCGCACATCGCTGCTAAGTCCGATTTTATCGATGATTTTGTCTTTTTGTAGAGCTTGCAGCACCTGATAGATGCCGCGCATATCGGCATTTGCAATCGAAAAGTCCCTTCTTGCGATCTTTGCATCAAATAATATATTTAAGCGGTTATCGGCGTTATCGATCAAAGCTAGCTCGCGCGAAATCGTGCTAAATCTCGCTACATCTCTTAGCGACGAGAAATAATTCCCGGCGATGATTATGCCTAATATCATAATCCCCACCATCAAAGCCCACATTATCTTATCTTTCATCCTGCGCCTCCGTCATATCGCCCTTAAGTGTAGCTAAAAAGCTCATCAAAGCATCAAGCTCCCCATCGCTAAGATCGTATTTTAGCAGATCCTTTGCGATCTGCCGCACCGCAAGACGCAAATCCGTCTGCCCGTTTACGTAAGGCGCGGTTTGCGTGATATTGCGCAAGCTAGGCACGCGGCGCAACTCAAATCCGTCGGAAGTGAACCTATGCCTAGGCGCATCCTCCTCTTCCGCGCTTGGGCGAATTTTAGTAAAGCTGCCGGTGCCTAGGCTAACGCCGTTATGACATGCCGAGCACAGCCGCACAAAAAGCACATATCCGTTATATTCGGCATCATTTAGCTTAACCTCGCCGCGCAAAAATCGGTCAAATTTGGAATTTATCGCCGTTTTGGACTTTAAAAATTCCTTCAGCGCATCAATGAAGTTTGCCGTATTCGCCTCGCCGTAAGCACTTTCAAAAGCCTGCTTGTAGGCTAAATTCTTCCTGATAAGCTCTAAAATTCTATCTTCGCTCGCGTCCAGTTCATTCTCGCTAAAAACCGACGCCGCGATCCGCGCTTCAAAGCCCGCGAAATTATAATCGCCCAAGTAGCGATCAAAATAATAAGAATTTATGAGCGTAGGCACGCGTCCATCGCGCACTGAAGCGCCTGAGTCGTTTAGATAGAAGTTATGGCAGCTCTCGCAGGAGCGGCCTTTGCTGCTAAATCTTACATCGGTAAAAATTTTTGCGCCCAGCCGCGCCTTTTGCGGATCGTATTTAGGCATCTCAAGCGGCGAGAAAAGATTGCCGCAAAGCCCCAAAACCGGCGCCAGACTAAATATAAAACAGCTTAAAGCTCGCTTCGATCTCATCGCTTATCACCCCGCCTTTAGCCCGCTTTTTCAAAATCTCCTCGATCTCGCGCTCGCTAGCCTCCGCGCCGTCCATATGCAGGTGCCACGCGGCGTTTTGCACAGCTTCTTGCAGGCTGCGTTTTTGCTCGCGCCTCTCGGCTAAAATTTCGCTTTTAAATTTGATGTCGCGCGCGCCGAGCAGCGCCTCGAACTTTTCGGCGGCGGTAGCAAGCCTTTTATGCCCCGTGCCGAAGCGCTCAAATAGCGGCGCAAGCATCGACGAATTGCGCTCGCTCGCCCAGTTTAGATAAATTTTGCGCTCGCCCAAAGCCAAAAATGCCTCAAAATCCTCCGTGCTTTTTAGCGCGGGACTCATCGTAAGAAACGCGATGTCAAAAACTGCGGGAATTTTAAAATTTTCGCTCTCGCGGCTTTTGCTCGCAGCGTCTTTTAAATTTAAAGCCCGGGCTTCTTGAGCTTGCGCATTTGAAATTTCGCTCTGCGAGCGCGGATAAATTTTAAAATTTTCGCCCGCCGCGTCTGCAAAGCCGCCCGAGCCCAGCCGCTCGCAAAACTCCGCAAAGCTTAAATTTAATACGTTTTGCAAGCTGATGCCAAACTCCTCCGCGCTGCGCCTTAGCTCGCGCAGCATCCCCTCCGAGCTATCGATCGCCGTGACCTTGGCGCCCAGCGACGCAAGATACAGCGAGTAAACCCCCGTGCCGGCGCCCACGTCGAGCACGCTTTTGCCCGCAAAGCTCACGCCCCAGCCGCGCAGTATCTCAAACACCCGCTTGCCGAAACTACCCAACTCGCCGCTAAATTTAGCGTAACTTTCGGACTTTTTATCCCAGCTATTTTTATGTGATTTTTCGCCGATTTTCTCCACCACTCGCCTTTAAATTTTTTGTAATAATAGCAAAATTTGGCAATTTTTCCGAATTTGGGCTATAATAAATGCTTTCAAAATCTAGGCGAAAGGGCGTTCATGGCGGACGTGACGATAAGAAATTTAAACTTTGCTTACGAAAAACGCGAAATTTTAAAAGATATAAACTTAAACTACGAGCTGCGCGATTTTTTAGCGATTTTCGGGCCCAACGGTGGCGGCAAAAGCACCCTTTTAAAGCTACTTTTGGGGCTATTGCAACCAAGCTCGGGCACGATCGAAATTTTAGGCAGATCGCCCGCGCTTGCCAGGGCGCAAATGGGCTACGTGCCGCAGTTCATCGCGATAAACAAAAGCTTTCCCATAAGCGTGCTCGAAGTCGTTTTAATGGGGCTGATAGATAAGAAAATTTTTGGCTTTTACAGCAAATCCGAGCGCGAGCAAGCCATGCAAGCCCTGGGGCGCGTAGGCATGCAAGACCTTGCAGGGTGCCGTATCAGCGAGCTTAGCGGCGGACAAAGACAGCGCGTTTACATCGCGCGGGCGCTGTGCGCGAAGGCTAAAATTTTACTTCTTGATGAGCCGTTAGCGAGCATCGACACGATGGGACAGGTTCAAATTTACGAGCTTTTAAAATCCCTAAACGAGAGCGGCTGCGGCATAATTCTAATCAGCCACGACGTGCAGCTTGCGCTAAACTACGCAAACCGCGCTCTTTACGTCGCAAACGGCTCGGCGCACACCCACGAGATCGATCCCGGGGGCAGGGCGGAATTTTTAGATCATCTGCGACGCGAGCACGGGCACTTCTGCGCTGTCGATCTCGCGCTTAACGAATGCCGCTGCAAGGAGGGCGAAAATGGCTGAAATTTTATCTTACGATTTCATGCGAAACGCCCTAATCGGCGGGCTTTTAGTCAGCATAGTCTGCGGCGTCGTGGGCTCTTTAGTCGTGATAAATCGCATGAGCTTCATAGCAGGCGGTATCGCGCACGGCGCATACGGTGGCATCGGCATCGCGCTATTTTTAGGCATCTCGCCCGTGCTGGGAGCTAGCGTATTTGCGCTGTTTTTGGGGCTGCTTATCGCTTACGTCACGCTGCGAAACACCGAGCGCTTCGACGCCGTAATCGGCGCGATATGGGCGTTTGGAATGGCGCTGGGGATAATCTTCGCCGATCTTACGCCCGGGTACAAATCCGATCTGATGAGCTTTTTATTCGGCTCGATCCTAGCGATAAATCATGAAAATTTAATCTTCATCGGCATTTGCGGCGCGGCATTTGCGGCGCTTACGGCGTGCTTTTATAGGCAGTTTTTGGCGATCAGCTTCGATAAAGAATTCGCCTTGCTGCGCGGAGTAAATACTAGCGTCTTTTACTATGTCCTCGTGGTAATGGCAAGCCTCGCGGTGGTCGCGTCGATTCAGATCGTAGGACTAATCTTAGTGATCTCGCTGATGACGATCCCGCCCTTCATCGCCGAAAAAATTTCAAAAAACTTAGGCTCGATGATGGCGATAAGCTGCGCGCTATCGGCGCTTTTCTGTGCGGCGGGGCTTATTTTGAGCTTTAAGCTCAATCTAACCAGCGGCGCTTCGATAATCCTAGTCGCCTCGGTCTGCTTTTTCGCAAGCTCGATCTTTAGCAAACTTCGCGCCTAAAAGCCCGCCCAGCTCGCTAAGCAGGATGCCTGCGAGTATCAACGCCGCGCCTAAAATTTGAAGCGCGCTTAGCTTCTCGCCGAAAGCATACCCCATAATGCCCGCGCTTACGGGCTCTAGCGCGAAAATCAGCACCGTTTTTATCTCGCTTACGCCGCGATTTTGCGCCATCGTTTGGATCACAAACGCCGCGACGGTGGCAAAGATCGAGGTCAAAACCAGCGCAAAAACGAAATCGAAGCTCGGCGAAAAGATTAAATTTCCAAGTACTTTTATCTCGCCTTCAAATTCCGCGTGAGGAGTGAAAACCGCCGCGATCAGCGCACAGACGCAAACGCAGATAAACTGTACGATCACAAAGCCGTAGAGATTGCTTTTGCGCGCGCAGACGCCGGTAAAGACGATGTGAAGCGCGTAAGCAAACGCCGAAATCAGCGTCAGCCGCTCGCCTATGCCAAATCCCACCGCGCCGCTTGCTCCGCTTAAAAAATACAGCCCCAAAAGCGCCACGACCGCACCGCCAAAGGCGCTCGCACCGACCTTTTTACCGAAAAATGCAAGCATCAAAAAGGGCACGATGACGACGTTAAGCCCCAAAATAAACGCCACCGTCGATGATAGCGCATAATCAAGCGCTATGGTCTGGCACGAAAAATCGCAAAACAGCATCAGCCCGCAAAACACGCCCCGCCCTATCGTGCCGCGGTCAAATTTGACGCCGAAGCGCAGACAGGCGAGGTAGGTAAAAATGCTCGCCGCCAAAAAGCGCCAAAATAAAAAGCTAAAAACGTCGCCGCTATGCAGCGCGCGCTGAACCGGCACGAAAGTGCATCCCCAAACGATCGCTACGAAAAGTAGCCCCAAATCCCACAGTCTGCTAGGTGGAGCGGGGTTTTGCGCGCGGCTTCGCACGGAACTAGAATTTTGCCCGAAACTCTGCGCGGAATTCGAGCTTTTCGTGGAATTTAAATTTTTTGCGGAGTTAAAATTCTGCGTAGTATTAAAATTTTGTGGAGCGCCGGGGCTTAGCGCGGCGCCATAGTTAGACCTCTGCGGCTGCGGTGCGCTAGCGGAGCTAGGATCGTTTGCAAGAACCCCAGTAAAATTTTTCTTTGAGCGTCGCGTATGGGCGGCAGCGAGGCTTTTTGCGGGACTTAAATTTGGATCGTTTACGGCGCTCACACGGCTTAGCGAACTCGCGCTATTTGCGCCGTTGCGAATGAAATTTTCCGCAAAATTTAATATAAAATTTCGTCTGAAATTTCTTGCGGAATTTTCGCAAGGATTTATTGTGGGGGCTTTTGCGGAATTTAAAGCTTTATTTTCGGCGCAGTTCAGAATTTGCGCAGAGTTTAAATTTGGCACAAGAGCCGCGAAATTTAAAGCGGATTTTCTTTCAAGATTTTTGACGCGCAGGGCGGAATAGGGCGCGACGAGACTGTGCACGGCAAAACCGGCCGAGGCACGATTGCGTGCGGCGAAACCGGCCGAAGTGGGATAAAATTTTAAATTTCGCACGCTCATAAAATTTAACTCGGCGGCCGCGTCTTGAAATTTGAAATTTCTTTTGAGGTAGGGAGCGGGAGCGAAATTTACCTTACCGCTGGGCGCTGTGTTTTTTGCGCGCTCGCACGCCTGATTTGAGATAAAATTTAAAGCGGGTTTTGAATTAAAATTTTCCGCAGGCTCCAAGATAGAATTTTTCATAAATTTAAAGTGAAATTTCGCTGAGATTTTAGTGCGGTCGCGCCTATCTGATCGTCTTTATGGCGTTTAAAATCGCGCCCGAGTTTTTGCGAAACTCCCTTTCGTTTTTACTTAAAAAATCGAAGCTTTCGTTGATAAAGGCGCTGCTAAATTCGCTACTAAAATCGTCTCCAGGCTCGCGTCCGACGGCACTTTTAAAGCTTTTAGCAAAGCTCGCATCGGCTCCTAGTTCACGCGCCAAAGGGCGAATGATTTCGTAAATTTCATCAAAGGCGTTGGTGCGCAGATAGTGGCTGAATAGCATCTCGCCGCTCATTACCGCCTTAGTATCGGCTTCGGACATATCTTTTATTTTAGCCAACACGAGCTTTTTAATCGGCTCTACGGCAAGGCTTAGCTTCTTGCTCGCCAGCCTTTGCATATTCTGCACGGCGATGCTTTTTTTGCCCGCGCGCTCGGTAATGTAGCTAGGCAGATCGAGCTCGTAATCCTGTACGCCAGTGCGCTCGTATTCATTTGCGGCACGCTCTATCAAAGTGCTTAGTGAGTTTTTAAAATTTTCGCTATCGCCCGCGCCCGCACTAAGCATCACGTCCAGCCCCTTTACGGCGACCTCTTCCCAGCTAGCAGTCGCAAATATCGGCAATAAACAAAAGATTAATTTTTTAAGCAAAGTTTTTCCCTAATTAAAGATTGATTATTTTATTTCGAAAATTTTAATGTATAATCAACGCTTTTATAATACCAAAAGGGCTAAATATGGAGCTTTTACTCATCGCTTTCGCGCTTGCGATGGACAGCGTCGCGCTTAGTATCTCAAACGGCGCGAAATATCCGAATTTTAAATTTGCACAGATCGCGCGCGTCGCGTTTTTCTACGCGGCGGCTCAGTTTATAATGCCGCTTGCAGGCTACGCTTTGGGGATAAATTTCGTAAAATTTATCGCGCAGATCGATCACTTCGTCGCGTTTGGAATTTTATCGTTTTTAGGCGTTAAAATGATCGCGGAATCCCGCCGCGAGCAGGATGAGCCCGCTCTGCGCCTAAGCGCGAAGGAGCTGGTGCTGGGCGCGATCGCTACCAGCATCGATGCTATGGCCGTGGGCGTGACCTTTGCGTTTGGCGAGATAAACATCCTCTACGCCTGTTGCGTAATCGGGCTCGTCTGCTTCGCGCTGTGCGTCGCGGCGTGCTACGCAGGCAAGCTAACGGGCGAATACCTGCACTCAAAGGCGCTCGTTTTAGGCGGCGCGATTTTGATCCTAATCGGAGTTAAAATTTTGCTCTCGCACCTCGGCGTTATCGATATTTAGGCGGCCTTTAAGCGGGTTTTTGCGATAATTTTCAAAACAATCCGCAGGAGCGAAAATGAAAAATTTGATAAATTTAACCAGCGGCGACCGATTAAATTTGCGCGTCGAGGGCAAAATTTTAATCAGCGAGAGCGTCAAAAACGGCAAAACGAGGCAGACGCAAAAGGAGTTTGCCGGCGCGGACGAGGCGCAAAAAGCCTGCGTGAAAAAGGAGTGGGAGAGCCTAAAGAAAGGCTACGTCCTGCAAAACGTAGACGCCAAAGCGGGCGAGGCGAGTTTGCACGTCTATATCGGCGGCGGTTACACGGGCGCGCTGGCCTTTGCGGGCACGGGAGACGATCTTTTCGTCTATAAATGCGGCGGCTACAAAGAGGGCGGCGCGCTGGATGACTTTCTCATCAGGCTGGACGCGAGCGGCGCCGTAAAGCAGCAGATCGTCCTGCCAAAGCCGCTTGCATGGCGGGCGGAGCGTGCGGGTGAGGTTTTGCTTTTGGATCTGGATCACTTTATCTTTAAATTTGATCCCGCAAGCGGCGAATTTAGCGATCTCTCTCAATGGTTGAGCTTTAAAAATAGCAAAGAATTTACGAGTTTCGTTTGTGCGGCGAAAGATATGGCGTCGTTTGCGATGTTCGGTCAAATTTTTACTTTTCGCAGCGGCGAGATTTCGCCTATTGCCGAATACAAATCCGAAATGAAAAACTACACGCCGATCCTTTGTGCTGCGCTCGATGGTGACGGCGCGCGGCTGGCGCTTCATTGCAAACAAAACGAGATCAAAATTTTAAGCACGCTAAACGGCGAAATTTTAAACGAGATAAAAGGCGATTTCGGCATTTTTGATAAAATTTGCTTTTTGGCGGACGGCTCGGTGCTGGGCAAGGAGCGCTACGCGAGCAAGCTAGTTTGCATTGACGTTGCAAGCGGCGAGTGGCTTAATCCTGCGTGGCTACGAGCTGAATGCGCCGAGGCGGACGAGCTTTGCATTAGTGCGGACGTTTCACGGCTCGCATTGATTAATTACGACAAAGCCCGCATCATCGATCTAAAAAGCGGTAATTTGCAGCTTAGCTTCGAGCTCTCGCACGTCGTGAAGCGCTGCGAGGCGAAATTTGAGCGCATAAACGGCGAGGAAGTTTTGGCCGTGCGCACCGACTACGGCTGCTTTAGTCTATATCGCGTTTAAATTTAAAATATCACGGAGCCATTAAATTTACAATGCGGATTTGCGCATAAACTCGCAAAATTAAAATTTATCGGCGGGGTTTTGTTTGCGTAAATTTACCTGCCGATCAAAAATACAAAAATTTAAGCCGCCTTAATCTCTCGCAATCTATACCAAGCGATGATTTGTAAGATAAACGCCGCTAACAGTATAAAATATCCGATAACGATAGCGACCGTTAGCGCACCGACGACCGTGCAAATGAAGTAATAGAGGAAAAATTTATCGCCCGATATTCTTGAAAGCTCATTATAAACTTGGAATTCTTTAAAAAACGCATAAATCATACCGATTATGCCGGCGATGAAGAAAATGACGCCGATGGCTATGCCGATACCGCTAGCACTGCCATATTTAGCGCTCGCGCCTATCAGCGCAAACACCCCCATAGTCGCACCTATAAAGATAAGTATGGTCGCTACGACGGTGGCTACTAGATAAATGATGTAGTTTTTCTTAAGCGTAGGGCTGGCAGCTTTATTTGAAAGCTTGATGATAGCGAGCAATATACATATAAAACCTGCGATGACGAAAACTAAACCGATAAACGGAATAACGCCTAAAATCGGTAGCGCCGATCCCGCTAGTCCAAGCGTTCTGATGGTTGATAAATTATCATCCCCAAGAGAAAAATTAGAGAAATCTACGTTAATGAACTTTGTTTTTGTAAGGTATATCTCCTTTGCAGTTTGACCTTCTGCGATAAAATCAACTTCATCGCCTTGACTCAAAACGACTGGTTTGCCTTCCTCATTTGCCGATTTCACATCCTCTTGCTGGTATGAGTAGCGGCTCTCATCTGCGGCAAGGATAATGCCCTTAGCCAAAATAGTTCCTTTCACAGTTTCTCCTTTGAAATTAAATGAAATGTGAATTATATATTTTTAAACAAAAGCTTATCTTAAAGATAGTAGTTCAGCATCAAATCCGCTTTATCCGCGGTCAAATTTACCCGAAGGATCGTCTTACTCACTGCTCTTTCGCAGCGTGAAATTTTAATCTTATCATAGCGTAATTCTACGCGCAAACTCACGCCGTGCCGCACGCCCAAAACATAAAATTTCAAAATTTAAAAGCGAAATTTCATAAAAGCGATCGGCCTTAAATTTAAATCCGTCGCCTAGGAATTCTAAATTAACTCAAATTTCAAAATTTACAAAGGCTT
>ERZ773008.1839-NODE-1839-length-14492-cov-4.163607_pt1 | contig 14492 bp, 18 predicted proteins | sample MGYA00580664_ERZ773008 | MGnify/ENA primary metagenome ERZ773008 (study PRJEB29015, sample SAMEA2738016) | human oral metagenome | biome: human oral; feature: human-associated habitat; material: dental | place: China | collected 2048 ... | reverse complement strand
AAAGATAGAGGCAGGAGAGAGGAACTTTTATCGGGAGTATGTTTCGTTCTGCAGGTACAAAGGAAAAGTTTTGAATGGATTGGTCAAACGACGAAATGTGGAGTTTGCCCTGTTTTATATACCCTAATTGTCAAATAAGTAGAGATTTTGCTTAGGAAGATGTTACACGCATACCTAATTCTGCAAAAAAAACATCAATAATTTGGACTTTTTGATTTTTTATAGTATATTTACAATAAATATTTTTGATTATGAATAATTGTAAAATCCCCAAGCATCCTATACATGTTTTGTTAGATGAGTTTTTCGCCAATGCGGAGATGGAAGGTGTAATTGCTGAGTATCAACACAAGAACTCAAGTTGTAGCAAGTGGCTGATGTTCAGTGACTATTGCCTTGATGACAAGAATAAAGCCAATGATGTGATGACTTTTGTACTTATGCCATTTGAGAACGAAGCGAAGTACACTGAAATGCAACAGAAGATTCACGACATGCAACCATCAGACATCAAGAAGACGAACACGGTGGACAAAGACTTCCTGTCTTACTTGAAGAACGAAAACGTGTTGGTATTCTCATTTGTGTTCAACGACAGAAAGCATTTCCTTGCTCGAACGTACGGCCAATGTTTGAAGAAAGTCAAAGAAACGTTTCAAATGATATGCGACTGCTATGAAGAATGGAAGAAAACGGCTTGCAATAAAGAAATTCTAAAGCATTATGAGAAAGTGGTGAATACAATAAACCAGCAACTCGCAACGCTTAACGGCAAGAATCCTGACATTAAATTGTTCAACGACATCTTGATTACGGCATTTCTCGGGGCATATGTATCGGTGAAGGTTCTTGAGAAATTGCCGATAGAGATATTCGGATGGTTCAGCGACCGTGACAAAGTTATCTCAGGCAAGGATAATATAATTGTGCCGATATTCAGATTCTATCAGCACAACATGCTTGGTGGTAAACAGTTTCAGTTCTGTACCTCCACTCCTGACGACAAGGTGAAGCCTTTCTTTGATGATTTTAACCGTATCGCAGATGTGGTTACTGGAGCGCTAGCTGACTACAATATAGAAGAGAACTACATCACTGCTGACAAGTTCGACACAGTGCTTATCAACTTCCTTGCTGACAATAAGCGAGTCTTCATTTTCCGTATCCACAAGATAGACGAAAACTATCGTGTGGGGCAGATTGAGATGCATCCCAAATAGGAAGGGACTCCATCTAAAATCTAATTTGGTTCATCTTTTATTTTGTGTGATATATAATATTGGCAAAATAACTCTTGCGACTTTCTTTTGCTTCTTTTCTTTGGTCGCCTGCTTGTTCAAAGAGAAAGAAAAGAAGCCACGCAATTTTTGAGGTTGCGTGGCTCATTGTGTTAGGACTTTTCAATAGTTTCAATTATCCGTTCTTCGGGGTGGGTTTCAAAAGCCCAGTTGATTTGTTCATCGGGCAGGGTGCTGTGTACTCCTCTGCCCATCACCATACCACAATCTTCAAGGATTTTGCGCTCGGCTTCCTCTCGGTTTGTGGCTACTACCTCAAACACACCTTCAAAAACGTATTGGGTGCGTACTCTGTAAACTTTTCTTTCCATATTTTCAAAATTCAGCAATGAGTAATCTGTGTTCCATCGGCTCGCCATTCGATAACCTGCGATGAGTGAGCCAAAAGTGATGCGCTCCGTAACCATAGACAAAGAACTTGTCAAGTTCCGTTTCTTGGGAGATTTGGAGGAGTGCGGTCTGCAACTCCTCCTTGTTCTCGGCTATGCTTATGGCATTGATAACTCTCACGATGACGTTGGGTATCTCATCTGCCCAATTACAAATAATGCCTTCTACCTGTACTTTCATATTCCCTTGTTTAATGGATTGTTATGCGGTTGCTCTCTGCTCTATCATCCTCATATTCTTCTGCATCAAGGCGAGTATCTGCTCGTGGTACTCAGTGTTCTTGTTGTACACTCCACGACTTTGCACCACTTTCATTGTTTCCAATGATACCTCGATGGTCTCGATGCGCTCGCCGTCCTTTGTTGCAGAGAAGATAAGCGACTGCGGTTTGCTGTAATAGTGTGCGTCATATACGCAATGATGCATTGCCGTGCCTTCCTCCAAATGCTCCTGCACACTCTCCAAAACGTGGATGCGGATAATGCCGTCCGTAAACTCTATGCCAAAGAATTTTGCTTTGAGTTGCTTGTATGCTTGTTCGGCTTCCATCGCTTCCTTGCGCTTCTTGATAATGTTCTCACGCTCCTGCCTTGCCCTGCGCTTGGTTTGGTAATGGTCGTGCGCTGCTCTTAGGTCGGTGGGGCAAACATACTTGGCATTGTGAATATCCTTGCCTAATTGATTGAGCATATCCACCATATCACACCATAGACTTCCGTCCTCTATATGGTAGCCGTTTCGCAAACAGATGCGGATAGATGCCCAATAGCTATCAATGCTTCTTCGACCATTGTGCATGAAGAATTTGAGTAGCGGGATTTGTCCCGACTTCAACAAGGTTTCTACACGGCTATCGGAAAGCAATGCTGGTATGAGTTCAGTAGGCACTATATTGTGGAAGTTGTCCTCAAAACCATTCCTGCGGAGTGTGTCCGTAACCTTGAACTTGGGATATATCGGTGAGTACGATATATGGCGGTAGGCTTCGTTGTCGTTGCGTACTGCCATTGGCGAACAGAAAGAAAAGGTGTCAATGTATCTGCCTAATGTTCGTTGAACGGCAATAATCGTTTTTCTTCCTTGTGCGTTCCACCAATACTGACCGATTTCAAAGGTATATGAAGATGCCTTGCAACCTTTCTCCATTTCCACGGAAAGAAGAAACATTCTTAGTACTTGGTACTCTCCGCAAGCGGTAAGTATCGTAAAGTATTGCTTCTGCCTTATCTTACGTTCAAAAGTCGTTCGGACTTGCAACTTTGCTCTACAATGAGGGCAAGTGCAATGTTCGGTTGGGTTCTCCATTGTCCAACTATGCCCACAATCCATACACGTTGTGCGACCTTTGGGCAGTCGGTAGGCGAAATGGTCTATACATTCACGGAATGCCCATTTGCTCTGTGTCTTGGTTATCGGGCGAAGGTGCTTACTCTCGGCAAGGACTGCCTTCTCATATTTATTTCTTGGTTTCATTTTCTGTCCTCCTTGTTTTACTCGTCGCGGAATACATATCCACTCTCAAACCAATACCCCTCGTCAAAGAGTTCGTCCGCATACTTGTCATAATCGAAATATCGTTCTGCAAACTCGGATAGTTCGTGTTCCATACTTACTATTTCCCTTGCAAACTCTTCTTTGTTCACATATCTGCCTACAAAAGCGGAATTGAATTGTCTCATTAGGTAATAGACGGACTCGGTTAAATCCTTGCCGGTATTCTCTACCCATATCCAAAAGGCACTCACATTCATACCGTCCAAATTCTCCACCTCGTCCCTCAGTTCAAAGAAGTTGCTATCCAAATGCCCCTCGTCAATGAGTTCTTCGGGTATGTTCTCCCAATCTTGGAACATCAATTCGGGTTCTTCCTCGTCTTGGTGGAGTTCGTGGCATACCTCCATAAACTCGTCTTGGTCGTAACAATCAGAAAGGTCTATCCACTTACCTCTTAGTGAGCCTTCGTTGTACTTGGCATAAGTGCCTACATAGATGCGTGCTTCGCTTAAATCGTATCGTTCCATAGTCTTTGCTTTTTAGAAGTCAAACAATGAAGGTTGTGCAACCTCTGCCGTTTCTTTCTTTTGTGGTCTTGCGTTACGGCTCTGTATCTTGGCGAGTTCCTCACGTTGGTACTGCTTGATGGCTTCCTGCCTTGCTTCGGCTTTCTCTTCCTCCGTGAGTTCCACAACATGATTGACCATTACTTGGCAGTTGGTAGCCTTTCCCACCTCTATATCGTCCTCATCATAGTAGTGGACTGCCATTGAGTAGATTTCATCATCGTCAAATCCGTTGCAACCGCTTTTCTGCACCTCGCTCAGAATGTAAGTGATACATTCCTCGATACTTTTGTTGGGTTTCTGTAAGTTGGGGGCAAACAAGGGGTCTGTCGCTGCACGCTGATTGAGATACTCAGCTATTGTGCGAGTAAAATGTTCTGTTCCTTTCATATTGCTTAGTATTTAGGGATTTGGCTTTCACTTCGTCCGCCGATTTACAATTCTACTATTTGGTTTATCCGTCCGTAAAGGAAACTTCTCAGGCTGGTGCGGTCGGGTGCGTAATACTCCGCCCACTGTCCATATTGATTGACAAGGTATTTCTTCAGCACATCGAAGAAGTCAAACCTCCAACCTTGCAGGGGTACGGCTGTGCGGAAATAGGTGTTTGAGTTCACCGCTTCACAAAGCCAATTCTTCTCTTCACGGCTCATACGCTCGCCACGATTGAGTTTCACACGCAGGAGATACACCTTACTGCCTGAAAGGCTCTCCAATGGCTCAACATCCCACTGCACGAACTTAGTTGCCAACACTTGCTCACTTTGTCTATCCACAGCGTTAATGCGGTAATGAGAGGAGGAGCTATATCCTTTGCTGTTCATCGAAGATGTTGTATTTACTTTTTGCTTATCCATAGCGACATTTTTTTTATGCGTCCAAAGATCGGAGTATGCTGATTCCTTTTTGTAGCAAAATAGAGGTAGCGGGGCGAGGCTTGCACAAGGTTTTGGCGGAAAATACTACCCGTAGGTGTGGAGATTTTCCAGACAAACCAAGCGGCATAGACCTTTTGAAAGCCACAAGCCCCGTACTACCTTTGCGGATAAAAAGGGAACAGCATCCGTCTCCTTGTCATCGCATATCGTGGAGCATTGGAAAAGAAGCAAAAGTGCAACGATCGTAGTGGAAAATAGAAAAGATGGCTACTGTCGGTGATAACCGGCTATAACTTATACTGGCCACATGACCCTTTTATAGAAATTATTTGTATCTTTGTGAAAAAGACATAAACTTTTGACTTATGAGGACATTGCATCTTGTTGCCATTGTTGGGATAATGTTGTTAGGCATCGCCCATTCGGCACTCAGTTTCAAGAAATACAATCAGATTTCAGCCGAAGCCTTTTGGTTTTTCAGTGCGGGGTTGGCACTTGTATTTGCCGGCTTAGCCAATAGTCTGCATTATCAACTCCAAATGCCTGTCACTTTCCGTTACACAGTTGCCATAAATATATTGCTTGTGCTCTTCACGGTATTTCTGGCCATTAAGGTGACGGCACCTACCACTATTTTAGTGGCAGTGTTTTCAATCTTGCTTTGTATCGCAGACATATATGCCCAATAGCGGTTGCACATAGATAAATCGAACCAAAGCAAGCCGAGAAAACATATTGTAGGAAGACGGCTTAAAGGTTGTCGCTTTATATTTTGCAATGGTGATTAGGCAATATGATGGAATAAACGACAATCAGCTATAAGATTATAAGAACCAAAATCGTGAGAAAACAAAAGGTGGTTATCTGTTTCTAGATAACCACCTTGCTGCAAAAAATGAGCCTTTTAGGATACTATGTTTCTTTAAAGGATAAAGAACACGGTTATTATACAATATCGCTCTCGCTGTCTATTGTCGGCAGGTGATTATCCTCGATAAGCAGGACGATTATACCGGTCAGTTCGGTGTAGAGCTTCTCATACTCAGGACTTGCACCAAAATCGTCCGTAAGGTCATACTTGGCAAATACGCCTTGTACTGCCTTGTTCTTCAGAAGCAGTGGTGCAAGTCTTTCAGGAAGTGGTGAAGGCAATTCCTTTTCAAATTCATTCTCCAAGACATACACAAGGGTGTCGTACTTGGAAAAGTACAGTCCTCGATACAGGACTTCGCTTGCCATTGTCTCCGCCTCGGGATGAGAAAAGCCTTGCGCCACTGCATCACAGTAGGCAGTAAGGGCTTCATCGGCTCTTGCCGTTACAAATGGTTTGTCACTCAGCATTTCGGGGAAATGCTCACCAAGATAAGTCTCCAACTTCAATCGGAAGTAGGACAGTTCTTTCTTTGTTTCCATAATTTTCTTTCTATTTTAGAGTTATTACATCATCATATTACATACCCATAGCCGTATTGAACCTACCAAGCTTGCCAGCCAGTTCTTCCATATCATGCTCTATCTTCTTGTTCGTGATACGTGCGTAGATTTGGGTTGTTTTTAGGTTGGTGTGCCCCAGCATCTTCGACACACTTTCCATCGGAACGCCCTTGCTCAGTGACATTGTAGCAAATGTATGGCGAGCCATGTGGAAAGTAAGATTTTTGGCAATACCGCAAATGTCAGCTATTTCTTTTAGATAAGCATTCATTTTTTGATTACTTAAAACAGGAAACAGTTTACCGTCACGATAAGTCTTATTGCTATATTTAGCTATAATCTGCTTTGGAATATCAAGAAGCAGAATATTAGATTCTACATTCGTTTTCTGTCTCTTCGTCATAATCCACTGTTTGTCATCCATATTAACTAAATGTTCCGGTGTGAGATTGGCAACATCTATGTATGATAAACCTGTGAAACATGAGAATATGAATATATCACGGACAAGGGATAAACGAGGTATCGTAAGTTTTTTATTCACAATTTTAAGAATTTCTTCATCAGTGAGAAATCCTCTGTCAACAAGTTCCAAGTGAAAATGGTAATTAGCAAACGGATCATGGTGCAGTACACCCAATTTCCGACCTAAAATGGTTATTGTCTTAAAAATCTTCATTGTCTTTGTTGCTGTATTACGACATTGCCCAGCAACTGTTTGAAGATAAAGGTCAAAATCATAGATGACAGTATAAGTTAATTCACACAACTTTATATCCGTTCGGCTATATTTTTGTTTTAAGAACTCTGCAAAGTGGCGTTTACATAATTCGTACTTCCGCAAAGTTGTAGCAGATACAGAGATTCCTACTTGTTTTCGGAAGTCTTCATTATGCTTCTCGAAAAGAGCCATAAACGTATCTATGTCTCCTTTCTTTCCTAAAAACTCTTCTTTGATTCGTTCCAAACACAAATCATCTGAAAACTCCAAACGGCGGAAGATATTAAGCAACCCATTACTGATATTATCGAGTTGCAAATTCGTCCTCAGGACTTCAGTTGTTCGACCTTTGAGACGTTCTTTGTCAATATCCCAAAGAGACTTCAAAACAGAGATTCCCGTTGATCCAATTGAGAGACGCTCATTATTGAGATAGATTCTCAACATCACTGGATTCTTTCCTTCTTTGTTTACATAATTACTTCTAAGATAGAAGGTTGACTTAAAAATTGACTTCATAAATACTTGTTTTTAATTGTAGCCATAGTATGGATTTTGTGTAGCCAAAACTAAAAAGTTGTGTAGCCATTTGTATCCACAGCCATGCTGCAAAGTTCAACATAATTTTCAAATGATGAGCAATTCTTACGTACTCCTGATGTACTCTGTAGCCACTCTTGGCTACAATTTTTGAAATTCAAAAATTTCTGTAGCTGAATTGTAGCCGTTGTGGAGTATTTTGGGATATTTTTGTGTATCTACACATACTCCGAAAAGAGGAGGTGATACAAAACAAAAGTATCATAACTCCTTAAAGTTATGATACTTACGTTTTTCTTTAGAAATCTCTGATGCTATTTTCAGAGTACTTAAAGCGGTGCGTACGAGACTCGAACTCGTGACCTCCTGCGTGACAGGCAGGCATTCTAACCAACTGAACTAACGCACCAATGCACCTTGTTCTGAATTGCGAGTGCAAAGGTAATGATAATATTTTATTCTTCCAAACGTTTCTATGCCTTTTTTATAAAAAATATTGCAATAAATGCGCATCAATAAAGGCTCCCTCATCACACAACCAATCCTTCAAAGCAACATTATCACTGAAACCCAATGATTTAAGAAGATGCAGAGAGGGAATGTTTGCAACCGATACGACAGCATAAACCTGATGCAGATGTATCACCTTTCGGGCATAGTGGAGCATGAGTTTCAGAGCTTCTGTGGCATAACCACAACGGCGATAGCCCCGTTGAATGATGATTCCGACCTCTGCCCTATTGTGTTGTGGATTGAAATCTACAAGATCAACCAAACCGACACATTGTCCTTCGGCATTCTCTATCATGAGTCTCACCTGCCGATCTGTATAGATATCCCCTGTAGCATGAGCGATATAATCATGCAACAGATAGCGGGAATAAGGCACATTTACAGCACCGATATGCCACATTTCGGCATCGTTTTCAATCTCATAGAGCACATCAAGATCCTCGGGCTCCATGGCTCTGAGTTTCACTTTACCCTTCTTCATATATAATTTCCTCTGCAGTTATCAGGGTTTTACGGCGATATGTGCCCAACGAACAGCGTTCATCAGCACGCCGGGCCATATCTTTCAACACATAGGCATAGTCGAAAACCTCCATGTCATAAACCAAATAGAAACGTTGACAAGCCTCTTCAAGAGAAACTGAAGGCATCGAAGTCTGGTTGCCCTCAATGAAACGAGCTTTCAAGCCATTATTTATTGCAATCTTTCGGCAGGCATCAAGCATTGCCTCGCGACCAATAAAAACATAGCAACTGTCATCTTTCCTATGCTTCGAAGATAGGTTAAAAGCCCGCAATATCATACTTATTAACTGATGAAACATGGCAGCCAAGGCCTTGAAGAAAATGGCAAACTCCAACGGCATGCCAATCAATGAGGCTGCAGAATAGTGCTTACGGATAAAAATAAGCATGGCCTTATAAAACACATGCACGTAACGAAAAGAAGTCTTTGCAGTGCTTTCGCCTTTATAATGCAGTATGTTGAGTGGCATATACCAGTTCTGCCAACCGTTGTGGAGCAGCTGATAGCTCAGTTCAATGTCCTCCCCATACATGAAATAATCCTCATCCAACAAACCTACTTGCAGCAAAGCCTCACGTCGCAACAAACAAAAAGCACCGCTGACAACCTCTATTTGCTGGGCATCATTCCATGAAATGCCTCCCATATAATAATGTGCAAGGCGGTTGTTATTAGGAAAAAGTCGACAGAGTCCTGTCATTTTATAAAATGCAGTCATAGGAGTTGGAAGCCCACGGCGACTTTCCAAAGCGGGCTTACCATCAGCTTTGAGCATGCAAACTCCTGCAGATCCAGCCTCAGGATGCTGTTGCATGAAAGCCAAAGCATCTTTCAGAACATCTTCACCGACAATCGTATCTGGGTTCAACAGCAGCACATACTCTCCTCTACTCTGTCGGATACCAATGTTATTGGCACGTGCAAAGCCTTGATTATGAAAGCTCTGAATAAATAGAACGTCGGGAAAAAGTGGCTTCAGATAAGCCACACTATCATCTTTCGAGTGATTATCAACAACGATTATCTCGGCTTCAAGCCCTTCTATGGCACGGCAAACGGAGCAAAGACATTGCTCCAAATAAAGCCTGACATTATAGCTGACGATGATTACCGAGAGTTGCATAATCTGCCAAGAAGATTGATAATTTAAGACTTGAGCATATCATTGTATTCCTGTTCACAGCGTTCTTGCGAAGGAAATACAAAGAAGCAGGCCAAGAAAAGAATAATAGCCATATAACCAAAAGCCACATTCATAAAGAGATAATAAAGCACTGCATTGACCAACATCGGCACTAAAAGCATGTCAATCCGCACAAGTGAGAATGCAAGAAAGGTGCTATGAAGCTGACTGTTGTCCTTTCTTACAGTCTCACGAATAGTGCCAAACTTAAACAATCTAAGTGCAATGGGAATGGAACAAATCGTGATAATCTCCATCACCGAAGTGAGCATAAAGTCAGAATTGGCATCAGTATGCAACGTTCCTACAAGCTCAAACACATCGTTTTCATTGAGAACGACCCATAACAAAGCTAACCCCAATGAGAAAAGATAATTGAGAAGAAGAATTTTCTGAATGCGTTTCATTATTTAAAAGGTGTTCGGTTAATAATAGACCGACCGAGGGTCACCTCATCGGTATATTCAAGTTCATCGCCAACAGAGATGCCACGAGCTATCACACTGACGTCAACCCCATAAGCTGCAAGCTTACGTGAGATGTAGAAATTCGTCGTATCACCCTCCATGGTGGAGCTTAAGGCAAGAATAACTTCCTTCACTTTTCCACTCTTCACACGCTCCACAAGCGACTCTATCTCTATATCATTAGGGCCAATACCGTCCATTGGCGAGATGATACCGCCCAAAACATGATACAACCCGTTATACTGCTGGGTCTTTTCTACGGCCATAACGTCCTGAATATTCTCCACTACGCAGATAGTTGTGGCGTCCCTTCGGATATCAGAACATATCGGACACACATCTGTATCACTGATATTATGACATACCTTGCAGTATTTCACATCGTGCTTCAGTGTAGTGATGGCCTTTCCAAAGGCATCTACTTCTTCATTTTCACGCCGGAGCATATACAATACAAGGCGCAAAGCTGATTTGCGCCCTATACCTGGCAGCTTAGCAAACTCGCTTACTGCCTTCTCCAACAATGCAGAAGGATATTTATCTGACATGAAAATTAGAGATAAATGCCAAAACCGACCTTCAAACCAACGGTAGAATATTTGCTATGATCCTTGAAACTCTGATCGTAGTAGATAGCCGGTTCGATGGTTACCGTACGACTAATAAAGAAAGCATAACCCACTTCAACGCCTGGCATAAAGTCATTATAACTCTTGGTATGCACGAATTTAGCATTGACACCAAGGTAAATACCATTCTGTTCTATATAATAACGACCGCCAACACCCAGTGACATACTGTTTGGAGTGCCTTTACTTGAACTTGTCTGGAAACTTGCATTACCTAACAACATCAGGTCATCTTCAATCATATAACCCAATTTTGCCTGAACACCAAGGTTCAGTTCATCAGCTCCGTTATAGCTTAAATTCAGGCCGGTTAATGATGCTCCGGAATAAAGTTTACCTTCTTCAAACTGTGCACTGGCAGTAATTGTCATCAACAATGCTGTCACCAGCAGGATAATTTTCTTCTTCATAATTCTGTTTTTCCTTATAAAACTCTAATTAAATAGTTAAATATACATGGAGTAATAGTGCAAATTTAATGATTTTATCACAGCCTACAAAATTTTGAACGGCTTTATTTATAGACAAAGAAACGGCCTCCGTCGCTGCCGGCATACTTTCGAAGCAGCTCTTGAATATACAAAGCATTAGCTCTGACACAGTCTTCTTTGCCGTCATATCCATTGATAAGCACCAAGAGATGAGTTGTTTGAGCCGTTATCTTCGTGCGTTCATGATCGCTGGTAGGCGTTCCTACACCCCCGATTTCATCGCGATAGACTGGCAAACCCTCTATGTTTATCAGCCCACGTCCTATCCCTTCATAAGGTTCATCGGCCTTTCCTATACCTAAAGTCAGCTGTTCACCCACCATTTTATCAGCATCAAAGCCACCGATACTATATCCATAAGCTATCGAAGCCAAGTTAATCAAATCCACCAAAGTATCGATTTGGTAAAGCTTCTTTCCTTGTAATATTCTACGAATTAAAGCTTCAGAGGCCGGACGATAGCGCGAAGGATCTTTTCCACAAACTCTATATACACGACGAGTTGCTGCAATTCCACTGATATCTTTCAATGTTTCTGTGGTAAGTTCAGCGCGAAACCGTTCACTTATTGCATGAATTTCTTCCCATAACTCACTGTTATAAGCAGAGTTAACAACTTCTGCTTCCACGCAAGCCCCAACAAAATTAGGACAAACTTGTTCTATTTCTTTACTTACAATGATTTTCATAACGACTACAAATGTAGGCAAAATAATCAAGAAACACGGACTTTCATTTCGCAAAACAAATCAAAAGTGCTATAAACCCTTAAACCTTATCGGGAAAACAACCCTACAACGAACAGGCCATCCGCCCTTGATAGCAGGCTTAAATCGTGGAAACTGTCGCCAAACTTTTAGGGCTTCATTCTCAAATTCGGTATACGTTCGGTAGACAAATTGGGGACATGAGAGGGTCCCATCAGCCTCAACAATAAACTTTATCACCACTCTCCAATTGCCAGTCCACTCTCGTGCTATTGTCGGCCATTGTAAATATTCAGCTATAAACTTAAACATTGCCTGCTGGCCTCCTGGAAATTCGGGCATCGTATCACATAATTCGTAAATTCTCCCACGTGTTTTTCGAGTACCATCCAACTTGAAACAAAATGAAGAAACTGCCATTTTTCGTTCTCCATTGATACAATATTGTTCCCAAGGATATACTGAAAGCAAAGATGAAGCAACGATTTCTTTCAATCGCTTTTGAGCAGAAAGGGATAGTGAATCGGGCTGCATACGCATGATTTCCACCTTGCATGAGTTGGCCATCTGCCCCCAATGCGAGGGGAACAACTGTACATTCAGCATAACCCCTCGGCCTTCCAATTCGGGAATATCGGCCAAAGGAATATACTTTTCAATAGAATCTGGGTTACATATATCCGTAAATGACACCCCGGCAAGCTTCTCATTATGAAATGTTTTTTGCTTTGTGACGTTCCCATTTACCACTTCTGCCACTGTTTCATGGGTGTAATTGCGGTCGAAACCGTCATGCACATAGCGCACAAGATTGCCTCTTCCGTAGCGCAAGGTGCCCGAGACCCACGTGGCGACTACATGGCCATGCTTGCGATAGGCCTTGAAAACACGCTTAAAACGATGCCTGTCAAATACCACATAAGCATCGCCTTTCTTCGACAGATAACCCACGCTGTCTAACCGTAACCTCTCATTTGCTATCGACCAATAGCCTCTAATTCCCTCCCAATTTGACGTTATCCAGCCTCGTTCAGCTACTGTCAATTGTCTTAACTGTTGAAACAAAACTTCATTCTGCGCTATCGGACGAGCCAACAGTTCATATCTTATGCCGTCAACATAAATAACATCCGCTTCTTGTCCTGTGGCAAAACCTTGTAAAGACAATAAAACTAAACCTAAACAAAGCAATAACCGTTGCTTCATAAACTTACAATGCTAAGGTTGCTGATACTCTCCCATGAAACAAATTGCGCCAAACCGATTGGTCACTACATAGAAAAATGGATGATCACAGCACACAGAACGCTTCTCTATTTCCTTTTTCATAGGTTCATCAATGGCACTAAGTACAGCCACTTCCACCGTAGTTTTAGCCTCTGCATGTGTGCGCTGTTCATTGAAATCAATCTTCACTTCCTGCTTGACATCATCAACATAGGCTCGTTCTGCCACCATATTGGAGAGGTTGGCACGCTTGCTGTCGAAAGCATCCTGCATGCCTAACTGCTTCAAAACGCTTTTCATGCCATTCTTTTTGGCTACACTGAACTTTGGAAACCATAGACTTACATCGGCCATCTTCATCTGTTTCACAGCCTGTCGCCATGCAGTAGCATTCATATCAGAAACAACCGACGCTAACTTCTTCCCTGTCTTAGGCAGTAACACATAGAGATTGAAGTCGCCTTTATATGGAATTTTAACCAACTGATAATCATCTGTTTCCATATAATTGAGGTCGAATTGCCCCCTCATCATCGGCACCTTGGTTACCTTTCCCTGTTCGGTCGTGAATGAATGAGGCTCCGTCTCCGTTGGCTCAAAAGCCTCTTTCCACACTCCTTCAAACGTCAATGTGTTGCTGAGAATTATCTTTTGAGCTTCATCTCCTGCTTCGATTGCAGCAAAATAATTCCGTATCATGCGCTCTTCAAAGGCCGGGAGCAAGTTAACGCCTGCGCCAACAGCCACCTTGTTCTCGCTTGTCAGTGTGGCAACTTCATCATCAGGACTTTCCGAACGACTCTTCACCGTTGCAGCATCAGCCAATAACATCTTACGACATAAACTGTCTGCTAATCCTTCTCGCCCTAAAACATGATTTATCTGCTGTTGTGTCATATCCTCTGCACCGGCATTCAGCATATTCAAAGCATAGCAAAGACCAAGTGGAGAAACCAAGATATTCTCTTGATTACTGTGCATCTTGTGGAGCAACTGAAAGGCTACGCCATTCACCATACTGTCAATTTCAGCGCGTTCCGTGCCGTTCACCGTGAATTTACCATACTTTCCTGCAGCCTCTTCCTGTAGAGTCGGTGCCTTACAAGCTACTAAAAGTGCAGCCAAAGCCCCTATATACCATTTTGTTTTCATCATGTGTTGATAATATTTTAATTTGAATTTATACCAAATGACTATCCTATTTATCATAGCTTCTTTTGCAAAGATAAGACTTTTTCATACAGATTGCTATATTTTTCATATGAATTTTCCTTAAAAGTACAGACAAGAGAAAGGATTTAATGCCTCTGAAAATGGATATGAAGCACTCTCTAAATAGTATAACTATGTAAATTTTGCATCACAGTTTTTAACACTTCAGAATGTAATCTGACTTAGATTATCAGGCCATTTGCATGCTTTCATTGT